>JAEEGL010880519.1_pt1 | contig 43581 bp, 57 predicted proteins | sample 9134231 | NCBI WGS metagenome assembly JAEEGL01 (sample SAMN16246548, study PRJNA631951) | gut metagenome | biome: gut microbiome; feature: rumen; material: fiber-attached | host: Bos | place: Iran: Karaj | collected 2018-10
GTAACACAACGCGACACCTATTAAGGTTTTATGTAAATTATTGGAAACCAAATAGTTGCCACAAAACCGCTGTTACAAAAGTTGTTTTTACTCTTTATAACAAACTGATTCACAGCAGGGTTCAAAACCCAGCTGGTTCACGGGGTCTAAACGACCGCAAATCCCCTAAAATCCCCTAAATCAACGGTTTAGGGGATTTCTTTTTGCCTGAAATTTTGGTGAAATTCCTTTGTATCTGATTGGCCTATAATGTTTTATGCAAAATATCGCCTGCCGCTTTCGGTCGTTTTTGCTCGTTAAACGGCTGTGTTTGAGATATTTAAACCGTAAAACCGCCGATTGCCAATAAAAACCGCGCTGGCTTTTGTAGCACTTTTTGTAGCATTTTGCCCACAAATCCCCCACAAATCCCCCGAAATTTCCTTATGTTTGCACCGATTTTGAGTTTCCTGAAAAAGCGGCGGTAGCACCTCTATCGTTTCATCTAACTGAAAATCACAAATATAGTTGGTTTTGGCGATTTTCCGACCGCTACACTTTCGTAGGCAGGTCGGCTGTCGGCAAAATATCGCTCCAATCAGGCGTTTGTTTGGCGGTATCTTGTTTATAATCAATATTATACAAGGTGCTACAAGGCTAAAGTTGTTGAGACACAAACAATTACCGATTGTAGCACTTGTTTTTTGACGGAAATTGACGGAATGATTGGAATGAGACCCCGACACAAAATCGGGGTCGGCACACACAAAATTAAACATAACACTATGGCAAAGGCAAAATTCAAGTATCTGCTCGGACGCAGAAAGGGCAGCAGCAGCGTCGAACTCTACATCAATTTCGGCGGCGGCAGACGCACGTACATCACGACAAAACTGAAACTCCCACAATCGGCGTGGGACGAATACTCGCAGACCGTCAGGCCGAACTACCCAGCCGCCGACAAAATCAACCTCTACCTGCAAAATTTCCGACGCAGGTACGAGGAAATCGAACTGGATTGTATGAACAAGGACACGCCTTTCACACCCGAAACGCTCGGCAAGGCACTGAACGGTCAGGCCGTGGACGACGGAAGCCTCGTCGATTATATGCGCGGCCTGATTGAGACGGAGATAAGCCGCGACAAGTACGCCGACGGCACGGCGAAGCACCTGCGCTCGTTCTGCAACAAGTTAGAGGACTTTGAGAGGGAATCGGCGCGGAAAATCACTTTCCGCACGCTCGACCGCGATATGCTGGCCGACATCGACATCTTCTACAAGCGGCTATACACAAGTTGGGAGACGGTGCGGAAGCAGTTTGTATATTTCAAAAAGTACGTTACGATGGCCGTGAGAGAGGGGAAAATGCTCAAAAACCCTTTCGACGACTTTAAGATTGAACGGCCTAAAGAGAAAAAGCAGGAGGGGCGCGACGCGCTCGGAATGGGCGAAATAAGGCGGCTGGAGCAGATGGCCGAAAACGGTGCGCTCGACCCCATCACACAACTCGCGCTCGACCGCTTCCTGCTGTCGGTATATACTGGGCTTCGCATATCGGACAACGGCGACCTGCGCCGCACCGATATTAAGTACGACGACACCGACGGCGGCTTGATAATCGACCGCATAACAAAAAAGACTGGCGTTAGGGTCATTCTGCCGCTTCGCCACCTTTTCGGCGGCAAGCCTGAAAAAATCGTGCAGAAATACTTGGCTCTCAACGTTTTCGGCAGCGACGACCGCGTTTTTCCACCGTTGAGCGACCAAAAGACGAACCTGAAACTCAAATACATCGCGGCGTGGGCGCAAATCCGCAACTTGGGGCTTACGTTCCACATCGCGCGGCACACCTGCGCGACGCTGCTGGCCGAAAAGACTGGCAACCCCTATACCATTATGCAGATTCTCGGCCACTCCAACATCGAGGAAGCAATGTCATACATTCACAGCAGCCGTGCGACAATAGTAAACAGCCTCGCTGGTGTTGACTGGCAATAAATAAGCCAGCCGCACCATCGCGGCGCGGCTGACACACACAAAACAAATTATGAAAACACAAAATACTAAAACACAAAGTTTTCCGTCGGCTTGTAGGTGAGATTGTTCCTATCTTCCCACTTTTGGTTGTACTGGCGGCTACCGTTGGCGGTGAAAATGTACTGGACACCGCTTTCCGTCCAAATGTGCTTGATTAGCCATTTCGGGTCGTCGTAGCCCTTGCAGTCAGGCGTGCAATAGCCTACATACATATTATCTTCGCTGACGGTCTCAACGATTTTCGGGGCTGCGCCCTCGTCGCTGATTGCAAGAATGAAAGGTAATGCGTTCATAGTTTTAAAGTTTTTAAGTTATAAGTTATCAAAGTTTTAGGTTAATTATCCCTCGCCAATATCCATTGCGTAACCCTCGTGCCACATATCGTTTTCCGATTCATACACGGCGTAAATGTCAATGTCTTGTGCTGGCATAGTGGCTGGCAGGTTCGCCCAGTGGTCGAAATTATTGAACCAATACGATTCTTCCGAATCATAATCGGCAGAATAAGTGCCAGCACTATAATACGCATATTGAGGCTCGTCGGAATACTCATAATTCAAATCGCCCTCAAGTGGCACAATAGTATCGCCAGTGTGATAGGTCTGCGTTTCGGTTTTTAAGAATTGACCGTTACTTTTTGCTCCATAATGATAGGTTATGGTGTACTCGCTCATATCGCCGATAACCACAAAGATATTCTGCGCCGCCTTTGCGTCTATTGCGGCCAGCACATCGCTATCGTCTTTGACGGCGTTATAGGTCGTGGTTGACAGCGTTATGGTTGTGGTGTCGTTGACGGTTGTAGCCGCGTTTATCAGGTTCAGGACGCTTTGTTTTGTCAGTGGGCAATCCTCAAATGATATTGCTTCAACATTCAACTGGCTAACCTCGATATTTGCAAGGGCTGTGCAGCCTCGCACAATGTCGGTAACATTCGTGCCTCGCGGAAACGACGGCATTTTGAACGTTGTTAGCGCGGTGCAGTATTGAATAAATCCTGCAAACCCATAAGTCGCTAAATCTTCGGAGTTTCCAATAGTCCATTGGCGCAAATCGCCCAACTCAACCAAATATGGATTGTTGGCAGCAAAATAACTAAACCGCCCCACATTTGACACATTCCATTTTTCAATAAAACTCAAATTCGTTTTAGGGTCGGTTATCTTGCGTGATATGATAGACAGCACTTCAAGTTCTCTTGTCCTGCGCTGTTCGTCAGTCAAAGGAACGCCGTTAATTCCGTTGCGTATCTCATAGTTATCAACCCAAGCCTTGTATATATCCATATCCACCTTTTTAAGAATAACGCCGCCATTGCTGGTAGTGCCAGGAAACGCTTCGGGAGCAAAATAGCAGAAAACAAACCTCATATTTGTCATATTGCCAGTATTCCACTTGCCGAGCGCGTGAAGCGTATTGTCGCCAATTCCGAAAGTTGAATCAAACATATTGTTTATGGCAGGTACGTTGCTAACATTCCAGTTGCCTATTTCTGAAGAAATGCCCTTTAACTTGAAACATTCGCGGAACATATTTTTGATTGTATGGTGTTCGATTTTCCACTTGCCAACATCGCCCACAAATTCAAGCATATAGTTCTTTGAAAACAATTCTTCAAATTTGTTTACCTTGCTTATATCCCAACTCGTCAAATCGCCATACGTGCGTACATAATAGTTTTCGCTGAAGCAAACCTTTATGTTTTGCTCTGCCTTGCTTAAAGCGTCCGAAAGTCCTGCAAAACTGCCCATACTCTCGCCTAAATATCTATGCACGATTCGGTCAAACGCAAGCATACCGTCCGAAAACTTAACTTTCGTAAAATCAAGTTTTTTTATACCTTTTGTGGTTATGTATTCGTCCTGATTTATTTGCGCGTTGACCATTGAAGAATTAACTCCCCAGTTGGAAAAAACAGCGTAATATTTTGTGATTTTTGACAAATCCCAATTTGCCATATAACAATAGCGGATAATGTTTTCATCGTCAACTCTTGAATGATTCTCGTCAATCACCGTATATGTTGACATAAATAACGCAAAAGCGTATTGTCCGCTAATGTTGCCTAATGAGAAAACGGCTTTTGTTTCTTGTTCAGTAAAAGATGTAGGGTACGTGCCTTTCTCTGCGCGTGTTCCCATTTGCGGATTGCTGTTCCAATATACAATTTCGCCGCTGTAATTCTCGGTTATGGGATAACCGTTTTTCGATTTGACATCGACATCGCTGTATTCGACAAAATGATATTCGGCTTCGCCGCCGTCAAATGTATATTCACTGCCGACCGTGTTGATTTCAACCGTAAGAATAACGGTGTCAGTGATATTGCCGATTATTCTATTTTCGTGGTAAACGTTCAGGCTTCCGTTCTCGAAAACAACTTTAATCGTATGCGTTTCAGTGCCAGTGCCGTGAGAAACGCTGAAAGATTGGCCGTTAACCACAATCTCATCGTTTTCTTCCAACGATTCATCTTCATAAAAGGCGCAATAATCAAAAACAACCTTTCGGCAGAAGAATGAACGGTCGTGGTCGGGCAGAAAATCGTATACTTGTGCTTCGTCGGCCTCTAAAGCGCGTGTCTCAATGTTGCCGTGCAAGGCGTTTTTGATATTCTCGACATCGGATTGCAGTTTGGTTATCGCCTCAATGTAACTCCGCTGTGCAACAACAGCCGATTCCATATATTCCATAGCCAAGCCATCAGGTTGTGCGACAAATTTGCCAGTCTCGGTGTTCGGCGTGTTCGATTTGTTGTAGATATAGAATTTGCCGTCGTCGTTGCACCAGCAGCCGTAAACTGGCGGCATTACAGCGTCGTTGGCGGCAAGCATTTGCGCCTTTGTCAATACAAAACGCGAATCAATGGGCTTTGCTACGCCCATCGTAAAATCAAGATTCAATGGAATACCCATAACTTACTCCTCCTCCTCGTTTAATTGTTTCATATATTCGTTTCGGCGGCGTTCATAGTCCGCTTTTTCCTCGTCGGTTACAAGTGTAAAGGTGTCGGCCAGTTGGCGCGGCACTTTCACTCGCTTGTTGAATGTGCGCTGCCACTCTTTCGCTGGCTCTTTCGTGAGCCACTTGCCATCTTCGGCGTTCAGTTCAATCAGTTCCATATCAGTTAAAATTGAAAGTCATAAATAAAGTTATTGCAGGTGAGCGCGTCGTCCGACCGATATACGTAGTAGTCCGTCGAGCCGATGGTGATTTCGCTCTGCGTCCAGCCGCTGATGTTTTCGTAGCCGTTGGGGTCGAGAATGTGCGTCAGGCTACCATACGTTTTCGGATAGGCCAAAACGCCGTGCTGTGCCGTGGCGGTGTACGAAAGCGATTTGTTCGATTTGCCCTCTTTCAACGCCGTCAGGCCGCTAACAACGGCTGCTGTGAGTGTGTCGTTGGTAACACCGTAGAATATTTTGGGCAGGTTAAGCGTAATGGCCGACGATTGCGCCGTATCGCTGGCGGTGTAATTGCTCTTGGTGGCGCGTGCCTTGTACGCTCCAGCCGCCTTGTTTTCGCTGACGGTGATTGTCTTTGAGTTTTCGGCCAGCGTAGTCCACGTTGAACCGCCATCGGTGCTGTACTCGGTTGTCGCTCCAGTTGTGGCCGATTTGCTTATGGTTACGGTGGCCGTAGCCTCGTACTGGTCGGCATTGCTGGTTGTGAGTGTCGGTTTTGCAACCTTTGGCGTGATGGTGATTGTGTAAGCCTCGCTTTCGTCGCTTTCTACGCCGTTCTTTATGGCCTTAACCTTTACGGTCTTTGTCAGGACGGCATTGTCGGCCTCGTTGGTGAAGCCAGTAGCGATTGAGAATTTGCCATTTGTGGCTTGTGCATAGGCCGCGTCGCCAATCTTATAGTAGGCCGTCGCGCCGCTTTCGATGTCGCTGATGGTAATTTCAACGCTGCTGCCAACTACCGATTTCGATTGCTGTGCTGCGGCTATCGTCGGGGTTGCAGGCTTCGTGAGTTTTGTAACGTTGACAAAATAACTATCCGCGCCGTCGCTGATAAGAATACGGCTGTTTGCGCCGTCAACGGTTACGCTTTGCGGAGCGTCGCCAGCGGTCATTTTGCCGTTTGCGTCGAAAACAACAATCTTGCCAGCAGCCGCGCCGTCAAGAGAGGCATTTTTCAACTTATTGCCTTGCAGGTCAATATCGGTAAAAATCTTTTTCATATCGTTTGGTGTTTGAGTTATTGTTTATTCGCCATAAATTGCTCAATATAAGCCAGTTTTTCAGGCGTTTGCTTGTTATAAAGCCAAAAGTATTTCAGCGGATTGCTGCGCCATATTGAGCCGATACGGTCGCACTTGTATTTCAGAAACTCCGAAATAGTCTTTGTCGCGTAGTGAGCGATGTAGTGGTCGGTGTGCCAGCCGAATCCTGCATAAACGCCGTTAGACGCAAGACGAACTGGCGTGCCGTAGCAGTTATGGCAAATCGGAAACTCGTCTTTGCGGTCGGCTGGTTCAAAATAAAAACCGTGAGCGTTGTGCGCCCTGATGTTCTTATTCCCACAGCGGACGGTGCTTTTGATAAACCTATTCCAAAATTCCTTGTCGCTGCCCCACCGTTTTACAAATCGGCTTCGCACTGGCTGGCTCTCGTCGCCCTCTACAACACCGTCGTCGCCGTATATCTGCCACGATAGAATCATAAAATTACATTCTTCGGGCATTGTGGCGAGTAAATCTTTGATATTGTTTTTGTTAGTTACAACAAACTCGTCAATGTCGATAAACGAACACCAATCCCAGCCGTCGCTGTATTCCTGAAGCCAGCGGTTATAAATGGCAAACTGGCGTGAGCGATAGTTGCCCTGAACGGCTATTATCTCAACACGGTCGCGATATTCGGGGCTGATAGAATCGCCCACAAACGATGTTTCAGGGTCGTTGTTGTCGAATAGATATATTCGGTCGTACCCCAAATCAATATGATAACGCACCCACTCGTCGATGTAGGCGTTCTCGTTCTTTGCTACTGCACATATTGCTACTTTCATAATAAGTTAACTTTTAGGTTAATTATTCGGATAAGTGGAACTCCAAACAACGTTTGCCGTTGTGTTGTTATCCTCGGAATATCTATTCCAACCATACGACCAGCCCGACTGCTTATAACTTGCCTCGCAATATATTGTAACATTGCTGCAACCCATCACTATTGAATTGCTAATCTTTGTTACGGTGTTAGGAATAACGATTGATGTTATGGCCGTACAGCCAGCAAATGTGGTACTCAATGATGTTACGCTGCGCGGAACAACCACCTCGCCAGTTATCTCTACGCCGTTGATATACAAGTGATGAGCAAAGTTCAGCGGATTGTCATAATAATATCCGAATTTTGTTTTACACAAGGCTTCTATGCTGGCAAATTCGGCTTTTGTAAGATTTCGCGCATTGTAGAATGTGTAGAGTTTATCAATATTGACAACGCTGGCAGGTATAGATATAGAAGATATACCGCACGCCTCAAAAGAACTCCGCGCCAATGTTGTTACTCCACTCGGAATTGAATAATTGCCAGTTTTGCCAGCAGGGAAAGCAATTAGTTCAGTACCAGCCTTATTGAACAAAACTCCATCTTCCGATTTGAAATTTGCATTGTCCAAATCAACATTGATTGAGGTTAACGATGTGCAATTTGCAAACGCAAGTTCACCAATCGTCGTTACGTGTTCCGATATGTTCAACGACACGATAGATGTGCTATGCAGGGCTTGCATACCATACTCCGTAACGCTGTCAGGAATTGTTATAGCCGTTAATGATGTTTTTTCAAAAAACGCACTCATCGCCAAACTTGTTACTGACAATTCTTCACCGTTCAATATGACTGCTTCGGGAATTACGACCGATGTTTCGTTAAAGTTGTTAGCGGCCTTGACGCTACATTCGCCCTCGCCAGTTTTAGTGAAAATCAAATATGGATAATCGGTTGAATCAGGTATCGGCGGTGCTGGCTGTTCTTCCTCGTCGGCGGTTATTTCGGCTGCACCCATAACACTGATAGTCATTGGATTTTGCGGTGTTACGTCGGCGGCGTTTTTCCAGCCTACGGTAATGTCGCCATATTCATTTAGTGCAATATCAACCGCAACCTGCTGACCGCCTGAATAGCACGATACAATCGGGTAATAGCCGCAGCCGTGAGTGGCTGCTGAAATGGTGGCCGATGTGCTTTCGGCGTAGTTTTTGCAGATGAAAACATAATGGTTTGCGCGATTTCCTAAATCTTCTATTGCGGCTTGTAGGTAGTCAATATCGGCTTGTTCGGCATAACCGCTTAAATCGGGCTTGTCGTTCAAATCGTCATAACTGCCGCTGGTGGCAACAGCCGCTAAATCAGGCTTATCTTCCAAATCATTGTAACTGCCGCTGGTGGCAACGGTCGCCAAATCGCTACTCTCGACAAAGTTGCTGTCGTTGTTCAGGTCGCTAATGTTTTCAGGGATTGTGGGCTTGTCGTTCAAATCGTCATAACTGCCGCTGGTGGCAACGGTCGCCAAATCCGAACCTTTAACGTAGTCGTTGCTATCTTGCAGGTCGCTAACGTTTTGGGGAATACTCGAATCAACCCTCTCTATTGCCGCTTGCAGGTAGTCAATATCGGCTTGAACGGCGTAGCCGCTTAAATCCAGTTTGGTATCGCCAATCTTTTCCCAATCGCCATTGATATAAACATACTCATCATAAACGTTGTTGTCGTCGCTGGGCGATTTCGGTGTTAGATAAATTGTTGTCGTACTGATATTTTCAGTGGGCAATGTCTGCACAACGGCAAGGCTCATAAGCCGCAATGCAGCAACCACAGCGGCAAGCAGGCTAATTTTTTCGGCCAGTACCTCGTTGATGGTGTGCTGGTCGTATTGGCCGTCCACGCCCAATGTGTCGGCAAGGTTTGGCGAGGTGGCCGCACGAACCAAATCCCAAATGTTATCGGAATAGGCAATAGGATATTCGGCAGGGTTGCCGCTCTCGAATGTCAAGCCCATACTGCTGATGGGGCTTTTGACGATATTATTTTTCTTCGGTGTTGCCATAATCTATCGGTTTAGAGTGGAATATTCATTGAGAATTTTGGCGACGCTCCTGCGGCAAACGAGCCAGTAGTGAAATAGAGGTTGTAGCCACTCAAAGTTATCGCTTCGTTACGCGGAGAGGTGAACGATTGCGAACCGATGGCCGCGTCCATAACTGGGTTGCCTGACTGCTTGACGGTGGCCGCTGCGCTTTTTGTCAGCACAAACATATAGGCTACGCCGCCAGTGTTGTTGTTCAGCGTTACATCTGCGTTTAACGCGCTGGTGCGCCGTGTGAGTTTGTCGTTGTTCCAAAGAATTGAGTTTATGTTCTTTGCAGTTGCCCAGCCGTAGTAAATTGAATTGACTGCTACGATTGAACGCGCCGCGCTTGATTTCGGATTGATGGTTATGCCGTAATACTTGCTTCCCAGCGGTGCGGCGTACTCAAAACTTTGAGCAGCGATTGTGCCGCTTGCGCCAGTAATACTCTTTGTGTAAACGCCAGTTTCGGGATTCGCCCAACCTGCGTTAAGCAGATTGGCGTGATTCGACGGCTTCACATTTACGTTGTCGAATTTGACGGTTACGGTTACGGTTAACGTGGTGGTGGCGTTGGTGTCGGCCTCGTATGACTTATTGTTGCTCGGCGAGGTGCTGACGGTGAATTTCTCGTTGGCTTCTGCGCCCAATTCGGCTTGCATTTTTTCCTGCACCCAAATAATTTCAGGCGATTGGTAGTTTACATCGCCAGTGTCGCCCTTGTCGCCTTTATCACCTTTGTCGCCCTTGTCGCCCTTTGCGCCAGTATTGCCAGTCATACCTGCACGGCCACGTTTGCCTTCAGGAATTGAAAAATTGAGCCTGACGGTTACATCGCCGTTTGGTGCGGTGGTGGTGTCGGCTGTTACCTCGGCTGATAGTTCTGCGTCGTAGTTGCTGTCGTTGCGGCGCACGGTCTCGGTTGTGCCAATTTCGATATGCGGAGTTTTGCCAGCCTCACCTTTAATCACCGAAGCGTTGGTTAGGTTAGTCATATAGGCGTAGCCAGCCAAATGTGCGCCATCAGCGGATTGGTTGCGGTTGCGGATATACACATCGGCGGTCATTGGCTCGGTGGCGGTGTCGAGAACGGCAACCATACGGCCGTCTTGAATGTTGTCAGCGTCGGCAAGCATTGCTGCTGTTGAGCCATACACTTGGGCAATGGCAAAACCCTCGCCAGCCGCGCCGTCGCGTCCGTGGTTCAGGTCGAATGAGTATTGCTGGCCGTCGGTCAGGCGCAATGTTATTCGCACGCCGCCCTCGATGGCCGAACTTGTTACTGCGCTTACGCCTACACCTTTATCGCCTTTCAACAGCGAATAATCAAACAGCCGTTCCTTTCCGCTGGCTGTGATACCTAAAAGCCGTGCGCCCTCGATTGTCGATTGCGCGGCTTGTATTTGACTGATTTTAACCTCGTCTGCCATATCGTATTTTGCTTTAAATCACTATTATATATTGGTTGTCGCTTGTCTTGATATAAACACCGTCGTTGGTAACGAGTGCGCCTCGCGGTATGTCGTTGTCGCTGTCGGCAGGACGCAGGTCGTAGCCAAAATCGGGTGCAAGTGTGTATTTGAGCGATTTGCGGTCGCTCCAAGCCTGATTGTAGGCTGTTGAACCGTTAGCAAATAAAATCTGCTGCAACCCAGTTGCAGGGTCGGTAACAATAAGTTTGATGAGCCATTTCTTATCGTCGTAGCCTACGCAGTTGGGCAGACAATCGCCCACATACATATTGCCGTCAGCCGTAGTCTCCACTATTTTGGGGCTTCGGCAGTTGCGAATATGGCGGTATATGTAGGGATTCGCTAACATATCAATCAACAATATCTATCTCGCTCACACCAACGATTTTAGCGTTGGGATTGCGGTTGGTTACGGCCACTTGGCCAGTGAATTTCTTAAAAGTCCAAAACAAAAAACGGCGGCGGCGTTGATAGCGCACCACCGTCAGGCTGTCGCGTGTCTCGATGTTAACCGCGCCGCACAGCATACGAAAGTCTATCCACTCGTCGTGGTATTCGTATTGCGGTTGCGGCTCACCAGTAACGGTGTCGGTAACAATCACGGTGTCAACCTGAAACTTGTAGATTGTCTGCTGTTCAATCTTCTGCACTGATTGCAGATGTTTCAGTTTAACGCCCATTTCCTTAACCTCGTCGGCCAACTGGCTGTTGTTGGCTTTCAACTCGCTGATGGTTACTGACTGGCGTTTGGTTCGTGCGGCCAAAACGCTGTCGGCAAGCATATAGTAGTCGAGGTCGTCGGTCAGGGCTTCAATGTTGCCTCGCAAGCGGTCGCGCTCATTACGCTGCACCGCGTTAACACACAGCGAAACAACCAAAAGCAGAATAGCCAGCGTTTCAACTAATAAGCGTTTCATTTTGTTTTTTTTTGTGTTGATTATTAAATATTTAGGGTTTAACACCCAAATTTCTTATTCTTTCTTCAAGTTTTGCCATCTTTCGATTACCCAACTCCTCGCGCAGCCACGAAATCAGGTTCATTCTTGTTCCGTTTTCCGAATAGCCGCCCCATTTGTAAGGCCGCGAACCGAACTCTCTCTTTAAAAGAAGATAGTCGTCGCCAGTCTTTATATCGTTTTCAAAAATTCTTTCGATAACGCTGTCTTTCGTTCCCCAGCCGTTGCAAGCCGCAACAATCTCACCAGCCAAGTTTTGTGCGTCATTGACCGTCATTGTTACTTTTGACATATCTACATCTATGTTTTCAGCGGCTTTTTCGTCGCGGTTGGCCTCTCTCGTTTTTTTGATTGTGTTCCAAATTTTTCGGCCAATCAGGAACGTAAGGCCAGCAGCACCAGCACCAACAACAACTTTAACAGCCGTAGGGTTGATGGCTTTTGCTTTCTTTGCGGCGTTTCCAGCAGTCGAGGCCACATCAGCCACAACGCCATTCAACGATTTGCGCTTCTTGGTCTTGCAGCCTGACAATTTTTTGGCGCAGCCTAACGATTTTTTCGCTGTTTTCCTTGCTTTTGCGGCTCTCGCCTTGCGACAAGCCGCGTTTTGTTTCTTTGTTCCCATAGTCGTATAGATTTGATTTATAATTGTTTTCCGCGCCGTTTGCCCAGTATGAACCCGAAAAGGAACAATCCAGCACAGCCAGCGGTTTTCAGGACTTTATTCAAGTGTTCGTCGTCGTTCAAATAGGTTAGCGCACGGCTGGCCGCGTTTGCGCCCTTTTGTGCTACCTTGCTGCCGACGGCTTTTGCGTTGGCTTTCAGTTGTGCTTTTTGTTCGGCTGAAATGTCGCCTAACTGCTTTTTGTTCTTTTTCTTGCTCATAGTTGTAAGGTTTTAGGGTTGTGAGGGTCAGGGGCTGGGAGAATGGCACTAAAACCAGCACCCGACCCTCACTACCATCATCAAATAAATTTCAATGCGGTTTTCACCAGCGACGGCTTTGCGGCGGCTGCTTGAAGCAGACGCTTTGCGTCGGCGGCTGGCACTTTGTCGAGCATACGCTCCAGTGCGGTTTCCAATTCAGTGTCGGTGCGTTCACCTGCCAGTGTGGTCTCAACCACTTTTACTTTGTAAGCCATAGTTTTGTGTGTTTAAATGTTTATAAATAAATTATTTGGCAACGGCTGTGCCTTTCGGTTTGCGCGTTGTGCTTTTTCTTGATTTGAGCGCGTCCATCTTCGCGGCTGTGGTCTTGTCTTTCTTTTTCAGTTCTGCAATAAGTGCCTTATTTTGTGATGTCAACAATTCAAGTTGCTGGGTTGTTATCTCCAACTTCTTCATTAGTTGCGCGTTTTCAAGTTGCAGTTTGGCAATCTGCGCGTTGTTGTCGTTCACAGTGCGGTACATTTCCGTCAGTCGGATAAGCATTTCGTCGTTCACGCGGCGCAATTCCTCTACAATTTCGTTGCGGCGGTTCTCGGCCTCGCGGCGTTCACTGCGGCGTTGACGGCCTCGCACCGTAAGCCAGTCGAACACCACGCCTAATACTTGTAAGATTTTTGTTAATAAACTCATTATCATAGTTAGATTATATTATTGTTATTATGCTTCTATTACGACGAGAGTGTTGCTAACTAATTGATAAGTTATAATTATGCTATCGTGTTCTTGGGAAATGCCTGACAAACCTTGCGTTGATATTTGATAAGTATGGCCTTTTATATCAATATCGGCAAAGGCGTTGTTTATTTGAGTGTTAATAGGCGGCCATCTATAAAATAACTTTACTTTATCACCCTCATTAAGTTGGGCTGGCTCGTTTATCCAATCAGTAATTCTAATGTTTCTAATAGTGGTGTGGTAGCCGCCATTTTCATAATACTCATCATTTGCAGTTCCAGTTTCTGCGTTTCCCCAATAAGTTGTCGTTTGTGCAGGTGGCGTGTATGGCGTTGAACCGTTATTATCAACATAATCAATAATAGAATTTCTGACTCGTTGCACAAAATCAAACATTGCCTTTGGCGTAACGGCAAATCCAGTCGAACCGTCTAATACGGGAAAATCACTGCTTATATCATCTAATAATTGTACGTGTCCAAAAGTAGAATCGGAAGCGCGTTTCGCGGCGTGGCTGTCTATCTTAATATCCAGCAGAGCGTCGTCTTGTCGGCGTGCAGCCGCTTCGGTGTCGATATTGTTTTGCAGGATTACAGCCGCGTTTTTTCTTGCTGTTTCTTCGGCGGCAACGGCAGCGCGACGCTCGGCGGTTTCGGCAAGAAGCATTGTTCCAACCTTAACCAGTTCAAACATTTGGGCAAACGAGGCTGGAAAATTATATAGGCTGCGATAGATGACACCTGAACGCTTGATAAACTCACCGCGTAGGGTCGTCAGTTCGCCATCGGCGGTCATTGCTTCAGGTGCAAGGAAAAAGTCGCCCACTCTAAAGGCTTCTGCACCAACGGTTAAACCGTATATTACGCCGTTTTTTGTGAATAGTATTGAATTATCGACCGAAGATTGAATGTTCCATTGTTTAAACGTTATGCGATAAGCATTGGCCGCAAGCCATTCAGTAATACAAGCAGGTGTGTATGTTCCGCTTGTGAATCTAAACATCTGCCAAATATTCTTCTTTTCGTCCCAAATATGATGAGAGGAATATGGTGAATAATGTGTCTCACTTGTTAAATCAAGGTCGGTTTGCTCATAATCCCAATTTTCCGTTCCATTATATGTGAAAAAACCACTCTCCGTTAGCGGTGCATAAAGCGTGCAGTTGTCCATTATTCGATAATGAACGCCCAACCAAGTAACAATGTCTCCCTTTTGATAATTGTAACGAGAACCAAAAGCAGTTACAGCAACCGTTTCAAGCAGGGCTGTAAAATCAACATTAGCAACACACTGATAATTCTTGCCACCGTCGGCTACCCATTGGCCAGCAGTGTAAGCACCGCCAATGTTAAGCGCAGGTATTACGCCAGCAGGAGCGGCCATCACCTCTTTAAAGGATAATTGCTCAAAATGATTGCTAACATTCAGGGTCGCTTCGTCGGAATAATAATATATTGAATCGTCGAGTTTTACAATCGTTTTGCCGCTGATAACCGTGTTCAATCCAAAACTCTCAACAAGGGTCAGTTGTTGCGCGTTGGCAGCAAGCCATTCGGTCAGTCGGGCAGGGGTTAGACTTTCATCGTTATTGTAAGGGTAACAAGTTTGGCCATAATACCATATATTCTTTTTCTCGTCGTATATTTTAATCTCTTTCCAATAAGAATAAGATGTATGTGGGTTATAAAGCGAATATGTCCTTCCGTAAAAAGAAGATGTTGACCAGTCGCTTAAACATTTTTTAATCACGTTGTAAAGTGTACCATCGGCCTGAATTAAGTAATAATTGCCAAGCCATTCTACAATGTCGCCAGCGGCGTAATTGTAGCGCGTACCAAATTCATACGGTGTGATTTTTGGCAGCAGTGCTGGCAAGTCAACGGCTGACTGGCAGCGGTAGAGATTGTTGTTAATAACAGCAAAATCATCAACCGCATAGGCTTTTTCAATGTCGATAGCCGCGTCGCTGTCAACTTGCACAAAGTTGTTTTCAAACACATTGGGGTCGGCGTAGCCGTCGATACAGCGGTATAGGTTGCCGCTGCGCGTAACAAGGTCGCCAACGGCGTAGGTTGCAGTGGGGTCAAACTCCGCTGCAAGGGTAGTGGTGTTGGCTTTGGTTGATACGGCCTTTGGTGTGGCTGCAACGTGTTCGTAAACATCGAGTTCGGGCTGGTAGTCCGAATCGCTCAAACTTACGTGAGCCGATACTGCGGCGGTTGCCTTTGTGTCGGCGTGCTGTGTCAGTATTTCGCCCAGCACCAAGTCGGCGTTTTCGCGTGTCGCGGCTTCATCGTTGATATTATCTTGCAGGGCTTCATCGGCGGCGGCGCGTGCGGTTGCCTCGTCGCTGTCGGCGGCTGCGCGTGCTGCGGCCTCGCGGTTCAATTCATCGTCCACCGTTACGCGGTCAAAGAAACGGTTGAATTGAAGCGGATAGGTCTCTTTGAAGCGATACAACGAGAAAATTTGAATGTCAGTGAAAGTGTGTTCGCGGTCGGCCTCTTGATAGAAATACTTGCCAGCCTCGGCACTCTCCAGCCCTGCAAATTGGGCTATCGAATCCTGCTCCACGGTCGAGTGATTTGTGTATGTCTCGCCAACGTATTTGAAAAATCTTCCCGATTGATAAAGGTCGGTAGCATTATTAAACACATCGCCGTTTATAATAGAAAAATTCGCCTTGCTAAACCAAGTGTCAACATTACCCAACAAGCGGAGCGGGGTACAGTTTAGGTCAAGTATTTGTCTAATGGTGCTGGCTTGGTATTTCCTTTGAAAACGGTAAACTTTATCACCAATTTTAACCGTTTTGCCAATATTATAATTATTTGAATATGAAAATGTTGTTTCAGTGGTTTCTCCGTCAACAACTTGAACATAACGATTGAAGAAATCGACAAGATTTAAAATGTCAAGTGATTGAGTGGTCAAGTATATCGCTGAATTTGCCCATTTTATATATTTCCCAGCCTCATAAGTTCCAGTCAAAGAAAATTCCTCTACCTCTATTTCCTCAAACACAATAGGGTGTAAGAGTTTCCGCACTGGTGTTTGTTGTTGACTGCTTTTATTGCCTTTTACAAATTCACCGTCGGCGTAGTTGTGTTCCATATCCCAACCGCCAAACACCTCTTGCACCATTTCAGCGTAAGTGTCAAAGGCTGTTTCGTCGCGGTGCGGCTTAATGCAGCGGTAAAGGTCGCCATTGTGAGTAACAAGGTCGCCAACGGCGTAGGTTGCCGCTGGGTCAAAATCGGGAGCAATGTCGGTCAGGTCGGCTTTGGTAGCGCAAGCCTCATCAACGACCGTTTTTACGCCTTTTGGCGTGGCTGCTGTGGCTGCGTTCTTGTCCTTTTCCAGTTCAGCGGCTGTTTCAATATCGGAAAGCACAACGTGGCCGAAGCGTGCGCCGCTGGCCTTGCCTTTTGCAAATATAGCCTGCTGGTTCTCATCTTCGCCGCATTGCTGGTGTTCAATCAAATAGCCGTTAACCGTGCTTACTGCCTTTGGCGAAGCGGCCACACCGCCTCTTTCGGCAGTATTATCATCGTCGGCAATATCGTCGGTAAGACGGACGAAGCCGTGATTGTCGGCTGTTGCGCGTGTAGATACAATTTCGGCCTTGCGTAAATTGCCGAGATTCTGCAATATAACATAGTAAGGCTGTGCAACAACGTTTGCTGTCGCGTCGGTAAAATCGAACTCAAAACCCTTGCTGTCGCGTATGAATTTTGTGTTTTGCGGCAAGTTTTTGTGAATGAAAAGCCACTTTTCGGCAAAATCGTCGCCCAGTGCTTCATTTACAAAAATTCCGCTTTCCCTTACGTTGCTGCTGTTGTAGCGTTCAGCAATAGTAAAATCGTTGACGCGCTTAACGCTGCAAGGGTGCAGTTGTAACTCCCATTGCGGCTCGTTTTCTTCGTTGCCGTCGGTTGTGGTGGTATAAACCGATATTTTGCCATCGACAAATTCGGTCAGGGTGCGGCGGTAGCGTCCACCGTTTATGGCCGTAATATTGCCCTTGTCGTCTCTTATTATTGTGCCACCGCCCATATAAACAACCTCAAGCCCGAATGAACCGCTGCCATCAGGGTACGAGCCATAATAGAAGCCGCTTTGGTTGGTGGTTTTTATTTTCTCTTTCAGGTAGATAGTCTTTGCAGCCTCGGTAGGGTTTTCGCTGTTTTCTTGTGCCGTAAGCGTTAATTCTTCGGGATAGAACAAACCGCTTTCAACTGACTGCGTGCCGTCGAAAGCGTGGCCTTGTATCAGCCTTGTTTCTTTCAGGCGGTCGGCTTCGGCGGCTGTTTCGCTTGACAGCGATTGAACGGCATATTTTTTCCATTTTGTACGGTGCGGCGTAACTGCAACCCCATTGATGGTATTTGGATTGGGGTCGAGTTCGGGAATACTCTCATAGAGATTGTTGTTAGCGTCGCGCTGCGGATAAATCAAACCATCGCTTTCCAATTCATCATAAACATAGAAAGCCCTTTCCGATTTTACCCAAACAAATATTCCGTCGTAGGCTACATTGTCTTGATTTTCTTCTTTAAGGTCGTCGCCACTAATGATGAAAAGGTCGTCCACCTTATCAACTACAACACGCACATCAATCGGCTTCCGTAACGCCGAAAGATAAAGACCGCCAAGCAAAAATAATTGCTGGCTGGAGAATATTGATTTGTCTTGTATTGTTTTCTTTTCTGCCATAGTTGTAATTATTTGAAATTAACCTCAAAGGGCTGTGAACCTGCATTATAACTGGTATCTATAAAAAACAAGTGCCAATGAACCGAGCCGCCAGCAACTATCGGGTCGGTTGCGTCGTCCAAGTATATACTAACTTGCGGCGTTCTTTCAACCATACCGCCCTGCATTGGCAAACCCTTTTCCCAATCTTTAATACCACCGAATGAATTTTCCCAGTTTTGGTTGACTTGTCGGTCTTTACAAAGTATGCACAGCGTTTCGCCAGTGTTGAAATCAATCTTATTTGGGTCGCCAAATAATTTTGTGCCAGTAAGTGTGAATGTTGCGGTGTTTTGTTCGCCGCCGCGAAAATCGCCCACTGCGTAATAACCCTCGCCGTCAGGCATACGCTTAACTGACAATTTTTGTGTCGATGATGTGTAGCGCAAGGCTATTTTTTCTGCGTGGTCGCTCTTGATTTTGGCGTAATCGGCCATAATAACAAGTTTCGGATAGTAGAACCTTGCATTGACATTTTTTTGTTGTGTTGCGATATTGGGCGTTTCGCCATCATTCGCTATATTTTCGTAGATTGTGCAAATCCAAGTGTGGTCGGCCTGAATGGTGCGTGTCGGCATTGCGATTCTTAAATTCGATACGGCCATATTGCCATCGGCGTTGAACAAGGCGGCAGGTGATGTGCTTAATGTGATAGAAGCCATATCAAGGTCATTGCCGCCGCCGTCTTTATAACTCTGCGTAGCCTTATCGAGCGTAAGCGTCTCAATTACAGCGTTTGTGCTATCTTTTACGGTAACAACAATCTTTGTAATTGGATATGATTTGCGCGTAATATTGAAAACTGGCGTGCAATTTCTCGGAATGTTTACGAATTGGTTGAAATCGCCCTCGGCTGTGATGGCGGCGCGGATTTTTTCAAGCAATACTTTCTTCAAAATCTCTTTCACCGTCATTGCGTTGGGCTTGTTTCCTGATTCATCTTCAAGTCCGAAATTGTATGACTGCTGGCCGCTGGGAATAGTAAATCCACCGTGGGTTTTAAACATTTCGCCCTCGTCAATAGTCGATTCTATTTCGGAAAGTTCGGCAAAACGCTCCTCGGACAATCCAACGATGTCGAGTTTGCCAGTAAACGGATTGAATTTCATTCCCATAGCGCAAAAATTTATTTCAGTTCATCATCATTTGGCTGCTGTGCAGGTGCGCCGTTGTCGCCGCTGCTGCCTTTAGCCATTGCAAGCACAATGCCGATGGTTTCCTTGTTTGCCGCAAACACTCTCATAAGTTGGTAGTAATCACTCCATTCTTTTTCGTCGAGCGTGCGGATAAACTCGCGAATCTGCTTGCACTCCTCGGCGCGTCCGTCGCTGTTGTCGTCGTCCTCGGCCTCATTGCCGCCAATAGCGGCTGTTTCCTCGTCTTTAGTCAGCATACTACGCAAAGCGTCGCCGTCAATGCCCATCAGTCCACCAATCGTTCCTGCGTGGCTCATAGCAAAGTTTTTGATACCTGCGCCCAGCAAGGCTGTCAGGCTTGTACCCATCAGCGATAATTCAGGGTGCAGTTTGCGGATTTGCTCATTTTTCTCGTCAATGTCGAGTTCCAAATCCTCAATTCTCTCGTCGGCCTTTTCAAGTTGGCGTTCAAGTTTTTCTATATCTCTTTTCAACTGGTCGCGCTCCTGCTGTGTGGCGGCAAGGTCGGCGGTCAGTTTGTTTATTTTTTCCTCACGTTTAAGATTTTCAAAGCGCATATCTTTCAGGCCGTCGCGCACGTTAAGAATTTGGTCGAGGCCGTTGGCGTTTCCGTCGCCAGCCAGTCCACCAAAGCCCATCAGGGTAAGAATGTTGGCTACGGTCATATTGCGGTCGGCTGACTGAACATCTATTTGCGGTTGCGCCTGAACTGGTTGTGCTTGCGCTGGTTGTGCTGGTTCGTTATGTTGCTGTTGCTGCTGTTGGCTGCTTGGCAGAATGAAATCAGCGTATTCCTCACGAATTACAATAGTTGTTTCGAGAATGGTATCTTCAACTTTCTTTCCGAAAAGTCGTATTTTGATAACAGCCGTAGCACGGTTGGCAAGGAGTGTATCAAGGTCGTTATTGAACTCCTTAACAATGTCAGCAACCTTGTAATTCATTTTCCGCGCTTGCTGAATCCACTGGCCGTTGTTGATATTAGGGTTGATTTGCAGAATCTCATAGCCAAATTTGGTATTGGCGCGATTCGCTACTTGTTCCTTAATGTCTTTGATAATTGCTTGTTGCTCTGCAACTGATTGTTTTTGTGCCATAATTCTTTGTGTTTTAGTGTGTTATTTATTCAAATCAAACCGTTTAATCGGTGTAATCTTGATAAATTCGAGAGTAAACGGTGGATAGGGTTCTTCACGCTGCCAGCCAGCCTGACCGCTGGTCTTGATTGTTATGTTGCGTCGGAAAAGTCGGTTGATGGCGTTGCCCATTGCCGATATTGTGCGCTGTGTGGCTTCCAAACAAGCGTTGGGCGCAATAAGGCTCACGCGGCTTGCGTCGTCCACAACATCAATATCCGATGGCCTAATGCCGCACAAAACGTAGGAATCGTTGCCGCACGTAATGTTGGCCAGTGTGTCGCTCACGACAATCTCAACTGGCGTTAGCACGGTATCGTAGCCCTCGCGCTCAAAGCGGTCTTGCTCCATCTTAATAATTTGCACGTCAGTCATAGTTCAGGTAGATTTTAGCGGTGTAGCCATTTTCAGGCTTGAATTTGTCGGGGTTTTCGTGGTCGTAATCGTTGTAATAGCCCTCGCGGATAACATCGCCCATCTGCCCCCATTCGGCGGCGGTGATGAACGGACTTAACTGCTGCTCCTCGATGATTATGCGTAAGAACGAACCGCCGCGCACATCTTCGGGCTTCGGCAGCAAGATTGTGTTCGGCACAATACCCTGCTTGTTCAGGTGCTGGCTGACGCACAACGGCGTGCTGTCGGCAATAATCTGCGTATTGTTCAGGCTCAAACTTACAACTCCAATCTGCGACGAAATAGGCTGACGCTCCAGCGTTTCCTGCACGGCTGGCTCGTCGAATCTTGCCAGTTCAATGCAGCCGCCAGCAACCAATTCGGCCACCAGTTCCTGCGATGGGTTTTTCTCCTCACGTATGGTTTCGTCGGGATTTTTGAAAATGTAAGTTGTCTGCGTTGTTACCTCGTTGTTCTCATTAGAGAAACGGTTGGTGTAACAGCGTTTGAGCCGTGTTCGAGAGCCTAACACTGCGTTTGTCAGGAATCCGTTAATCTTACGGATTTTCGACGGCAACAGCAGTTCAAGGCTGTGGACATTGCCCCATACCGCACGGTTCGGAACATCTATTTGGGCTGCGTACAACATTGCTTACTCGTTTTCCTGATTTTCCAAAATGAAATAGAAATTGAACCGCACATCTTCGTTAGACGAATTGTAGAATACCAACTCGGCGTTAGAACTGCGTGCAGGTATCTCGTCGTCTTTGAAATCGTAAATGCAGTCTTTTCGGGCGCAATTACCATTGTAGGCCAGCAACACCGCGTCAGTGCCGCTGGGCAAAATTTCTTTTTGGGCAATCTTGCACGAAAGGCTCAATCCTGAAATATCGTCTTTCAGGTTGTGTGGCACAATCATAACACCAGTAACGTGTTCGTAATCAGCCAACATTTGCTCACGGAGCGTTTTATTGGCTTTTGCCGCTACGGTTATGTCCTCGATGATTTGGAATGTTTGTTTCATATTATGCTAACTTTTTGTAAATGAATATCATTGCCAGTCTCCAGTTGGCAATGCTCACTCCGTTGGCGGCTTTCAGCAAATTCTCGTTTCCGCAAATTTCGAATGTCGCCTTAATGTGTTTAACCGTCTTTTGTTGAAAGGTGTAAACAGCGTCAGCGTAGGGTATGCGGTTTGTGATTGACACAATGCCCAAATCGAAGCCTTGCGGTATTTCCTGATTGTCGCCAGTTTGCAGCAGTGCGGCAAGGTTAATGTCGCAAATCTGCATAGGTTCAACCTCGCCTCGCGTTTTTGCGCCAGCAGTCAGCACTGGCGATGTGTAGTTGAAAACTACCATCTTTTCAGGTTCGTGGTCGAGATTGATGTTTTGTTCGCGCTCCAGCACGTTAGCGTTGAAAGCCAATGCGCTGTTGTTAAGAACTTTTTTAACGAGAGCCAAAAGCAGTTTTTCGCGTGGTTCGGTGCTTGCGTTAGTCCAATCCTCAAAGGTGGGTTTGTCAAGGTCATTGATACCAAGAGAGACTGCCTCTTGCTTTGTAAGGCTGACCGTAACGGCGGTCAGTCGTCCGTCCGCGTATGTTGCTCCCTCAAACAAGGTTGCAACTGGCGCGTCGGCGGTAAGGTTAGAATCGGACGCTTTGTCGCGTATTTCGTCGTACTTGTCGCCGATGATGTCTTTTACACGCTCCGTCATTTCGCTGTCGGTTGGGGTCGATTTAAGTGTAAATTCTTTAAACTCAACAAAATCGAAGCCGCCCGATTCATCAACTTTTTCGTCGGAACATACAAAGACTATGTTGTACTCGTTATTCACCGTGCCGCTGATTTTAATTTCGCTGTTGTCAACGTTCAGGTTAACCTCTAACGCACAACGCTTCCAGTCAAAACGGCCAGCACCATACGGCGTTGTCGTGCAAAATGGCGCAATAGGCAATTCCTGCGCGATTTGCTTGCCGTCGATTGATATAGAAACGGTGTCCAGTTTGCCGCCGTAGTGGAAAATCTTGTCGTTCTTATTCTCAAAGAATAGGTAACGGATTGATTTTGCACCGTGCGGTGTTACGGTTATCACCTCGTCGCTGCTCGATGGGATTGAGTAAAACATCTTGCTAATTCTTTTTAATTCTTGTTATGACTGCTAATTCTTAACAATTTCTTTTTAAAAGAAGCCCGAACCGCAACCGCGTGTGTGGGCTGCGGTTCAGGATTCTTCGGTAGGTTTGGTTTGTTAGCCCACTTGCTTATGCGCGATGAGTTTTCACACCGTGCAGTACGAGTTTGACTGCCTTATTAGTTGCAAACGGTGTATAAATCTTCGCGTCGATATTTGTAAGAGGCACAAGCATTTTCGGGCACTCCAACTGCCAGTCGCCAGCCAGTTTGCCGTTGCCAGCAGGTTGACGGAATACCTCGTTAGAAACACGCGGAATCAAAACGGTAGCGTTTGACTTCAACTCGAACTCACCATTGGCGATGTCGCTCTCGATAACTGCAAAAGCAGTTTTCTTCAGTTTGTCCTCTGCGCTGTCGCCATTCTCGCCAGCGGCAAGTGTAGCGGCCAGCAACTGAATGTGAGTTACCAGCATATAGGTATTAGCCTCTAACTGGCGTTTTGAAATGTTGGTCAAACCAACCTCTTCGGCGTCTCCGCTCTTGAACAAGTCAACGGTTGATTCGCTGCCAAGATTACGAACTACGTAAAGAGCGTAGTCAACACTCTGCATTTGGCCAGCCAGCACTGCTTGTGCTACGGTGGCGTTAATTTGAGAAAGACGAGCCTCAAACTCGGCTTTAGCGGTGGCCATCTTTGAGCCAACGAAAGCATTTTTTGTAATTTCTGCCATAATTTCAGTTTTTTAAAAGGTTTTTTGAAAAAAGTTTTGTTTTTGATTTTTACATAAGCACCTGCTGTGCTACGGCTGGCTCACCTGCCATAAAGCCGAGGTCGCCCATTTCGCCCATATTTCCCTCATTCGGCAGCGGCTGGCTGGCGAAATCGTTAACATAGTCGTTTTCCGACGGCAGTTCGCCGTAAGAAACATCACCTACGCCAGGGAGTGAACGGTAGCCGTCAATTCCTGCGATTGGCACTGGAGCGTCGTCCTCGTCGGTGTCGCCGTTAAGCGTCGAGAGGTCTTTCTTTGTGGCACTCTGCACAAGGCTTACCATACCAGCAGCCATAAGGCCGAGAGCCGCGTCTTTTACAGCCGCGTTTTTGATGGTTAAGGCGGTTGCAACGCCAACACCAGCAACCAACGACGGTGTTACCCATTTTGACACTTTCGGAGAGAGGCCGAGTAAATCTTCCTCCTCGCCACTTGTGCCAACGGTCTTGCGTGCGATAAAGTTGTTAAGGAACTTACCCCCAATGCAACCTACCGCAACCAAACCTGCGCGCTTCAGGCTGTTGAGCGCAAAGGTTTTCTTTTGTTCAAAAGTTTGCTTTGACATCTTGGTTTGTTTTTAAGGTTTAACTTAATTCGATTTTTTTTGCTGACGATTTTCTCTTTTTCTTGCTGTTGCGTCGCACACCGCTCAAACTGGCAGACGACGAGGCCGCAGGTGCGGCTGCTGTCTGCTTTTTGCTTTTAAGCAGTTTGTAACCCAAAAAGCCGAGGCCGAGAACACCAGCACCGATACCTACATATTTCAGTATCTTCTTGGTTTTGTCCTGATTAGAGGACGTTTGCTCTTGGTTTTCCATAGCGTTTGAATTTTGAATATTGTTAGAATTAGCATTTGTTGCTGATGGTGCTGCTGCCGAAGCAGTGCTGACTGCGGCGGCTGTGTTCTGCGAAGCGTTCTGCACGGCTTCAGTGGCTTGGTTCACGGCCTCTGCCGCCTCAGTAACGGTTTTTGCGCCGCCAGTTACTTTCTGCAAAACTTTCTTTCCGCCGTTAACCACTTTAGAACCAACGTTTTTGATTGCGTTGCCAATGTTTTTCAAAAGGCCGTTCAGTGTTTCTTCGTCGTCCAGTCCGTCGATACCGTCGAATCCGTTGATACCTTGCAGGGTAACACGGAAGCCGTTATTGGTACGCTGAATGTTGATAACCTTATTAGCCTCATACACGCCTTTCGATGTAACTTTCACTACGTTTGGCTTGTTGTTCTCAACTGCCTTTTTGATTGCTTTTTTGGTGTTTGCCAAAATTGCTCCCATTACGCCGTTTACCATTTCCTCGTCGTCCATTCCGTCGAATCCGTCGAAGCCGTCCGTTCCCTCAAGAGTGATTGACAAGCCTTTCGGCGTGCGCTCAACGCTCACAATTTTGTTGGCCTCGTAGATTTTTGCGGCCTCTTGCTTGGTGAGACTTTGCTGCGGAGGAACACTCCTTATCATTTTGGCGTTGTTTTTGACTTTTTCAACTGCTGATTTAGCGGCAGTTGTGATTTTGGAAACACCATTTGATTTGGTTGCGGCCTTTACAGCGGCTGCTGATGTCGGAAGAACCTTTGTCGGCTCAATGACACTTTTCACTACTGTCTTTGCAGGTGCGGCCTTTACGGTCTTTTTGGTGCTTTTGCCAGTAACTTTCTTCACGGCGTTAGCCACCTTTTTAGCGGCTTTCACCATTTTACCGTCCAAACCCTCAATTCCGTCGAGAGCCTGAACAAACTTTCCTGACACAAAGCCATCTTCGCCCTCGTAGTTAACAGCATACCAGCCGTTATCGTAAGAGGTAAGTTCGATTTCAGTGTTCGGTTCAAACGCGCCAATCATTTCGCCCTCTGCGCTTGGCAGTTTGCGAAACGGTGCGCCCTGACCTTGTTCGGTGATGATAATTCCTTTTCCCATAATCTTTTAATTGTTTTGGGGGGGTGTTACTACTACATTATTTCGTCTGCTTGTCGCTATGGCTAACACCGTCAAACCTACCACTCCTGCGGCTATGCCAATGATTAACTTTTTGTTGATACCGCTGCCCTCGGCCTGCTCTTTCGGTTTGGCTGTCGATTCGGCTGGGGCTTGCTGCTGTCCTGCGTTGGGGTACATCTGCGGATAGCCGCCGTTGTCGTAGCCGCCGCCGTTGCTGTTACCGCCGTTGTTGCTGCTGCTGCCGTTGTTTTGCGGATTGGGCGATTCGGGCATTGATTCCTCGCTGTTGTCGGGTTCTTCTTCCTCGCCGCCCTCATCTTCGGGCGAAAAGGTTTCTTTCATTTCCTTGCCGAAAGTCAGCACATCTTTAACCTTTCCCCAAATGTCTTTGAGTTTGAGGCAGATATTCAAAATCCACGACGCTGCGGCGGCGATTGACGCGCCAATGGTTGCAGCCTCGCCAAGTCCGCTAATCGAATCGTAGCCGTTATTGCACAAGCCCGATATGACAGCAACTGGCTGGCCGTCGGTTGTGGTGATTTCGTCCAAATCGGCAATCTTCACGTAGCCGCTGTGCTTGTCGTCGGTTGTGGTGGCCGCAATCCAAGTACCGTCAGTTTCGGCCTTGTCGGTTGAAACATATAGTGCAGTGCCTTTTGGCAGGTCGGCAATCTTCTTCGATGAATCGCCGCCTTGCTCATACATAACCGTTGCCACTTTGGTAGTACGCTTGTTTTCGGGTATCTCCACATAGTGTTCGGGTTGTGTTTCGGTGGCGGCTTCTTTAGTGGCCTTGTCGCTGGCCTTTGCGCCTTTGGCTTCAAGTTCTTTCTTGTCGGCGGCAATGTCGGCTTCCATCTGCGCTTGCAGTTCCTCCACAACCTCGTCGTCGGCCTCGGCTGCGTTACCAGCCGCTTTGATTTCATCTTCCGACTGCGGTTCGGCAGAGCCTTCCCATTTGCGGTTGAAGCCTTTTTTGAGAGCGTCAAGCAGTTTGCTTTCTTTCATTTTGAAAGTTCCGCAACATATCTTGTAAATCTTATCAAATGATTCCTTTTGTGCTTGATATTCTTCAGGAGTTATGCCGTAGTTGCTGATGGCTTCTTCCTCGCTCATTGAGCCGAGATAACTGCGGCTCGACATTTTGAACATATTGAGGCGGAAAGCAACCAGCAGACCACCCTTGATAAGCAGGGTGATGGGGTTGTATAGCAGGACAGCCGCAACAAGTTTCTTTGTCATTTTAAGGGCTACCTTTGTAACTTTCTTCGTCAGTTTAATGGCAAACTTTGTCGGCTTGACAATAGTTTCGTTAATGGCTACTTTTGTCGGCTCGACAACCGTCTTTTTAGTTAGGTCAACGGTGGTTTTCACAGCGGCCTTTGTCGGCTCGACAATGGCGTTTTTAACCACATCTTTGGCCGATTGCGCTGTGGCCTTTGCCACGGTCTTTGTCGGCTCAATAACCGTATTTTTAACAAGGTCTTTGGTCTCTTTTACGGCAGTTTTGACAACCGTCTTGGTTGGTTCAACAACCGTATTCTTAATCAAATCCTTTGTGGTGCTGACAGCGGTTTTTGCAACATCTTTTGTCGCTTGAACGGCCGTTTTTGCAGCCGATTTTGTCGGCTCAACGATGGTGTTCTTAACCAAATCCTTTGTGGTGCTGACAGCGGTTTTTGCTGTATCTTTGACAGCCGTAGCAACAGCCTTTGCTGGTTGTGTTACAGCCGATTTTGCTTGTTCGCCAGCCTTTTTCAATGTCTCCTTTGCGGCCTCTTTGTTACCAGTTGCGGCCTGCACACCTGCTTTAACCACATTGGCGGTTGCTTTTGTGGCATTGACAGCCGACTTGACGGCGGCTGTGGTGGTTTTGGCAGCGGCTTTTGCGGCTGTGGTGGCTACATTCTTTGTGGCCGTGGCTACCGATTTGGCAGCGTTAACCGTCGATTTGGCGGCGGTTTTTGCCACATCTTTAGTGGCTGTGGCTACCGATTTGGCGGCGTTGGCCGTGGTCTTGGCAGCGGCTTTCGTTACGTTGGCTGTGGTTTTTGCAACCTGCTTTGCCGCTGTGCCAGTGGCCTTAACTGCGGCCTTTGTGGTGTTTGCGGCGGCTTTAGCCACGCTTGTTGTTGCTTTAGCCGTAGTGGTTGCAGCCGTCTTTGCTGCATTGGCAACACTCTTTGCAGCATTGGTGGTTGTTTGGGCAACTGCTTTAACTGTGCTTTTTGCAGCGTTGCTGACGGCCTTTGTAGCCTTTTTCAAGGCTTTTTTCAATTTGCCGTTCAGTTCGCCCAACCCATCGAGGCCGTCGATACCGTGAACGCCAGTCTCATATTCGGCGCAAAGAGCGTCCATTGCGGCCTCATTGCCGATGGCTGGGATAATCTGCGCCAGCATACGGCGCACAGCGGCGGCTTCAGTGAAACTATCGTAAAAGGTGAGGGGCTGTGCTGCTATTGCCGCGCTCAAACGCGCAAAGTAGCGGCGGTAGTTGTCGATGTTCTCGGCAACGGTCAAACCCTCGTCGGCATTGTATGCAAAATCAATTCCCATAAGCAGGAACTGCAAATCATCATCAACGCCGTCCAGTCCTGACACGGTGGATTTAACCACGGTGTAAACTGGGATTTTCTTAACCTTGTTGTGAACGTAACCGTTCTTTATCTTGGTCTCGCGAATGTTCTTGGTTGTGTTTTTGCGGTTTGCGGCCACATTCTGCCTGATTGTGGCTCTCAACTTGCGCGTAAATGGCAAATCGCCCAAAACCTCTGCGTCTTTAGAAGCAACATTGGCAAAAGCAGATGTCTTTTTCAGGCGGTTGAAAAGGCCGCGTTTGTTCGGCAGCGTCTCAACTGCGCCGTTCATCAAAACGCGCTGTGTGTCAGGGTCGTAGTTTTCGCCAGCAGCAAGGAAATGAGCGTCGCTGCTGTCGTCGCCCAAAACAATCTTACCCTCGTCAATCAGGCGGCTTTCTTCGCGTGCCATATTTTCGATGGCCTTTTCGCGATTCGCGCTATCCCAATTATCGAGAACGTAGCCCAACATATCCGATAATTGCTGGGGGTTTTGATAGACAGCCACTGCTTGTGGTGCGCTATCAACCACCTGCTTTGTGCGGAGCAAATGATTGTATATCATTTCTTGGTCTTCAACGCTTCCGTCGCCGTGATAGCCTACAAAGTCCAATCCTTTGGATATATAGCCGATGTTGCGCACCGTCTTGTCGTCCATTCCGCGTGTGTAATACTGCACGCTGGCCTGACGGCGGCGTATTTGTTCAGGCGTTTCAAGTTGCCATTTGTGGAACTTGCGGCGGCGCACCTTGTCAGCCGTAGCCGACTGCTGGTTGTAGGCTTGCGCGGCCAAATTGCCAACGCCATCTAAATATTGAATTGGAATACCGTTCATAACTTATTATCCTTCAAAAGTTTTCGTTGGTTGTTTTTCAGCGAAGCACTGGTCTAAAACTGGGTCAACCGTATAATAACCGCCCTCGTAGGGTACGATTACGTAAACGTGCTGCCAGCCTCGCTGATAGGCTGCAACGCGGAATTGATATTTTATGCCTAAATTCTCGAGAATCGAGGCAATAAGCGTCGCGTAGCAATCACAATCGCCCTGCTGGTCATACAAAGTACGAAGCGGACGGCGCACCTGCTCAATCATCGGGTTGTCCTTAACATATTGAATATGTGTATAGACAAATGTCCAAATACTTTGCAGAGTATCTTTCAGGGTGCTGCGTTTCAGCCATTGAGCCAGTTTTGCTGTGTCGCTCTTTGTGCTTTGAGCCACTTTCCGCATAAGCGAAACGGTGTCGTGTTCGTTTCCGTCAGGGAAAAGTATCTTGTCGGCGCGGTTCAACTCCGAGCGCGGCGGTATGTAAGCAATATAATCACTCAAAGGCCGAATGTTGCGAACCTTTGAGGCTGTCAGGCCGAGCGAACCAACGCCCTGCAAACTCAAATTATAAGTCTGCGCCTGATTGAGAGGCTGTGCAAATTGCAGTTTATAGTTGTCAACACCGATATTGGCCTTAATCTGCAAACCTTTCAGCAGTTCGTCGTAGTTGCCTTTGGTTATCCAGCCAGTGATGTTTTGCCCGATAACAGCAACCAAGCGGCTGTATGGGACGGCGCATACAATAGATATAACGCCGTTTTGCCCCATACGCTGACTATTAACACTATATGTAACACTTGAGAGGTCGTAGCCATTGTAGGCGAGTTTTACGCCATCAATAGAAACCTGCGCTTCTTTGCGCTGTTCTATCCTAAAGTTCAGGGGAATGTTTAATTGAGAATTGGCAAACGACATATTGCCAGCCAGTTCTGCGCGTGCTGCAAAATTGTCGCCAGTTGACTTTAGCAAACCTTTCTTTGTCAGGAGTTTGTAAAGGCCAAATCCAGCGGCGAGTGCCAATAATATTTTGATAGTTTTCGTCATATTCTTTTATAAAGGGTGGGGAGACATTAAATATGGTTGCTGCGTCCAGCCCAAACCAATACAAGTCTCCCACTCAAAACCCTCGATAGCAAATTTAGAGGGGTAAATTGCTGTAATCAACGGTGTTAGCGCGTTTGTGCGCCTTTAGGTAGGTTTGAGTACATTTATGCGCGTTTTGGCAGAATAATGCGCGTTTATTTACTGCTTTTGATTTATGTAAATAATTGTGTTTAAGCGGTTTAATAATATGTAATCAGTAAGTTAAAAGTGCCGTTTCCGCTTCATTCGGGAATTTCGGGGGATTGTGGGGATTTGTGGGGATTTTGGCGTTTGTAAACCTAAAATTTTTATAAAAAGCGGATTCCGCGAAACACCGCCAATCACCCAAAAGGGCGCGGCGTTTAGCGTCCTGAAAGTGCCTTAAAGGGGTTTGAAATGCGGATTTTTTCCGCGAGGGGTGAAAAATATATAAGAATTGACAGCCTGAAAAAGCGTGTGGGCAGTCTTTTGCTGTTTAGACGCACAAAGTACAACAACGTACAACAACGTACAACAAAAAACGAGCGACGATTAAGTGATGATTGCGCGACGACTGGGCGACGACTGGGCGACGACTGAGCGACGACTGGGCGACAATTTAATAACTATTTAGCGATGATTGAGTTGCGCCTAATCTACGATTGAGCGACGGAAAATTGCTTAATCGTCGCTCTAATATTTTGGTAGCACATTTTAATTGAAAATGCCGATAGAATCGGTCTCTTTGGGTTGGATAAGGGTCTTGGCAAGGTTGTATTACTCGTTTTTCAAATACTCCGCATATTTGTTTTTCAGGGTTTCAAGCATATCAGTTAGATTGTTGGCAAAATCGGAAAGAGGCAGGTTGTCAAAATCAGCAAACGCACCGTCGCCGTATATTGCTTTCACAATTTCCTTATCATCTTCGGTGTTTTCAAGAAAATCAATCACATCGGCGTAATCATCGCGTAAAAACTCGCACGCCACCTTGTCGCTTTTAATGAAATAAGCCCAGTATTCGCTATCGAAATAGCCTACTCCCTGCTTCAGCATTTTATCAAAACGCTCTTTTGAGGCTTTCACTTCCTTTGCAATCCAGCCGTTAGCCTTTTCGAGCCATAAATCAACCGTTTCGGTCAGTTGCTTGTCCTCACCGTAAAATTCGAGCATATCCCTTACTCCGTCGTTGTAGAGTTCCATAAGGTCGCCTGGCAGTTGCAGGGTTGCAACCTCGTCTTTTAAGTTTTCTGCTGTTAGTCTCATAATTTTATTCCATCTTATTTACCAATTCCAACAATTCAACAACTTTCGCTTTCAGGTTGATTATTTGTTCGTTTTTATCGTTAACTACAACCTTATTCGGATATGCCAATAATTCAATAACCGTCATATCGTATTTTTTTGAAAGTAATTCAAGTTTTGAGAGGGAAATATCAATTTTGCCCGATTCAAGTTTTGAAACGGAAGAAACATCAAGATTCAAGTAATCAGCCAAATCTTGTTGAGTTAGTTGATTTTTCTTGCGTAAATACTTTAATGTTTGATATATCCTATCCATTATTAAATGTAATCAATTCATTTTCAAACATAATTGAATTTTATTCAATATCTATTGCAAATAATTCAACTTTTTCTTTGGAATATTGAATTTAATTCAAATATTTGCCATCGACTAAACAATTAAGGAATATGGACGGAAAAATCAATCCAGTAAGACCGCTAAAAGGTACACTACCAACGATTTGCAAGGCTTTCGGAATATCGAAAGCGGCAATCAGCCAGCACCTTTCAGGCTACACAAATAACGACAAGAGCCAAAAAATCCGCCGTATGGCTCTCGAACTTGGCGGACGCGAAATGAAATGTTGAACTTTTAAAACTATAACACTATGGCAACACTACAAGACATTATCGCAAGACTGAACGACGAGCAGAAACTGCTGCTTGCCGACACAATCATATTCGGCGGCTGGGGCGATACCGACGGCGAGTTTAATGTTGACGAAGATTCGGACGAATGGAGTGGCGGCTTCGTCTATCTGCCCGACGACGCTTGGCGAGGACAACACTTTGAGCGCAAAACATTGCCAGCAAAGTTTAAGGCGCTTTACGACGCGCTGGATATGGACGGCAACGCCAATTTCAAAACCAACGGAGTGATGAACTGGCACAAAGACTGGTGGGACGATGGCAGCGGCTCGGTGCTGATTATCCGCGACCCTCTATATAAGGAGTTTGAAAAGTGGGCTAATGCGCTTGTCAAGCAATACAATTCAACCAAATAAACACCTATTGCTATGAAACTCACAAACACTAAAATCAACGACGCGGTTGGCGATTTGATGAGCGCGATACACGCGGCCGAAGATTGCGAACTGAAACTCGGTCAAATCAACACCAATATCACTAAGGCGGCTAAAGCGCTTGTCGGACTTTCGTTTGTTTGCCGCGCCGACGGCGAGATAACCATTGTGCAGGCAACCGATGTGTGCGGCCGTCAGTTTAAAGGCCGTTGTGTGTATGTAACCTACACCGACAGCCCGACCAATTACGATTTATACACCGACCAATCTTTCTTTTTCTCCAACAGTCGAATTGAGCGGATAACAATAATCAACGCCGAAGAGTTTGAAACCCTCTACAAGGCCGCGCAAAACATTATCAGCGACCGCCAGTTGCAGATTAACGAGTTGGTTAAGGTTATTGAGGCTTGCGCCAACGAATCAGTCAAACACGAAAACGAATAACACTATGGACGCTTACACACTTGGTTTTATCGGCATTTGGACGGCGATTTTTATCGCGCTGGGCTTCGTGGCCTACCTCTGCCAAAAATGGGAAAACTACATCAGGGATAACATCATTAACAAGAAATGACTATTGAAGCGGTGCGGCGACAAATGCCTAACACCAATGGCTACAAATTTTACTCATAAGGATAACTTTTTTCATTGTCAGTTTAAGTTTTCACACAATCACAGCCGCACCGCTTCTTTTTTACTGAATTACAAACTTTTAAACAATACGCTATGACACTTAAACAAATGATTGAAACACTGAACGACGAGCAAAAGAAATTGCTTGCCGAAACAATCAATAACAGCGGTTATATCAGCCTTGAAATAACCCTCAATGCAAACAATAAAAAGGTCGGGGGTTTTGAATACAATCCCTTTATTGATGAGTGCAGGAAAGAAAACAAATGTATGTATGATATGTTGGAGAGTTGGGCGCGAGAATATGCACTGGAATCCGCAATCAAAGCAACCTTGAATGGCGTTTATAAAATCGAACATTCAGCCGACGGCACACACATTTATACCAAAAATTGCTTTGTAGATAGCACCACCTTGAAAAGTTGGCTCAACACCTTTAAAAAATATGGGATAGTAAATATTGTGGTCGGTTATCGCCTCGATAGAAAGTACGGATTGATATATACCTTACAAAGAGAAGAACAAATTGGATTATAAACCTTTAAATACTTTGAATTATGAAATTAACACCTAAAACAACCCCAAAAATCGTTCCTGACGAAATCGCACAACTTATTGAAGAAGTCAGCCAGTGTTACGACGCAAGCAACAAGGCACACGACGCTGCAAAAAAAGCAATCCGTAAACTACTTAAAGGCAAATGCTTTATTCACGCTGATAGTTACGGCTCAATAATGATTGGCGAGGCCAAAATGGTGAGCGATATTATTACGGTCAAAGGCCGCATACTGACACTTGACAAAACCGACGGTTTGCGAATAATCGACCACGAAATACTGCTTGACCCTTTCAGAACAGCCGTTTTGAAAATCATCAGCAAGGAAGATTTTGAAAGGCTGTATAAGACTGCCGAAAACATTATCGGCGACCACGACCGCCAAATAGACGAGTTTGTTGGCACGCTTGATTCAATCAAACCAATCAATCAGTAACACTATGGCACAAGTTATAGCAGTCAGCGACAGCGGTTACGAAATACTCTGCAAGTTAGCCAGCGACCTTATGACGGCCAAAATGGTAGGCGGTAAAAAGACCGTTGTATTGGATATGACACCTTATAACCAAACCCAGTTGCAGAAACTAAACAGCAATCTTCAAAAATCACTTTCAGTAACACATTGATTATGGACGAATTGAAATTGACACCTGCACAATATGTAGAAGCCTATCACTGGTATATGCAACACGTATGGACACTCCACGAATGTCTCTACTTGTTTGGCCGCGACTCGGAACACCTATTTGCACTATATGAAAAATACGAATCACAATCGTTTGGCTCTCAATGGGGCGTTGACGATTTGTTCTTTTCGATTTTGAAAGACGATGAAAAAGAACGCCTAATCAATCAGGCTGCGCTTGTATGGCGCGAAAAACAGCAACCAACAATCTAACACTATAAGATTATGATTAAAACAATCACATTTGACGAACTGCCGAAAGCCGTAATGGAGTTGCAACAGCAGCAATCCGCGCTGTTGGATATTGCAAAGGCTATTTTTGCAAAGATAAACGAACCCCAAAAGCCTGACAATGAACTTGTTTTCGGAATTTTTCACCGTAACGAGCGAATCCGTTTGAGCGACAGCCGTTTGTGGTCTCTACCAACAAGCCCTTTCCGTAGCAGAAAACAAGTTGAACACGCAAAGGAAAGAAATCCAAATCTTTTTACGCGCCCTGCAAGCCAGCGTATTTGGACGGTTAAGGCCGACGACCTTGAAAATTGGTTCACCGAATGGGGCAAAACTGATATTCCTGAACTTTAAACAATACGGCGATGATATTTCTCGACAGCACACAAGAGCAACAAAACAACGGACTGGTTTTAGGCGTTTTCACGCCTCGCTGCCCGATATTAAGTACCGACCCACGACTGCTGATTGAAAATGGAGGCTGGTTTAAAAATCATCGCGCTGTTCTATCTGCGGCCACAAGCGGCCAGTTTGCCTTTTTCAGGAAGAAAGGAATACGACAACTTATGATAATGCCCGAAGATTTAGAGAGAAATCTCGTCGGCGACAAAGCACATTTTGAACCTTTAAGATAAATAGACTATGCTTAACAAACTGAACGAATCGGACTGCCTTTGCCCTCGCTGTGGCAAGAGTTGGCAAGGAATGACGCTGCAAAGTATCTTCTTTATGACCAACAAAAAGGCGTACCCAAACAAGACAAACGCCGAAATCAATGCGTTTGTAAAGAAACAACTTAAAGAAAACGGCAAAACTGGTCAAGAACACGTTACAGCACTTATACCTGCTGGCGGCGTATGGCGTTGCCCTGACTGCGGCCTACTGGTTGCCGAAAGCGATGTATGGCGTTTGGTTGATAACAAAGCAAACCGCCTGAAATTGTGGTTTATCGGCTGGAGCGTTAGAATCAAAGCCAAAATGCGCCTGAAATACAATCTCGACGCTTGGATAATTCGCCGCTACACTATCCTGCAAAACAAGCCTAAAGCCCTACTGAAAGGCTTACGCTTATGGCTGCTTTTCACTCCCTACTACCTGACACACCGCAAGGAGTTTTTCAACTGCAAAAAACAATAGGCTATGACTATCAACGACTACTTGGCACAACCTAAAGCCATATACAAAAACGAACTGGCTGAAACGCTTGGTTACAGCAACTGGCGCAACGTGCAGCAAAAGATTAACCAATCGGAAGCACTAAAGCGCGAACTGGAGCGCACAGCGTGCTATTCGCGCACAGCGCACCTACTTACGCCAGCGCAAGCCAAAATCATTATTCGACACCTATCTAATAGCAAGTGATATGTACTTTGACGACTGCACAACGATTGATGAATTAAAGGCCAAACGCAACGACCTACTTCGGCAATATCACCCTGACGTGGCTGAGGGTGTAAACACCGCTCCTGATAGTGATACTTACGCCGAATACACGCGCATTTGCACCGAAATCAATCTTGAATACACGCGACGGAGTGCCGAAATTGCCCTTGAACAAGAGGCAGAAGAAAACACCGATGTAACGCAAATGTTCCTGAAAGCCGCTGTTAGCAAAGGCGTAGAGGCTCTCTATAAGGCCAATCCAAAAGCAATGAAAAAGGTTAACGACATATTGTCGGGGAATGTTGCGGAGGGTATCGGTCAGGGTATCGGCCAAATCATTAACCTATTTAAAAACAAAAAACGATGAAAACTACACGCAAACCTCGTCGGTTTATGAAATGGGCTGTGCCGCAGATGTTGCGCCGCATACTGGGCTGGCAGATATTGTCAACAATCATTATTGGTGCGCTGCTGCTGGCTACGTGGATAACATTCTTCATTTTGATTTTCAAAACCTTATAAAATAACATTTTAACACTTGAGATTATGGCAAAAAAAGAAACACAAGAATCAAAGGCCGCAAAGATACGGCAATGGCTGTTAAGCGGAAAGCCGCTGACACAACTGAAATGCACTCAACAATTCGAGTACCTTGATTTGGCTTCTCTTATTCGCTATATGCGTAGAGAAGGACACAAAATTACAACCCAAATGGTGTATAAGAAGAATGGAACGCGATACGGAATATATCGCGTTGAACAACCTAAACCGAATTTACAAACAACCTAAAACAACCAAAGGTTTAAAAACAAAACAACCTAAAACAACCAAAGGTTTAAAAACAAAACAACCTAAAACAACCAAAGGTTATGGAGAGAGAGAGTTTTATATTCTACGCGAGTTTTTACGAGGCAATGAAATATCTGCCTGACGCTGACTATATTGCAGTAAGCAAGGCAGTGTTTGAATACGCTATTTACGGCAATGAAATTGAGTTGGCTGGCATTGCAAACGGCTTCTTTCAGTTAATCAAACCACAAATCGACGCAAACAACCGCCGTCGCGATAATGGTATTAAAGGTGGTGCGCCACGCGGAAACGCCAACGCAAACAAACAACCTAAATCGAATTTTGAAACAACCGAAACTACCGAAACAAAACAACCTAAACTGAATTTTGAAACAACCGAAACCGCCGAAACAAACAACCTAAAACAACCTAATGTAAATGTAAATGATAATGTAAATGATAATGTAAATGATAATGTAAATGATAATGATAATGTTTTAGGGGGCGATTTTGAAATTTCTGCCGCCGCTGACGCGGCTACCCGAACCGAAGATGGTGTTTCTGCCAATCCTATTGAAAACTCGGCTTCGCCGAAAGAAGAAAAAGGTTGCGGCGAAAAAGAAGAAAGGCCAACAGCAACGCCAACCATTGAAGATAGAAAACAGCAATTCCGCCAAAAGGTGAACCAAATTGCACAAGACAAAAACTATCCTGCCGCCATTGTGGACGATTTTTGCCGCTACTGGCTCGAAATGAACGAGGGCGGCAAGAAAATGCGCTTTGAAACTGAAAAGTATTTTCAGCACGAATCGCGCCTTGTAACTTGGATAAAAAACGAGGAAAAATGGGAAGCACAGCGCAGGCCAGCCAGCCGACCCACAGCCGCACAATCGCCATCGGCCAGCAATTCGGTCGATGATATTTGGAATAATCGCTAACCCCTACCGCTATGAGCCAATTAACAAAAGCCGAATGTGAACGCCGTATGAATCTGCGGCAGGAATGTACCGACACATTGACACACCTTGCAAGAGTGGAACACGAAGTTGGCGAGATACGCGACCGCGTTCTGCGAATCCGTACCGATGTGCTGGGCGACGACCTGCACGACTACTGCACACACTGCGCCAACTGGAACGACAACCCCGAAATGTGCGCCGCTTGCGGTTGCTACAACGCCGCCAGCGATAAGTTTTACTTTTCACCTGAACAATACGAACACTAAACGCTAAAAATCACGCAATTATGACCACTGAAAACGCATTGATTTATTTCAGCCAAATCCGCGCCAAAGCCAAAAAGGAGCAGATTGGCGCAACTCAATCGGAGTTAAAGGCCGAAACTGGCCTGCCGTTGGCAAGCCTACTGGCCGAACTCAATAAAATGGCCGACGATGGATTAGTAACACGCCACTCAACCATAAATGGCACATTCTACAAATTCACGGATAAATCCTATTACGTAGGCAAAACTATTGAGCGATGAAAAAGAGCCGTCCAAAATCAGGAATAATGCCAAGCCGCAAGCGTATGGCCGCTGACCGCAAAAGCACACAGCGCGAGGAAGCCGAACACACAGCCGACCGCCTGACATTTTTGCACCAACAACAAGCCGATGTACTTGCAAAGATGGCTAACTGCACACCTGCCGAATATCCAGCGTTAGCACGCGAATATTCACGCTTGCAATACTCAATCGAGCGCGAGGAAAGCGATAACGAAGCCGCACAATGGCGCGCTGCCGCACGCGAGAGCCGCATTGTTACGAATTATGGGCAATTCAAACTTAATAAATGATTAACACTAAACACTTTGAGATATGAAATACGAATTTACACAAGGACTTGAGAAATACATTGCGGCAAAAGTTTGCACGCTGTTTGCCGAGCGCGGAAGCGCGGCAGAAAAAGACGCGCCGTCGGAGGTGGTACTCACCGCCGCAGATGTAGTAAACCTATTGCACGACTTTAAACGTGCGGCTGTCGGAATTTTGGAAAACACCGCATTCAGTTTCTATGTAATGACCGACAAGGGCAAAAAGCCAAGTTACCAGCACCCCAACTACCAATCAGCAAAGCAAGAGGCAGAACGGATTTTACGCGACGATAGCAAGCAGGAAATTGCCGAAATATTGCTGAAATACGACGATGTTAATAAAACTTTACCATTCTAAAACACAACAAATTATGACACAAGAAAAAACAAAAGACGAGAAAGAGAAAGCCCTGCAACAAACGGTGCAGAACATTCTCCGTAACCGATGGCTGGCGACCACACAGCGTTTTGTGTACGATTGCAGCGAGTATGACCTGCTTACGATTATGCGAGAGTTAGGCCAACAACTCTACGGCGCACGCTTCGCGATTGACAACGACAACCGATTCGTGTACGAAAACACCGTCCGCTGGCTTATCGGCCACCAGTTTGAGGCTATCGACCCCAACCACGTTGGCTGTACCATTCAGGGCGACCCTATGCGCGGCCTTTACATTGCTGGAAACTGCGGCAGCGGAAAATCGGTGCTTCTGCAACTCCTTGCCGCCATTGCTGGCCACTATCATACCGAGTATGTGTTTGACGGACGGAAAATCGCACTCTGCTGGAGCGAAAAACGCGCCGATGAGTTATGCAACGATTTTGTGCTGAACGGTGCTGATGTGGTTGCAAACGCAAAGATGGCCGACATTCTCTGCCTTAACGATTTGGGGAGCGAACCAGCGGAGCAACTCTATATGGGCAACCGAGTAAACATTATCAGGCAGATAATCGAGGCGAGAGGCGACCGTCAGGGGCAAATAACCGTCATAACCAGCAATTACCCGATGTTGCACCCATTCATAAAAGAACGCTACGGCGACCGCGTTGTGAGCCGTTTGCAGGGTATGTGCAACTACTTTGAACTGAAAGGTAAAGACCGCAGAGTTTATTGATTATGAAAGGTTTGAAAGGCATACACACTGGCAAGCACATTAGCACTATTGCCGCACGCAACGCCGCTTATCGCAATATGAAGGAATACTATGAGGCAATGGATAGAAAACTGATTTACGAATGGCAGACACTTGCAACAAGACACTCAGAATTACAACAAGTTAGAAAAGATATGATTGAAACAGCCAGTGAGATTGCAAAAGAATACTTAAAAAACTACTAATAATTATTTAACACTTAACACACAAGAGATTATGAGTTTTAATTTTGATTTGAAATTTGAATGTGGGCATACGGTGAAATCCGTTGCCTCGTCCCAAAAAAGAGATTTTGTTGCTACCCTCTTACCTGCCGTTGCAATAGCCCGAACTGATGGCGACTTGCAAATATGGCTGCACTGGCTTTGTTTCTATATAGGCATAGGCATCTATCGTTATTAACACTTTAACACACAAGAGATTATGGTAATAGAAAAAGTTATTGAAGGCCAAATGCGCAACGATAATACTCGTTTTGGGCTGAACATAAGTGAGGGCAGTTTAAAACTGGTACGTTGGAAATTGGTTGCAAAGTTTGTGGCGGCGCAACTATCAAATCCAGCCTTAGCAATGGAAGGCGAAGCCGTAATTATGCGACGCGCCGAAGGATATGCAGAGGCAATGTTTGAATTAAGAAAACCTAAACCGCAAGACGATGGCACAACCGATTAACGTTCAGCAAAAGTTGTTTGATATGCAGGAATTTACCGAACAGCGAATCCGCGACATTATGGCAAACCGCACCTGCCGCCAGTGTGCCAACCGCCAAACGTGGCAAGCGCAACCCACAATGCCGCGCCACCAAATATGCACAGCAAGGCGTAGTGGCCGCACACAATGCGGCTACGCGCGTTGCCGCGTTGACCAGCCAGCGTGCATATTGTTTGAGTTGAAACAAAAAAGTAAATAACACACTAAAACACAACAAATTATGACACAAGATTCATTTGAAAACCTGCTAAAGCGTTATTGCGACCCCGACGGTTACAACGAACGCTGCAAAGCCCCATTCGTTTGTGGGGACTACCTTTGCGCCACCGACGCGCATATATGCGTTTTCTTCCCTACCGACTGGCTTAAACAGCAAGGTATTGACATTGCCTTTGCCGCCAGTAACACCAATTATCCACAAACGGCTGTTGACCTGCTCAATAAATTCGTTGGCGGCAAACAGCAAACATTCGACGCTGATTTCTTCGCTCGTCTGCGTAAGTCATACGAGGCCGACCACCTGAAAGACAGCGTACCGTGCAGCGATTGTGCTGGCAAGGGCGTAGTGAATTACACCTATTTTGCCAACAACGGCGACACCTACGACCTTGAAGCCCCCTGCCCAGTATGCGACGGCGAGGGCTACGCGGTGAAACACTTTGCCGCAAGATTTATTGACCGCCTTATCGGTTGGCCGTATGTTCGCCTGATTGAAGCCCTGATGTTGTATTTCGACAAGCCGTCGGTTGTGGCCGAAGTCAATCCTGACGAGCCGCACGCTCTTTTCCGATTCAATTTCGGCGAGTTTTGGGCGGTTGTCGCTCCAGCCGTCGGTTGTGATTACGAGATTAAAATTGATTGATAAATAACATTGAAACACACAAAGTTATGATAACAAAAGAACAATCCGCAGCAATATTCAACATTTATTCGCAAATTGAAACTTGCGGCCAGTTGATTAACGATTTACAAATATTTATTCAGGAGTGCGATAATCACGTTCCCGACATTATTGATGAGAGTTACCACACCTACGGCTCAATATCTATTGAGATACCATATTTTGAACACGGCCAATTTAAAAAAGCAGGTGCAAGAGTTTTCAATATCAACTACTCAATCGCCCTTAAAGTGATTAAGAGCCACCGCCGTATGCTGAAAAAACGGCTCGCAAAATTGCAGAATCAAATTCTTGTTGAAGGCCTAAAAAATAATGAGTTATGAAAGCAATAATCAACGGAAAAAGAGATAGACACCTACTCAATAGACGATGAGATTATCTGCCCACATTGCGGACACGTACACAAGTACGACCCTGAAATGTTTGCCTACGAGGATATAGAGTTTGATGATGTTGAGTTTGAGTGCTACGAGTGCGGCGAGGTGTTTCTTGTCAGCCGTATGGTATCGTGGTCGTTTGAAACTTACAAAAACGAGGAGTGAGTTATGAACAATATTATCAGAAAAAACGATTTGATTGACATTTACAATCAAGGCGTAGTGGCCGCGAATGGCGAAAAGACCTTTGCTGTTGGCAATTATGCAATGTATGACAGCAACGACTGGCCGAAACTCATATACTTGTACGATGTGGCTTGTGATGAGGACGGCAAGCAATTCGGCTTCAAATATCACAGCGTTGACTATAACACGCTGGAAAAATCCGACGACGAGGAAAATATAGACTTCAGAACACTTAAAGAATACTACACGGCTATTGCTCTGCCGATTGAAAAGATAAAGGATTGTGCCGAAAGGCTGCTTAAAGGCGAATCGTTTGAGGATTTTGGCAATGAGGCCGAACAATCAGCCGCGCTGGTTGACACACGGTCGAAAGAAACGCTGCTGTACTTGAAAAAGGAAACGGAAAAGGCTATAATTGTCGCCAACCAAGTACAAAAATATGCCAAACACATAATCCAAATACAAAAATCTCAATTAGAGAAAATTGTATCGGGCTTTAATGATAAAATCTGCGCAATGCGCAGCGAGGTTGCTCGTTATGAATACGTTATCACAACCATTGAACTCTATGCTGGCATAAAAGAAGATGTCATACAACTGCAATCGGGCGAACCTGCGCCCATTGATTCGCCGCTGGTGCTTCATCAGGCGGTTATGTTTATGGACGAGGAATTTGCGCTGATAGATGATGATTTCGACTACACAAAAGAGGGTCATTTCAACGAGTGGTTGATAAAGGACGGCAACTACAAGCAGTTGCTCCCCGAAGAAAGGTGCATTGTGGCCGCAAAACCACGACGCAAGGACAAGGAATATACCAACGACCATTTTTTCAATTTCATTTTCAACCAGCCAAACCATCGGACGGTGTTTCTTATCCGCAACGGCGAGAATCTCTATAAACTCGAAAGCGACAATATCAACTTGCGGGATAGATTGTTTCCCAACCGAAACGAACTGGCCGAAATATTGAAGGAAGAAGAAAAAGACGAGTGGAGAAGTTTTAAAGACAAGGATTCAAGCCGTAGTGCCGTTTTTCGGAAACTATACACAATGGTTTTGTTCCTGATGCAAGGATTGATAGACCGCAGCGACACGCTCTCGCCTCACAACATAAAGGCCAAATTGCTGGACGATTTGGATATTGACAATTCGAGCGGCGTTGTTTTGCGCTACGAGTTGGATAGAGCGTTGGGCGACGGACACCAATCATACAACGATTGGATTGCCAGCCTTAATGGTAAACTGACCGCTGGCAAACGTATCATTCTTGTCAATTATATGTTTGACAAAGAGCGCGATTTTTTGAAGTATTACCGCAGCGAATGGACAATGCCTCCGTACCCGAAAAATGGCGTTTACGTTTTGGAAGACAACCCAATTTATGATGAGAGCATTGTTTATTACCGCCGCCCACGGCATATTATCAAATACTTGCCTGATGATGAATTTTGGCGATACACTGATGACAAGCGAACCAATCGCGTGTCAATTATGATTGATATTACGCGCGGCGGCATACTCAACTACGATGATGTCAGGCTTGAGGATATTGACTATTATCTTAACTCACGGTTTTATCGCAGCCAGTATTATGAGTTTGTGCGCGTGCTGAAAATGGCGCGGAAACTGTATATGCAGGAAAAGTTTTACGAGGACGAGTTTATAAAGATGATGGTCGGGATTCTAAAAACGGAGTGCCAGCGCACGCCAAAGCCCGAATACACTTACGAGCAAATAGTCAAACTGGCAATCGACGGATTCAAAGATTCGCTGAAATGGAAACGCTCAATAACCGACAAGTCTAAGGAAACGTTCTACATTCTGCGCCGAAAGATATTCAGCAAGGCTTTTCAGGATAAGTATTTTAATTGATTGATTTATGAAAAATAGGGCAAAACCGCTGCAAGGTTGTATGGTGGAAGCCTATCAATGAACTTAACCTGCACGGCGA
>JAEEGL015157407.1_pt1 | contig 43579 bp, 31 predicted proteins | sample 9134231 | NCBI WGS metagenome assembly JAEEGL01 (sample SAMN16246548, study PRJNA631951) | gut metagenome | biome: gut microbiome; feature: rumen; material: fiber-attached | host: Bos | place: Iran: Karaj | collected 2018-10
ATCCTGACCATCATCGGATACGCCATCAACGACAACGTGGTTATCTTCGACCGTATCCGTGAGAACCTCGGCCTGCATCCGAACGCCGACTTCAAGAGCACCGTCAACACCTCGTTGAACGCCACCCTCACCCGTACGGTCAACACCTCGGTCTCGACCCTCCTCCCTATGCTTACCATCGCCATCTTCGGCGGCGAGTCCATCAGGGGTCTGTCGGTCGCCCTCTGCCTCGGTGTCCTCATCGGTACCTACGCTTCCATCATGATCGGTACCCCGGTCATGTACGATGCAACCCGCAGCCGCGCCAAGAAGACCGAAACCGTCAAGAATTCCTCGAAGAAATAGTCTTCGGAAAAAGATATCAACAAAAAGCAGCCGGCCCTTTCAAAAGGCCGGCTGTTTTTTTATCTTTGTTTCCCAAACCTCCGCATATGTCCTTCGTACATCTTCACGTCCATACGCAGTATTCCATCCTCGACGGATTCTCCGACATGGGGAAACTTTTCAAGCGTGCGGCCGAGCTCGGCATGCCCGCCATCGCCATCACCGACCATGGCAACATGTACGGCGTGAAGGAGTTCTTCAAGGTGGCGGGGAAGTACCGCAACGAGGACAAGAGCTACAAGGTCAAGCCCATCGTTGGATGCGAGGTCTATGTCACAAGGCACTATGACCACAGGCTGAAGGATGCCGCCCACAGGGCGTATTATCATCTTATCCTTCTGGCCAGGAATCCTGTTGGATACCGCAACCTGATGAAGATAGTCTCCATAGGGCATATCGAGGGTTCGTACTACGGCAAGCCGCGTGTCACCCACGAGATCATCGAGAAGTACCACGAAGGGCTTATCTGCTGCTCAGCTTGCCTGGCGGGAGAGATCCCGCGTGCGCTGGTCGCGGGAGACTGGGACGGGGCGTGCAAGGCCGTGGAGTGGCACAAATCTGTCTTTGGGGACGACTATTACCTCGAAGTCCAGTTGCACAAGACCGAGGTCCCGGGACTGTCTCCGGAGGTTTATGAGCACCAGCTCGTCTCCAATGAAGGCATTTACCGCCTTGCGGAGAAGTACGGTGTCAAGGTCGTGGCCACCAACGACGTGCACTTCGTGCGCAAGGAGGACGGTCCGGCCCACGACAGGCTCATATGCCTGACTACCAATGCGATGGTAGATGACCCGGGAAGGATGCGCTATACCCAGCAGGAGTATTTGAAGAGCGAGGAGGAGATGAACGCGCTTTTTCCGGACCATCCCGAGGTGCTCGCCAATACCCTGGAGGTGGCGGACAAGGTGGAGGTATACTCCATCGACCGCGACCACGTCCTTCCGAAATTCAGGATAGACCCTGCTTTCCTCGCGGACATCGACGCGCACCTGGAGGAGTACAAGGACGTCATCGACGCAGGCCGCTGCGACAAGAAGGGCAATTACCGGGGAGACGACTTCTGCAAGTCCGTAGCCTACCTTTGCCATCTGTGCTATAAGGGCGCGCACGAGCGCTACGGCGACACGCTGACAGACGAGCAGGCCGAACGGCTCGACTTCGAGCTCAAGACCATCTGCCGCATGGGTTTCCCGGACTATTTCCTCATCGTGCAGGATTACATCGCCGCCTCGCGCGCCATGGGGTCCATGGTTGGACCCGGGCGCGGCTCGGCGGCGGGCTCCGTCGTCGCTTACTGCCTGAAAATCACCAATCTCGACCCGATCAAGTACAATCTCCTGTTCGAGCGTTTCCTCAATCCCGACCGTATTTCGATGCCGGATATCGACGTGGATTTCGAGGACCTGACCAAGGCCCACGAGTACGTCGAGAAGACCTATGGCGCTGACCACGTCTCGCGCGTCATCACTTTCGGCACCATGGCCGCGAAGAGCGCCATCAAGGACGTCGCCCGCATCAGCAACGTCTCCATAGACGAGTCCAACCGCCTGGCGAAGATGGTCCCCGACCGGCTGAGCGAGAAGGTTGAGAAGGAGTACCCCTTCAACCCAAAGTTCGATACGCTGAAGCCCGGTTTCAAGAAGTTCGAGAAGACCGTGGAAGTGGACGATCCCGACAATCCCGGGCAGAAGAAGTCCGAGGTCAGGACCTTCCAGAAGGGCATGGAGGAGGTGGACGTCAAGATTAACCTCGAGAACTGCTTCCGCCTAGTGCCGGAGTTCCGCAACGAGCTGGAGAACGGACCCGAGATCAACCGCGAAGTGCTGAAGTACGCCCGCCAGATGGAAGGCTGCATACGGCAGGTCGGGCAGCACGCCTGCGCCACCATCATCGGCCCTGCCAACCTCACGGACTATATCCCCATCTGCCTCTCCAAGGACAAGGAAACCGGCCTCGACGTCTGGACCTCGCAGTACGACGGCCATTACATCGAGGATGTCGGCATGCTCAAGATGGACTTCCTCGGCCTGAACACCCTGTCCATCATCCACACCTGCCTGGACACCATCAAGCAGCGCCACGGCATCGACATAGACATAGAGGCGATACCCATCGACGACAAGCTCACATACGAGCTGTACGGCCGCGGAGACACGATGAGCGTGTTCCAGTTCGAATCCGAAGGCATGAAGAACTGGCTCCAGAAGCTTCATCCCGAACGTTTCGAGGACCTCATCGCAATGAACGCCCTCTATCGCCCGGGCCCGATGGACTATATACCGGATTTCGTCGACCGCAAGCTCGGCCTCAAGCCCATCGAGTACGACCTCCCGGAGATGGAGGAGTTCCTCGCCGAGACTTACGGCGTCACGGTGTACCAGGAGCAGGTCATGCTCCTCTCGCGAAAGCTTGCATCCTTTACCAAGGGCGAAGCGGACAAGCCCCGCAAGGCCATGGGAAAGAAGCAGATAGCCGAGATGATGGAGCCCAAGGACAAGTTCATGAAGCAGGGTGTGGAGAACGGCCATCCCGAGAAGATGCTGGACAAGATATGGAAGGACTGGGAGAAATTCGCGCAGTACGCCTTCAACAAGTCCCACGCCACCTGCTATGCCTGGGTGAGCTACCAGACAGGCTGGCTCAAGGCCCATTATCCCGCTGAGTTCCAGGCCGCCAACCTTTCCTGCAACCTCTCCAAGGGGGATGAGATAAAGAAGATCATGGGGGACTGCAAGGCCCACAAGATCAAGGTCCTGAACCCCGACGTGAACGAGAGTTCGGCGCACTTCACCGTCAACAAGGCCGGTTGCATCCGTTTCGGTCTCGCCGGCATCAAGGGTTTCGGGTCCAACATCGTGGACATGATCATCAAGGAAAGGGAGGAGAACGGCTTGTTCGAGGATGTGTTCGACTTCATGGAGAGGATGGGTGGCGTCATCAACCGCCGTTCGCTCGAGTCGCTTGTCTATGCCGGGGCCTTCGACTCGTTCGGGTACAAGCGTACCCAGTTCTTCATGCCCGGCGAAAGCGGGGACCTCTTCATCGATGAACTCGCCCGCTATGCGGACAACTACCGCAACGACGTGGTGGACAGTGCTTTCTCTCTCTTCGGCGATGCCGAGGAGATGCGGCCCAAGCGTCCCTCCATGCCGGCTCCGCCGGCCGAGGAGGACACGCTGGCCCTGCTCCAGCAGGAGAAGGATCTTGTGACCATGTACATCTCCAAGCACCCGCTTGACCGCTATGCCTTCGAGATAGACAATTTCACGACCTGCAGTGTCGGAGACATCCAGGCAAAGATCGATGAATGCGAGCAGAAGAAGAGCAACGCTACAATCTGTTTCGCCGGTATCGTCGTGGACTCCAAGCAGGGAGCGACGCGCAAGGGCTCCCCGCTGCTCCGGGTTACCATCGAGGACTTCGGCGGCTCTTATGAGATAGCCCTTTTCGGAAAGGACTGCGAGGCCTGGCTGCCCCTGCTCGGACTTCATTCCGAGGTCTTCGTCGAGGCTGAGATCAAGGAGCAGTATTACCTGAAGCCGGAGGAGAAGGCGCAGGGCAAGACCGCACCTTATGTGCTGAGGGTCAAGAAGGTAAGCATGCTCGGCAATGTCACGGATTCCTTGCTCAAGTCCTTTGCCATCAACCTCACCACCCCTCAGCTGAACGAGACTTTCCGCCGTGACCTGGTGAAGCTCCTCAGGGAGAACAAGGGCAAGACCGAGCTGGGAATGTATCTCTACGACCCCAAGACGAAGTACAACGTCGAGTTCAAGTCGCGCAAGTTCCAGGTCGCCGTAACCAACGACCTCATCTACGGTCTCCGCGACCTCGGCATCTCCTACACCGTCAACAGGAAGCAGTAGCCTGCCATCCCGGGCGCATCGGAGCATCTATTTCATTTTGAAGCTGTACGCCTTGTCGAAGTTGCGGCGGAGGTAGTAGGTCGCCGTGCGGTTTTCCAGATCCCAGAGGATGGTCCATTGGGTACCGCCGAAACTGCCTGAGGGAGCCTGGCTGACCTTTTCCATTGCATTCCTGAGGCTGTCGATGTCGAACAATCCCAGATATTCCACGTACTCGTCTTCGAGTATGTCGTATCGGTTGTCCCCGGGAATCAGGCCGTCGCCGTATCTGGATTCGGCGAGATAATGGTTCGTGACGATGGGGGTGTCGGTGACGACCAGTTCCCCGTCAATGAACTCCGCCACGACCGAATGGCCGGAGGCGTCGGAGATGGCGAAGTGGTGGGCCGTGCCTATGTCGGAGTGCATGTCTATGCTTTCGAGCAGGGCGATGGCCTCATCTACCGTGGCGGCCCTGTTCAGGACATAGCGGAGGGCTGACGTGGTGGTGAGGTCAGGTTTGCCGCGGTCCTGATGCGTTTCGGTATCATCGCCGGCCATGAGGTCCGCTATGGCCAGGCCCTTCTCGTTGATGCCGTCGAGTGATACGAACAGGCAGCTTAGGGCCATGTATTTCCTGGAGAAGGAGTCGGGCTTCCAGTCTTCGCCGAAGCCGAGGAACCGCAGGTTGAAGGTGGCGATGGACTCGTACCCGTCCCTCGGACGGCTGTGGAGGATCATTGCCGTGGATTCCGAGAAATCGAAGTTACGGCCCATCAGGAAACGTCCGTCCTGGTCACGGACGGTGAAGGCCGCGCAGCCGTAGGCGTCCGCGACCACCTCGGTCTCCTGTCCCTTGGCGAAGCCCTTGGACAGGAAGCTGATTATGTAGCGGCTGATCTCCAGGGAACTTCGTCCGCCTCCGGACTGGATCAGTCCCTCGAAGCCGTCGTCCCCCTTGAATTCCATGTAGTAGAGTCCTTCGTCCAACTGCTTGACTGAGAGTGCGCCCTTCACCAGCGGGCCGAACGATGCCCAGGCGCCTGCGAGGACGACTATGCCGGCTGCGATGAGTATATATGAGAGGATTTTCCGGATTTTCATAATGGTGTATTTTGACAAATATAGTTATTTTTGCATTTACTTAATTCTTATCGCATGGCAGGAAAGGATTTCTCGGATCTCGGCAGGATCGAAGCCCTCAGGGCACTTTACGAAGGGACGCCGTTCGAAGCGTTCGGGCAGAACCGCTTCGAGGCGGCCGGCCGCGAATACGTCGCATACGCTTCCAGAGTGATGCTCGAGGGCATCGACTTCGACCTCGTATATTTCCCTTTGAAGCATCTGGGCTACAAGAGCGTGCTGGGAGTGGCCGGTGAACTATATGCGCAAATGGCACATCCCGTGGTCCTGAGCGTGAGGCTGGGAGTGTCGGCCAAGCTCGACTTCGCGCAGGTGCGCGAGCTCTGGGAGGGTATGGTTGCTGCCGCGAAGGAGCACGGCTTCAAGCAGGTCGACCTCGACCTGGCGCCATCCCGCAATGGCCTGTGCATCAGCGTGTCCGCCGTGGGCGAGACGGCGCTGCTGACCGCGAAGCGGCGGCCGGCGCCCCGCTCCAAGGACCTGCTGTGCGTGAGCGGGCCGCTCGGCGCTGCATACCTCGGTATGCAGGCGCTGGAGCGCGAACGCCGCCGCTTCGACTCCGGGCAGACCGACCACGCCGAGCGCGAGAAGGCTCTCTCGCAGTACAAGATGCTGGTGGCGGCATACCTCAAGCCCGAGCTCGGTGCCGGCACGGTCGCCCAGCTCGAGGCTGCGGAGATCATCCCCTCGGCAGGCTGCTTCGTCACGCGCGGCCTCGCGGACGCCGTCAAGCGGCTCGTCCGCGACACCGGCCTCGGCGCCAAGGTCTATGCCGACAAGATGCCCTTCGAGGGCAATTCCTTCCAGCTCGGAAAGGAGCTCGGTATCGATCCCATCTCGGCTGCCATGAACGGCGGTGACGACTTCCGTCTTCTGTTTACCGTGCCCATTCTCTCCCTCGAGAAATTCCGCCGCGAGTTCCAGACTTTCGACATCATCGGCCATCTGGCCCAGCCCGAGGCGGGCGCGGTGCTCGTTACGCCTGACGGCGTCGAGCTCCCGCTCCGCGCCCCCGGCTGGTCCGACCCCGACTAGCCCCTCCCGCTCCCCACGTCCCTGCATCCCCATTCCCTACGGCCGCCACATTCCCGACGGTCTCACTCCCCTTCGCTCCCATCCCTGTTCTTTCCCGCCTCTCCTCCAGTCTCTCGCGCTTTATTCCCAGCCCGTAATCGTATTCTCCGGGTCGGTTTGCCCTTCCAAAGCACAGATTAGGTCGTTTTGTCCTTGTTATCCGTCTGGAAAAGAACAGATGTTTTGTTTTTGTTCTTATTTGCCTATTGGAAGCCTGAAATAAGCACAAAACGATCCGTTCTGTTCTTCGATTGCCTTGAAGGACTGCTGGTAAACGGAACCGAGGTCCTGATTCAGAGCCGGCAGATCAGTTACCGAAACAGTTCGTGCAGCAGACCGGGCTCCATCTTCAGGAAGCGGATGATCTGCTTGTCGCTGGCGTTGAAGTCGAAATGCATTCTTCTCGCAATGTCCATCTTGCCGTCCTTCGGCAGCATGGCGGGTGCGGCGACTCCGTAGAGGGTCCTGCACAGGTTGACGACAACGGTGTATAGCTCATTGTCCGTGTACATTATCCTGTCTCCGAACTCCTTGGCTGCACGCCGTTGTCCGTCCGTGTCCCTCGAGATGGCGTGGAAATAGTGGTGGGCGTCCCTGAAAAGGGCTTCGGCTTCCTGAACATGGCAGTATTCCAACGGGGAGACATACCCGTCAATCATCACGAGTCCGGCATTGTTGTCAAACTCCCTGGTATGGAAACATTTCCAGATGTCCCTGACTTTGAGCCTGGACTCGCTGCGTTCATGCTCCTTGAAGGCGTAGCGGTTGAAATAGAACCGGTTGGCTCCCCAGGGATAAGTGTAAGGCGTCTCCATTTCATTGACCAGAAAACCATTTCGGTTGTTGTATGCGATTACGCTCCTGATGTCTTTCAGGTCGCCTATCAGCCGCAGCCGGCATGTCCACGACCTTAGGGAGATACTTCTTCCCAGAGACTGCAGATACCGTTCAAGCAGCCGGGAAAGCTTCTTGAAGAACAGCATGATATCCTTTTCTTCTCCTGCCAGCGTTGCGTGGAGATGGTTGTTCATCCATTCGAATGTCAGTACCTTGATGCCTGGGAAAGACAGTGCACATAGGGCGAACAGAGTCATCCCGGCACGGAATTCATCATCATTGGAGAAGATGATCTCGAAATCGTCCGGCGTATACAGGTGCCAGCAATGTCCCAGTCTTCTGAAGCGGTACTCGCATAAGGACTCTGCTTCCTGGAAGGACCGTCGTTCCTTGTCTTCTTGAAATTGTCCCATTGTTTTCATAGTTGTCGATAATAGTGTTCAGGTCAAAGATAGGGAATAAGACATCAGACCTTCGATTGATTCATATATTTCTTGAAAATACCCCTTGAAAAAGAACAGATCATGCAGATTTGTTCTTAATCCGGCTGGTGCAAAGCGGAATAAGAACAAACAGGGGCGGACTGTGCTTCAAACATAAACAAACAAGCACAGAATCTAATGTTCTGTGCTTGCAGATCGTTGTGCCGGGCCCCGGTCCTCTATAAGGAAAGGAAACGGACCGCGTAGTAGGAGTCCTGGATGTCTGTGGACAGCACTACACTGCAGATAAGGATGGCTATGGCGACGATCGCGATAAGCCAGACGACGAAGATCACCAGTCCCGGATGCCAGGAAGGGGATTTGAAGTGGAAGATCATCATTATACTGCCGTAAAGCATGCCCAGGAATGGCAGGAAGCATACGGCCGCTGCAAGCCATTGTACCCAGGGGGTCTCGATGACGGCCTTTATGCGGGGATATTCGTAGACGGCTTCCCTGACCAGGGAATCATAAGCGTCACGCAATCCCAGCCATTCCCATCCGAACAGCCCAAGTCCGCCGGCGAAGAGTCCGGACACCGAGATGACAAGAAGGATAAGGCCGATGACGACCTCCATGGTGCGGCCGAGGCCGCTCCAGGCGGGCGAGCGGCCGACCTGCCGGAGGGCGTTGCCCACTTCGGCCGCGCCGCTCTCGACGGTCCGGCGTATGCTTTCTGCCGTGCCGTCCTCGCCCCGCTGCTCCCAGCGCTGCCGCGCGGTACGCGCAGCGGGCATGCACACCCAGAGGACGAGGTACAGGAAAGGCATGGACAAGGAAATGAAAGGGGCTTCGTCATTAAGACCTCCGAAGAACCCGACCAGAGCCAGCACGCAGAAGATGATCCTTAAAGCCGCCGGATCCATGTTGAGGTAACTTGCGATGCCGCTGCAGACGCCGGCGATGCGGGCGTTTTCCATGTCCCTGTACAGTTTCTTGCGGGGTTTTTCTTCCGGTTCAGCCTGTTCCGGTTCTTCTTTCTCGATTGTCTCCGGACGGCCGAGGGTGTTCATTATCTGCTGGACGTCGGCCAGGGTGACCACGCCGTCCGAAGGGATCTTCTCCAGGAGGAGTTCTGCCATCCTCTCCTCGATTCCCTCGACGATTTCGGGATTGGGGTAGTGGGCGGACATCTCCTTCAGGTATTCGGAAACGGCCTGGGATGCTTCTTTCTCCAGGGTAAAGGCGTATCCGCCGATGCTGTATTTCTCTATCTGTTTCATGCTTTCAACGTATCGATGGCCCGGACCATTTCCTGCCAGGCGGTGTCCATGTCCCTGAGTTGTTCGCGACCTTTGTCGGTGATACAGTAATACTTGCGGGGAGGTCCCTGCGTGGACTCCTCCCAACGGTAGGTCAGCAGGCCCTGGTTCTTCTGCCGTATCAGCAGGGGATAGAGGGTCCCTTCCACTACTATCATGTCTGCGGCCTTCAGTTCTTCAATGATGACCGAGGCATAGGCTTCGCGCTTTGCGAGTATGCAGAGGATGCAATACTCCAGCACGCCCTTGCGCATCTGTGCGCGTACATTGTCGACATTGCTTTCCATGGCCGGTTCATTTCCAGTTGGCGAATTTCGCCATGTTTTCCGCGGACGGGACGAGGCCGCGCATCTCGCACTGCTGTGCAGGGGTGATGGCTTTGGGAACCACTATCCAAAGCACGATATATGCCCAGAATCCGGCCGTCGCCGCAAAGATGGCTACCAGCATAAGGATGCGGATGAGCGTTATGTCCACGTCGAAATACTGTCCCAGGCCGGCGCAGACGCCGGCGACGCGGGCGTTCTGCGGGTCGCGGAAGAGCTTGTGCGGCACAGCCGCAGCACTCTTCGCGCCCGCCGCGCCCGTATCCCCGGCTCCGCCGGGCACCGGGCTCCCGTCCGGCATCCCCAGCTGCGTGATGATCTCCTCTACGAGGGAGATGTCCACGACGCGGGCTCCGGATCCGACCCTTTCAGTGAACAGTTCGGCTATCCTTGTCTCGATGTCATCCATTACTTCCGTAGCGGGCACATCTTTCAGGCGGGCCTTGAACAGTTTCAGGTATGCGTCCAAACGGTTGTACGCATCCTCATCGAGTGTGAAACTCCTTCCGCCGATGCCGGCATTGATTGTCTTTTTCATCTTATAACCAATATTTTAAGCTTAAACTGAATACTTTTTGACTCTATTATCTTAACGTCGCAAAGTATTTTCTGTTGCAAAGATATATAATTTTTTTAATACTATGCAATACAAGGTACTAAAATTTTCAAAATTCTTTATTGAAAGCGCCTCCCCGCCCCGACATCCTTCGACCTACGGTAGAAGGATGTGGTCGTTTTCGGCAGAATGCCTGTTATCCTTCTACCGCAGGTCGAAGGATGTGGGTTGTTTTGCAGGAGAGATTAAGCGAAGCGGGGAAAAATCCGTATATTAGTGGGGAATCTCAATATATGACGGATATGATCAAGTGTTCAATGAAGATAATGGCGCTCGCAGTCCTGTGCCTTTTCAGCACCCGGGTGTCTTTTGGGCAGGATACCCTGCCCGGGGGCAGCGACGAGCAGATGATGAGGGAATGGATCAAGGTTCTGGCCTCGGACGAATTCGGCGGACGCAAGCCGATGACGGAACATGAGGACCTCACCATCAATTACTTGGCTGACCAGCTGAAAGGGCTTGGCCTTGAGCCGGCATTCGACGGCAGCTGGTTCCAGCCTTTCGGAATGTTGGCCGTTACGGCCAAGCCCGTAGGGGGAGCGCTGACCGCCAAAGGAAAGAAGAAGGTCAGTCTGCGCTATCCCGAGGATGCAATCGTCTGGACTGCCAGGGCGACAGACATGGTGGAACTGAAGTCCGTGGAGTACGTCTTCTGCGGATTCGGCATCAATGCTCCCGAGTATGGATGGAACGATTATGAAGGCATCGACGTCAAGGGAAAGATAGTGATAGCGATGGTTAACGACCCGGGCTATTACGACAGCAAACTCTTCAGGGGCAGGAACATGACCTATTATGGCAGATGGCTTTACAAGTTTGAAGAGGCAAAACGCCAGGGTGCGGCAGGCTGCCTCGTGCTGCACAATACCGAGGCAGCCAGCTACGGCTGGCACGTCTGCGTGAACGGCCATCTGGAGGACAATCTCGCCATTTTCGATCCCGAGACCCGCAATGCCGGGGAACTCGCCGTCAAGGGCTGGCTGCACGAAGAAGGCGCGCGCAAGCTGTTCGAGGCCGCAGGCATGGATATGCCAGCGGCGCTCGCAGCTGCCAAGCGCCCCGGTTTCAGGAGTTTCCCCCTCAAGGTCAAGGGTGACATCAAACTTGCAGTGACCTATGACATCCAGCAGACCCGCAATGTCGCCGCCATCCTTCCCGGAAAAACAAAGGGTGACGAGGCGGTTGTGATGAGCGCGCACTGGGACCATCTGGGCGTCGGTACGCCTGACGAGACCGGTGACGACATCTACAACGGGGCGGCCGACAATGCCTCCGGCATGGCCGGCCTGCTGCTTGCCGCAAGGAAGTTCACGCAGCTGCCGGAGCGTCCGGACCGTTCGATCATATTCCTCTTTCCTTCTTCCGAGGAGAGCGGCCTTTTCGGCTCCGAATACTATTGTTCACATCCGGCCATCCCCATGGAAAAGACCGTTGCCTGCCTCAATTTCGAAAGCATAGGTCCCGCGGAACTCACTGAGGACGTGGTAATCCTGGGCGGCGGCGAGAGCATGCTGGACAGGTACTACGTGGCTGCCGCCGCCGCCCAGGGCCGCTACATTTTCTTCGACGACGACAATTCCGACGGCTGGTTCTTCCGCTCGGACCATTATAATTTCGTGAAGAAGGGCGTCCCGGCGGTGGTAGTGGAGAACGGCCTCCATCCGGCGGACCCTTCGAAGGCCAACCGCTATCCGATGGAGTCCTGGTACCACAAGCCCTGTGACGAATACCGCGATGACTGGGACCTGACAGGGACCCTGGCCAACGTGAACCTCCAGTTCAGCGTCGGCCTATCCATCGCGAACTCCAGGCTATGATTCCTTAAGAGGCGCGCCTCTTGGAGACAACGGCTACGTAAGTGAGCAGTACGACGTTCATCATCAGCGAGTAGAGGATGGCGGGAATGGCCATCTCCTGATTGTTGAAGACGAACGGGCTCGTGGCGAGTGCTATCGCCTGGGCAGCATTCTGCATGCCGACCTCGATGACCACGGTGCGCCTCTCCCTCCCGCTGATGCGGAAAATGCGCGACAGGGCTGCTGCGCAGCCGGCCGCGAGGAGGATCAGCGCGGTGACGCAGGCGCCTACCCGGCCGATGTTCTCGAATATGGTACGGTAATGCTGCGCAAAGAAAACGGCCACCAGCAGCATCAGTGCGGGGAATGCCGCCTTGGACAGCACTTTGTCTATCCCGGCGGCGGCCTTCGGCCACCAGCGGTTGACGGCAATGCCCAGCAGCACGGGCAGCAGCATCAGCAACAGATTCTGTTTGAGGAGATTGCCTACGGGAAGGGTTATTCCTGCCTCGGACCCGGTCGATGCCGTCACCCAGCCCATCAGCAACGGAAGCGTAAGCAGCGTGATCAGGCTGCTCATCGCGGTCAGGGTGACCGAAAGGGCCACGTCGCCGCCGGCCAGCTTCGAGAAAATGTTCGAAGAACTCCCGCCCGGAGAACAGGCGATGAGCATCAGTCCGACGAAGAACAGGGGCGGCAGGTGGAAAAGATGGCCAAGCCCGAATGCGATCAGCGGCAGGAGGACGATCTGTCCCGTCAGTGCCACGATGAAGGCCTTGGGCCTTGTGACCACCATATAGAAATCCTTCAACTTCAGCGTCAGGCCGAGGTCGAACATCAGGACGGTGAGGATAGGGAGGACTATCCAGATGGTATTCATAGCCTTTCCTTTATGCCGTCAATGTCGGAGATGAGCCAGTGGCCGTCCCGGAGGGTCAGGTCCAGGCTGTGGAGGCGCGGCTCGCCGAAAGGCTCGCCGCCTTCCTCCCAGACGTCCCTGACCGTGACGGTGGCGACCGCGTGCTCAGGGTCTGTCCGGACTACGGACTCTACGGAATAGAAGGGGAGGGTGCCGGCGTTTCCTGTCACCAGACAGTACAGCCACTCGTTGTCGTCTATGAATCCGTCCTCGGATGCTGGGGCGGAAAAGGCTTTGTCAAGGGCATCGTAGAAGTCCACCGCCATATATCCGGCAGCTTCAGGAAGAAGCTGATGGTCAGGGATATAGCGGCAAAGCTGAGCAACCCGGGGGAAAAGCTCGGGGGCTGCGGCACCTTCCGCTTCGGTGTCTGTCCTGAAGAAGACCATCTTGCTCCCGTCCTTGCGGTCGGTCCAGACCAGGTCCCCTTCCTTGTTGATGGAGAAGGAACCTTTACCGTCAGAGAATTCGGTATCCCGGACGTATTCCGTATCTCCCTCCTTCTCGAATGAAAGATAGGAATGTACGCCGTCACTGTATGTGAGCCGGCCTGACCGGGAGGGTACTGCGGTCATTTCCCAGGTCTCGTATTGGGCGAGACCCGGCTCATGCCAGCCGATGTGTACGTGGTAAGTTTCGCTTGCCGGCGTGAATACGGCTTCGATGCGCTCGGCAGATTTCTCCGCCCAGCGCCCTTGCAGGTCCTGCGCAGAAGGCAGATGCCCGCACCCTGCAAAAAGTATTGCGCAGCAGACGGTGCAATACAACAAAGAATGTCTTTGAGTCATGTCCTGTGTTTCCGTTCAGCTGCGCAAAGGTACGGCTTTTTTATTATTCCGCCCGCGTGCAGTACTTGAACTTGGCAGACTTTATTCCCGTGAAGGACTGCCATTCCAGTGTCAGGTCGACGGTCTCGCCCTTGGTGTCGGGAAGGTCGGAGAGGCGGAAGGCGACGAGGGCGTCGCCGGTCTCACCGAACAGGTCACCTCCGGCGTCGTGGTGGAACACCACCTTGTAGGGATCGTCGGGATCCGTGCCGGTCAGCAGGTTCACCTTGTGGACGGTGCCGCGGTTCCAGTTGGTACGGAAACGCAGGGTGATGTAACCGTCCTCCACGACCGTGGTCCAGTCACCGACTATCTCAACGGGGTCGTTGCCGTAGAAAACGGCATCCTTTCCGGCGGCAGGGATGGCCTTCTTGGTGAGGATGGAGTCCATCCAGTTGACATAGACGTTGTTGGCGTCGTCCTGCAGGCCGCCCTGCCGGAATTCTTCTGCGGTGGGTCTGCGGTAGTTGACCAGGGCTCGGACCTCCTTCGCCCCGAAGGGGGACTTCTTGAGGTTCACGGCATGCAGCACGGTATTGTCGTCCAGCTGCATCCAGAAACTGCTGTTGTCAGCGTCCGTCTTGACCGTCACGAGGGCGGAAGGATTCATTATGCTCGGGTCGAAACTGTCGTCATCGAGTTTGCAGGCGGCCACGCTCAGGACCGCGGCTGCGATGGCAAGCCATCTGAATACATTCGTTTTCATTTCTCTTGGTTTTGCATTCTGGAAAATAAACAACTTTTTTCCCGATTTCTTGCATGGCGGGAGGAGTTTTTTTCGCTAAATGCTTATTTTTGGTAAAAAGTATCTGTCATGAAGCGTTTTTTATCCCTCTCCACCCTTGTGTTGCTCGTCTGCTGCAGCGCTCCCAAGTCCGACATGGACCGTTTTATCGATGACCTGATGTCCCGCATGACATTGGACCAGAAGATAGGCCAGCTAAACCTGCATTCCGCTCCGGGCTTCATTTCCGCGGAGCGGGTGACCGAGGACGACGAGAATACCAGGATGCTCCGTGACGGGCTGATGGGCGGCATCTATGGCTCGGGCAATTTCAATGTGCTCAGGCGGTCACAGGAGATTGCCCTGGAGTCCGGTGCTGGTATCCCGCTCATTTTCGGAATGGATGTGATACACGGACATGAGACTGTGTTCCCGATCCCCCTGGCGATGTCCACTTCGTGGAATATGGAAAAGATTGAGAAAGCGGCGAGGATTGCGGCCAGCGAGGCGTCCGCAAGCGGCATCAACTGGGTGTTCAGCCCCATGGTGGACATCTGCCGTGACGCGCGATGGGGCCGTATCGCCGAAGGTGCAGGGGAGGACCCGTACCTCGGAGGTGAGGTCGCAAAAGCGTATGTATATGGTTATCAGGGTCATGACCGTGTTTTCGATACTGACGAGGTCATGGCCTGCGTCAAGCATTACGCCCTGTACGGCGCCGCCGAAGGAGGCAGGGACTATAACTCCGTATTCCTTTCGCGTCAGGAGGCGATGAACGGATATATGATTCCTTACCGCGAGGCCGCTAAGGCCGGCGCGGGCAGTTATATGAGCTCGTTCAATGAGTTTGAGGGCATCCCCGCGACGATGAACAGGTGGCTGATGGACGACGTGCTGCGCGGGATGTGGAGATTCGATGGCTTCATCGTTTCCGATGCTACGGCAGTGGCCGAGGAGGTTGCCCACGGCATCGGCGACCTCCAGGAGGTCTCCGCGCGTTCGCTTCAGGCTGGGCTTGACATGGATATGAACTCCGACGGCTTCGTAGGTACCCTGAAGAAATCCCTAGACGAGGGCCGCATCAGCGAAAACGACATAAACAGGGCCTGCCGCAGGATACTGGAGGCGAAATACAAGCTCGGATTGTTCGAGGACCCGTTCCGCTATCTGGACGAAGGCCGCTGTGCCGCGCGGGTGTTCACTCCGGAGAACAGGGCGTTTGCACGTGAGTTTGCATGGGAGTGCCAGGTGCTGCTGAAGAATGACGGCGTGCTGCCTTTGAAACCAGGCACGCGCGTGGCCGTGGTGGGCCCCCTGGCCGACAATACTTCGGCTATGATGGGCACTTGGGCCATGTCCAGCCGCAGGGACGAGACCGTCACTGTCCGCAAAGGACTTGAAGAGAGGACAAGGACCCTATACTCCGAAGGAAGCTGGATATTCAAGGATAAGGAACTGGAGGGGAACGTCCGCTATGGATTGATGAAGATGTTCATGCCTGGGTTCCAGGCCGCAGGCGTGCATGAAGTGCCGCAGGCGGCTATGATAGCCGATGCGGTGGCCAAAGCCAGGCTTTCCGACGTAGTGGTCGCCTGCGTGGGTGAACTGTCCGAGATGAATGGCGAGGGCTCGTCACGCTCCGACATCACCATCACCGACGCACAGCGCGAACTGCTCCGTGCCTTGAAGGCCACTGGAAAGCCCATAGTGCTGGTGCTGTTCACCGGTCGTCCTCTGGTGCTGGTGGACGAGGACAGGGAAATGAATGCAATCCTCGACGTCATGGCCCTGGGCACGGAGGGTGGCCGAGCTATCGCCGACGTCCTTTTCGGCGACGTCAATCCTTCGGGCAAGCTCACCAACTCCTATCCCCGCAGTGTCGGCCAGCTTCCGCTCTATTACAACCACAAGAATACCGGCCGGCCTCACGGGGAATACGAAACCTACAGGAAGTTCGTCAGTTGCTACATCGACGAGGTCAACGGACCCCTTTATCCCTTCGGATATGGTTTGAGCTATACGGCCTATAGCTATTCCGCTCCGCACCTTTCAGCCTCGGAAATGCCTTTGGACGGTTCCGTGGACGTGACGGTGACGGTTTCCAATACCGGATTGCGCGACGGCGACGAAACGGTCCAGTTGTATATCCATGATTTATACTCCACTTCCACTCGTCCGGTGAAAGAACTGCGTGCTTTCAAGAAAGTGCACATCCCTGCCGGACAGTCTGCGGATGTAACCTTCACGCTGACCGCAGAAGACCTCAAGTACTATGACCACAGGTTGGAATACGTCTGCGAGCCCGGCGATTTCGAGATAATGGTCGGGCCCAACAGCCGTGACGTGCAGACTGTACTGCTGACGGTCATATAGTTATTCCTGCTGATTTTCGAATACGCCGGAGAACTCCTATTCAATGACGAAAGTGACTGTCTCCTGGTGGATGATCACTCCTCTTCCGGGGGCAGGTCTCTTTATCATAATCGTCACGTCGGAGCTGCCTTTTCCGTGCCATCTTACTTTCAGGGCAGGACCTTCACCGTCAAAAATGGAGTTGGAATGACGGAAAGAAGTGAATGTGATGTCAAGGAGTTCCGGTTTTTCTATTTCAAAGACGATATAGGATTCTGGGAAATCTATAGGATGGGCAAGCCCCTGAAAATTGATGAAGGGATAGAGCGTTATTGAGTCGTTTTTTATACAATAGCTGCCATCAAGAGGTTTTATCCTGTTGGGCATGTGTACATATCGGTAATCCGGAGAAAGTAGGGAAAAACTGATATCGCATACCGTGACATAGGCCTTGAGTGATGTGTTCCTCGTAAAAGCCGTCACGGTAGCATCGCCCGGTTTCAACCCTGTCACCATTCCGTTCATCATACCGTCCGGACTCGCAATGACTGTTGAAGGATTCGAAAAACTCCATCCCGCTATCCTGTCGCTGTTTTCCGGGATTGTTTTCGCAGATATCCTTTCAGTGATGCCCTTATATAATCTCAGGACCCTCTTGTCCATGATGATTCCGGTCATGCCCTTGATTTCAACCTTGAAAAGGGTCTGGTTGATAAGCTCGATGCCTTCGACGGGCTCGAAGGCTCTGAGCAGGACTTCCGTATTGCCGTCCTTCAGGCAGCAGAACTTCAGGGACGTTTCATAGCCATTGTTTCCGTCAGAAGTGCGGACCTTTTTTACTTCCAGCACTTCCGGGTTGCTGATATGGACAGATAGCTGCGCTGGGGAAATATGCATCTTCCGCTTCGACGAACCGTCGTACTGGAAAGGCTGCACTTCGAAGCATTTGTCCGCATCCAGCAATCTGGCGTCTTCCTGAAATGGCCTGATAACACCATTGTCTGTAATGTCTTCGAAGCCTTTTCCGCCGACATTGCCGTTCAGGGCGAAGCGGAACAGGAACTTGGATACTTTGACAGTTGCAGAGGCTGATCTGTGTGCGCATTTGGCCTGTATAGTGGCTACACCCAGGTTGCGGGCCTCCAAAAGACCGGTTTCTCGGTTTATTGTGGCGACATCCGGGTTGTCGGAATGCCATATCACAGTCTTGATGCTGGCATTCGGGGGTAACACTTTAGCCTTCATCTGGACGGTCAGGCCTCGAAACGTCTGGACGTCGGGATTGATGATGCTGATTTCTTTAACCTCAATCTTTCTGCCTTTAATGCGGGCCTTGAACCTTTCTTCTTCGGGATTGCTCATGGTGTTATGGATTATGGGGTTGGACGGGACTGTTGGTACCTTTGTCAGTGCAATGCTAAGATAGTAAATACCAGCTATATTACCAAATGGACTTCACGCAGCTATCCCATTACGACATCGAGCACCATCATCAGGGCGAAGCCGAAGGCAAAGCCGATGGTGCCGATGTTGGAATGCTTTCCCTGCGACGCTTCCGGGACGAGCTCCTCGATGACGACATAAAGCATGGCGCCTGCGGCGAATGCCAGCAGGTAAGGCATTATGCCCATCACCGCCGAGGCCAGCAGGAGCACCAGTGCTCCGCCGATGGGTTCGACGATGCCGCTGAGGCTGCCGACGGCGAAAGCGCGGAGGCGCGAATTGCCGGCGGAACGTAGCGGCATCGAGATGATGGCGCCCTCGGGGACGTTCTGGATGGCGATTCCAAGCGACAGGGCGAGTGCGCCCGCGACGGACATACCGATGTCCGTGCTGAGGGCGCCTGCTATGGCGACACCCACGGCCATTCCCTCCGGGAGGTTGTGGATGGTGACGGCCAGCGCCAGCTTGGCTGTCTTCGACAGCCCGCTGCGCGGGCCTTCCTCACCGCCTGCAGGGTGGAGGTGGGGAGTGATGTAATCGATCAGCAGCAGGAAGGCGAATCCGGCGAACAATCCTATGGTCACGGGCCAGACCGACCCTTCCGCCATCTCCATTCCAGGGATCAGCAGTGACCAGACTGATGCGGCAACCATCACGCCGGAGGCGAATCCGAGCAACACTTTCTGTACGAGGTCCGGGATGTCCTTGCGCATGAAGAACACGAAAGCCGAACCGAGAGCCGTCCCGGCGAAGGGGATCAGCAGGGCTAGTAAAACTGCATTCATACCACAAATCTACGAAAAAATAAGTCCTAATTTTATTAGGAGTTTTATGGCAGAATACATAACTTTGCAGAAAAGCACCTGATATGAAAGCATATAGATTGATTCTTCCTGCCGCGCTGGCGGTGCTCTGCCTGGCCGCTCAGGCGCAGAGCAGCAGCGAGATCGCTGCGCTCGACAGCCTGGCGGCCGTCTCGGACGGCGCCACTGCGCGCAGCCTCGTCCTGCGCAAGGCGACGCTTCTCAAGCGCATGTACTGCTTCGACGAGGCCGCCGAGGCGCTTTCATCGCTGCTCATTCCGGGGTCGTTGGACACTGAGGTGCTGGGAGAGCTGGCCGACTGCCATTATCAGGCAGGTCGGTCGGCCGAAGCTATGCTGCTTTATATGCAGCTCACCCAGTTGCGTCCCGGCGATCTCGGCAACCAGGTGCGTTTCATGTCGCTGCTGAACAGGGCAGGGGCATTGCCGGACGTCGTCGCGCGCGGACGCGAAGTCCTGCAGCGCGACACCCTCATACCGGTCCTGACGCTTGTCGGAGATGCTTTCAACAAGATGGAGCAACCGGATTCGGCCATGCGCTATTACGGTGCTGCGCTTCGCAGGAGGCCGCGCAACGCCTCCGTCGTCAGCAAGATGTCCAACATACTGCTGGAGCGCAAGGATTACGACGGGGCGCTGTCCCTGGCGGAGAACTATCTGGCATTGGATTCCCTCAATATCGACATACTGCGCATAAAAGGACTCGCGTACTATCTGAAAGAGAACTGGATGCTGTCCGCCGATGCATTCGAACTGGCCGTGGAGCTCGGGGATGACACTTATGCCCCGCATTACTATCTGGCCAAGGATTATTCCGGTCTTCATATGTTCCGGGAAGCCGACGAGCATTTCCAGCGCGCATGGCAGCTGGATTCCACGAGGGCTTCTCTGGCGCTGGAGATTGCGGTGAACAGGACCAATGGTTTCGTAGGCTATCAGGCCGAAGTGAAGCCATGGTTCGAAAAAGCACTCAGGATGATGGAGCCGGACTCGACGATCATGTCGTCGATCTACCAGAATTATGCGACGGCGGAGTACACCAGGATGAACTGGGATAAGGCCATCAGCCTGTACCAGAAGGCCTACGAATACAATCAGAAGAACATTTCCGCTCTCTCCACCATAGGCTACTGCTACGAGCAGAAGAAGGATTACAAGCGCGCCGTCGAGTATTACGAACGCTATCTCAAGGTCGGCCGTCCCGGCACCCGAGCCTATCAGTTCGTCGAGGAGTCCCTCCGCTTCGTCCGCGCCGAACGCTTCATGGAGGAGCCTTAGCTTCCCCCCTCGCATCCTTCGGGAAATGCTCGCTCCGATGCTGGCAGTGGCATCGACTCCGCGGAAAATGCTCCGTCGACGCCACCGCCAGTCATCTCCACCACCCCGCCAAAAGCATTCTTCGGGAAATGCCCGAAGGTAGTGCCCGAAATGCCCTCATCCTTCGGGAAATGCCCGAAGGTAGTGCCCGAAATGCCCGCATCCTTCGGGAAACGCCGACAAAAAAAAGCACCGCAGCCTTCGCTGCGATGCCGTTCCCTCGTTTGCGGAAGAAGGGGGATTCGAACCCCCGATACCCCGTGAAGGGTATACCGGTTTTCGAGACCAGCGCCTTCAGCCACTCGGCCATCCTTCCTTTGGGACTGCAAATATATATAAAAAAAACAAACAAACCAAAAGGAGGCCGTGTTTTGTAATTGGTTGATACTGAACCGAAAAGACAAAGGTCCCACCCTTCTATATGAGGGGGGACCTTTGCGTAAATCTCTAATTATGAGCTAAATACAAAACACGCTCTGGCAGAGGTTCCTGGGGGGTGTTCTGGTAGAGGAGTGGCTCCGATGGAGGAGGGACTCCATGAGAGGAGGTATTCCGGGAGCGGGAGAGCGGGCATTATTTGAGGTCGAAGGAGACGGTGCCGCGGATGTCCGAGGAGGAGGAGCCGACAAGGACGTCGAAGCGGCCGGGCTCCGCGACCCATTCGTGACGGGCAGCGTCGAAGTAGCTGAGGGCGGAGCGGTCGAGATCGACCGAAACGGTCCTGGTCTCGCCGGGCTCCAGCCAGACTTTCGAGAAGCCCTTGAGCTCCTTGACCGGACGGTCGACCGAAGCCTCCGGATCGGAGACGTAGAACTGTACCACTTCTGCGCCGGCGACGGAACCGGAGTTGGTCACCGGTACCGAGACGGTGACCTTGCCGGAGGCGGTCACTGCGGCCTTGGATACCGTGGGCTCGCCATAGGTGAATGTCGTATAGCTCAGGCCGTGTCCGAACGGGAACAGGGGGGTGATGTCTTGCGCGTCGAACCAGCGGTAGCCGACGTAAAGGCCTTCGGTGTATTCCTCGTGCACTATAGGCATTCCGGCCATGGCTTTTCCGGAGGGTACACCGGGATACTGGACCTCGGTGCGGAGCGGACCGTCCTCGAGCGCGACGGGGAAGGTGAAGGGCAGTTTGCCCGAAGGGTTCACCGCTCCGCTCAGCACGTCAGCCAGGGAATGTCCGGCCTCGCTGCCGAGATACCAGTCCTGCACGACTGCAGGGACGCGGTCGATCCAGGGCATTGCCACGGCGTTGCCGGAAATGTTAACGACCACCAGCCTGGGATTGGCGGCGGCAAGGGCCTCGATGACCCCGTCCTGTCCGTACGGCAGGCCGTACTCCAGGCGGTCGTAGCTCTCCGCATCCTGATGGTCGCTCTTGTTGAGGCCGCCGATGTAGATGACGATGTCGGCCGTGCGTGCCGCAGCCACCGCGTCGGCGATGAGCTGGTCATAGGAGCGGGAGTCCCTGAGATCCTGTCCGGTTGTGACGCCGTTGTAGTCGCCGCTTGCATCTCCGACGTAGCCGCGTTCATATATGACCTCGGCGTCGGGGAATGCCTCCCTGATGCCGTCCAGGGGCGAAATCTCGTGCTGGGCCTTGAGCGAGGACGATCCGCCGCCGACAGTCATCATCTTGACGGCGTTCTCGCCGGTCACGAGGATGCGCTTAGCGCCCCTTACCGGCAGCAGGCCGCCGTCGTTCTTCAGCAGGACGATGCCCTCGGCGCCTATCTTGCGGGCAGCGGCATAATGCTCCGGAGAAGTGAACCTGCCGGTCTTGTGCTCGGGATTCATGCTGGTACGGAAGATAAGGCGCAGTATCCTGCGGGCCTTGGCGTCCAGCTCTTCGGTCCCGGCACGGCCGTCGGCAATGCGCTCGAGATACGGGTCGGCGAGGAAATATGAGTCGTAGGCGTTGGTCTTTCCCATCGTAAGTCCGTCGGTCCAGGAGCCGAACTCCATGTCCAGTCCGTTGGTGATGGCCTGGTCGGTGTCATGGACACCGCCCCAGTCGCTGATCACCACTCCGTCGAAGCCCCATTCACCCTTCAGGATATCGTTCAGCAGATACTGGTTATGGCAGTTCCACTGGCCCTTGTAGAGATTGTACGAACCCATTATTGCCCATGCGCCGCCTTCCTGGACGGCAGCCTTGAAAGCCGGCAGGTAGATCTCGTACAGGGTCCTGTCATCGATCTGGACGTCTGTGGTGAAACGGTTGGTTTCCTGGTTGTTGAGGGCGTAATGCTTGACGCAGGCGGCGACGTTGTTGCTCTGGACTCCCTGCACATAGGGAACGACCATGCTCGAGGAAAGGAACGGGTCTTCACCCATATATTCGAAATTACGGCCGTTCAGGGGAGTACGGTAGATGTTGACCCCTGGTCCGAGCAGGACATCTTTCTTGCGGTAGCGTGCCTCTTCGCCTATGCTGGTGCCATAGAGCCTGGCCAGGGAGGGATCCCAGGAGGCCGCCAGCGCCGTCAGCGCGGGGAACGCCGTGCAGGAGTCGCTGGTCCATCCGGCCTGCTCCCATTCGTCCCAAAGCACTTCCGTACGGATGCCGTGGGGTCCGTCGGTGCACCAAACCTCGGGAATGCCGAGGCGCGGCACTCCGGGAGAACTGAACTTCGACTGGGCGTGCGTCATCGCCACCTTCTCCCGGGTGGTCATGCGGGACAGGGCGTCTTCCACCCTTTCCTCGACGGGGCGCGTAGGGTCGAGGTATGCGGGAATGCCTTCAGTGGCCTTCGTCGCCGGCCGTTGGCCGCAGGCCGCGGCGGCCAGCAGGGCCGCGGCGCCAAGAATACGTGCTATTCTCATGGTTTTACTTGTAAATGTCTTCCTTTTTCAGTTCCACTATCTTCCCGTAGGAGGCGATGTCAGCCATAGGCAGGGCCTTGCGGTCTCCGACTATGATCCATACGGTCGGAGCGGGGGCGACATTGGCTTCATAATAGTTCCGCAGATATGCCGCATCTATGGCGGAAAGGTTCTCCAGCACTTCCTTGTCCGGGTCGGCCGTGTAGCCGAGGCGGAGGTTGGAACTGACTGTTCCGGGCAGGCCGCGGAAAGCGGGATAGCTGTTGTTGGCCTTTGCCCGTATGGAATGCAGGGCCGACTCAAGGCCGTTTTCCTTGATCGGGAGCGTACGGATGAGCGAGTCGACGAGCTGCATCGCCGACAGGGACTTGTCGGCCTGGGTCCCGAGCGTGGTGATGAACAGCGCCGGGTCTCCGGGGAATGCCGGGTCGGGGTCGTTGGTCAGGCCGGAAGCGCTGTATGCCATGGCGCGGAACTCCCTGACTTCCTGGAACATAAGCGAGAACATGCCGCCTCCGAAGTATTCTCCCAGGACCCTCAGCGCAGCCTTGTCAGAGCCTGTGGCCGGCTTGTCGAAGGTCTTGTAGGTAAGTATCTGGGCCTGGCGCGAACCGGGCAGGTCGTAGAAGAACACCGTCGGGCTGTCGTAGCTGAGATTGTTGATGCGCTTCCAGTCCTCCGACTTGGACGCGCGGCCCAGGTCGAGCCGGCGCTGGAGTGCGGCCGCGACCTCGGATGCCGGCTTCCTGCCGGAATAGAGCACCGTATACTCGTGGTCCATCACGTCGGAGAACGTCGCCATCAGTCCCTTGGTTCCAACGGCCTTGAGTTCCTTCTTGTCCAGCTGGGTCAGGTAGGAGGAATTGTCTCCATAATAGACCTTCTGCTGCATCGCGGACATTATGTTGGACGGACCTCCGGTGAAGAAGGTCTGCTTCTCCAGGTCTATGCCGGTGAGCAGTTCCTTGAAGCTGTCCTTGTCGGGCCTGGCGTGGTCGATGAAATGCCTGAGAAGCTTCAGGGACTCGTCCAGCCTGTCCTCGAACCCGCTGATGGTCAGGTCGAAATTATGGTTCCCCGAGCCGACGGAGAATGTCGTTCCGAGGGCCTGCCAGGCCTTGCTGAGCTGCTGGACCGACAGCGAATCGGTACCGAGGGTGTTCATGAAGGATGCCAGATGGGGGATCCTGGCGTCTTCCATGCTGCCGCGTGTCACGCGGATGGTCAGTTGGAAGATGTCGTTGACTGGATTCTCCTTGTAGAACATCTTTACATGAGGGGTGACGTCACGGATCTCCACGTCGCGTTCCATATCGACGAGCCTGGGCGCCACTTCGCGCACCGGCATCGCTTCGAGACGCTTCGCGTACTCGGAGCGCTCGCCGGCGTGCTGCGGCACCACCGGCTCCAGGTCGGGTTTCGCGATATTGTCCTTGGGGTATGTACCCATCACTTTCTCGAAACGTATGTATTTGTCGTTGAAGTATTTGTTCGCTACGCGTATGATGTCTTCGCGGGTAATTGACCGTATGGCCTCGACCTGGGCGAGGTACTCGTCCCAGGAGCGGCCCTGGCTCATCACCGACACCATCTGCTCCGAGCGTCCCTCTATCGTCTCGAGCATCTCTTCCGCATCCCTGGCTATCTCGAGCTTGAGCACCTCTACCTCCCGGTCGGAGAACTGGCCGCGCTTGACCTTTTCAATCTGCTCCCAGCAGAGTTTCTCAGCCTTCGGGAGCGAGCCGAAAGGAATGTTGGGGACGACGGCGAAGCCGACTATGCCCATCTCGTTGAACATCGGAATCCTCTGGGCGCCGCCCAGCAGCATCTTGTGCCCGGTGGTCAGCGAGTCCAGCAGGCCTGAGCCGAAACCGTTGGTCAGCAGGCCGGTGGCCAGGTCGAGCGCAGTGGCGTCGGCATCCTTGTCGGTAGGGCCGTTGAAGGCATAGACCGCGATCTTGATGAGCGGTATCTCCGCCTTGATCTTCACGTTCCGCACTCCCGTGAAGGGTTCCACCTCCACCGGGGCCTTCTCGGGCTTCTCGCCGCGCCGGATGCGCCCGAAGGTGCGCTCCAGCAGCGGCTCGAGCCCCTCGGTGTCGATGTCTCCGCTAAGGATAAGGCCCATGTTGCATCCGACATAGTACTTGTCGAAGAAGGCCATCATCTCTCCCAGACGGGGGTTCTTGAGGTTCTCGGTGCTGCCGATGACCTGGTACGAATAGGGATTGTTACCGCTGAACTCCTTGATCATCTCGAAGAGCGGAGCCTGCATGGTGTTGTCCGCGCTGCGGTTCTTCTCCTCATACACAGTCTCGAGCTCTCCCTGGAAAAGGCGGAACACCGGATGCATCATGCGGTGGCTGTTCAGCTCGGCCCACTGCTCGATGTACTGGGGCGAGAAGGTGTTGTAGTAATAGGTGTAGTCGTAGGAGGTCCCGGCGTTGAGCCCGGTGCCGCCGAAGCGGGCGATGAGGCGGTCGAATTCGTTGGGAATGGCGTATTCGGCGGCCTTCTGGCTCAGCCGGCCAATCTCCTTCTGGATGGCCTTCCTTTCGCCGTCGTCCGTGGTGGCGGCGAGCCTGTCATAGCATACTGCGATGGAGTCCAGCCAGACCTTCTCGGCCTCGTAGTCGATGGTGCCGAGCTCTTCAGTGCCCTTGAACAGCAGGTGCTCAAGGTAATGGGCAAGGCCGGTGTCGGGGCTGTCCTTGCCTCCGGCGCGGACAACCACCGCACCGTATACGATGGGCTGCGAAGCATCGCGGTTCAACCATACCTGCATCCCGTTCGAGAGTTCGAACTGGCGGACTTCAAGGGGATTTTCCTGTGCGCTCGCGGCGAGGGCCATCAGCGCTCCCGCGAGAATGAGTAAGATTCGTTTCATGCCGTAAATATAGGCAATTCCACCCGAGTACAAAAGAAGTGCGGAAGAGTATTTGTTTCGGAAAGGAATAAGCAGTATTTTTGTAGGTACGAAATAAACTAATAATCAGATAATCATGAAATTCTTCGCTTCTTCCGCGCTGGCCCTGCTCCTTGTCTGCGGCGTGGCGCATTCGGCCGACAAGGCCAGGACGACTGTCCTGACATCCCCCGACGGGAAAATCAAGGTTACCGCAGTATCTTCTTCCGCCGGCCTGACCTGGGCGGTGGAGCGCGACGGCCTCGCCGTGCTCGAGCCGTCCTCCATCGGCATCACCGTGGATGGACGCGAGCTCCTGAAGGGCGTTGCCCGGGAGACCGGACGGACCGCAGTCAGCACCTCCTTTGCCACTCCGGTGTACAAGAAAGCCTCGGTCAAGGACAATTACAATACTGTGACCCTCCGCTACGGACGCGATGCCCGCGTGGAGTTCAGGGTATACGATGACGGGGCCGCCTACCGTATCCTTTCGGACAACGTGAAGGCCACGAAGGTGGACAACGAATGCGTGGAGTACAGGTTCTCCGGTGATTATCAGGCCTTTGTCCCCTATGTCAACGACAACAGGGGAGGAGAGCGCTACTGCTATTCCTTCGAATCATATTACGACGAGGCGCCGCTGTCGAAGATGTTCGCCGATTCGCTGGCCATAACCCCGCTGGCCGTATGCCTTCCCGGAGGAGTCAAGGCCATAGCCATGGATGCAGGTGTGGTGGATTATCCCGCGATGATGCTTCTGAAGGGCGAGGGCAACTCCCTGAAGGCAGAGTTCCCGCCCGTGCCCGGAAAAGTCACCCAGGGGGGCTACAACCGCCTGAATCTGGTGCCAGACAACCGTTTCCCCTATATCGCCGCGGTGCAGGGAGCGTTCGCCACGCCATGGCGCGCGGTCGTCGTCACTGCACGTGACGCCGATATCCTCAATTGCGACATGGCCCAGCGCCTTGCCGAGCCCTGCCGCCTGGACGACATCTCCTGGATCAATCCCGGCAAAGTCGCGTGGGACTGGTGGAACAACAACAACATCACCGGCGTGGATTTCGTCGCCGGCATGAATACGGATACCTACAAGGCCTACATCGACTTCGCTTCCGCCAACGGCCTCGAATACATCATCATCGATGAAGGCTGGAGCGGCGGCGGCATGCGCAACGTCGGCCCCGTCCGAGCGGACGCCCTTTTCGAGATCAATCCCGCCATGGATATCGACGCACTTGTCGCCTACGGCAATTCCAAGGGAGTGGGCATCATCCTCTGGTCCAGCTGGATCGACATGATTGCCGGCGACCCTGTGAACGGATATGCCTCCACGGAGAAGATGATGGCCCATTATGCCGCAAAGGGCATAAAGGGCTTCAAGGTGGACTTCATAGACAGGGATGACCAGATCGCCCTCAGCTCCATGTACCGCATCGCCGACATCGCCGCCAGGCATAAGCTGCTGCTCGACTATCACGGCATGCATCCCATGGGCATCCAGCGTACATATCCTAATGTCGTGAACTTCGAGGGCGTAAAGGGAATGGAGAATTCCAAGTGGGAGCAGCGCGGCCCGCGCGGTCCGGTCCACGACCAGCCGCGCTACGACGTAACCATACCTTATCTCCGCGCCCTCGCCGGTCCTATGGATTATACCCCCGGCTCCATGGCCAATGCCTTGAGGAACAATTTCTTCGGAAACAACGACCACCCCATGAGCCAGGGCACCCGCGTGCACCAGCTTGCGATGTACGCCATTTTCGAGGCTCCCCTCCAGATGCTTGCTGACAGCCCTAAACGCTATACCCGCGAGCAGGAGTGCACCGACTTCATCGCCAAGGTCCCGACCGTTTTTGACGAGACGGTCGCACTGGACGGCGGCCTGGGCGAGTACGTCGTCCTCGCCCGCCGCAAGGGCGATACCTGGTATGTCGGTGCGATGACCGACTGGACTTCCCGCGACCTGGTCATCGACCTCTCGTTCCTCGGAGCGGGCAGCCACAGCGCCGACATCTTTGCCGACGGCGCCAACGCGCACCGCGACGCGGAGGACTACAAGCACACCGTGCGGACGGTATCGGCATCAGACAAACTGACCGTCCATCTCGCCTCGGGCGGAGGATGGGCGGCCATCATAAAGTAGGTTTCCCTGAATGGGCGGCTCAGTCATCCGAGTCGCCCATTATTATTATCAGGTGGTCATCGGGCTGCAGCGGCATGCTGCCGTGGGGGACCAGGAAGCGGTCCTCGCGCCTGACCATCATCACGCGTATGCCGTGGGGCAGGTGCAGGTCGCGGAGGGTGTTCCCGTTCACCAGGTCGTCCTCGCTTACCGTGTGGTCGCGCAGCATTCCCATCTCGTCGGGTATTTCCATTCCGAAGGTCTCGACCTCGGGATCGTCATCATAGCTCAGTTTCAGCCACCTGCCGGCCGGGGACAGGGTCATGCCCTGGACCAGCAGCGAGATGAGGGTGATGAAGAACACGATGTTGAATATCTCCGTCGAGCCTTCGAGTCCAGCCACTACGGGGCAGAGGGCGAACAGGATGGGTCCTGCGCCCTTGAGCCCCACCCAGGAGGCGAAACACTTTGCCTTGAATGACATCCCCCTGAAGGGGAGCAGGCACAGGAAAACGCTGACGGGCCTGGCGACGAGCATCATGAACACTCCGATGGCCAGTGCGGGCCAGGCGATGGTCGAGAACTGCGAAGGCCGCGCCAGCAGGCCCAGCATGAGGAACATCAGCAGCTGCATCAGCCATGTCATGCCGTCGAAGAATTTGAGTATGTCGCGTTTGCGGGCGTTGTCAAGGTTGTTGCCGATGATTATGGCCGCCACGTAAAGGGAGAGGAGGCCGTTGCCGTAAAGGAGCGATGCGAGGCCGTTGGCGAAGAAGCCGACGCTTAGGATGAGCACCGAGTACAGCGCGTTGCTGGGAAGGCTGACCTTGTCAAGCAGCCATTTCGCTGCGAAGCCCAGTGCGACTCCGATGAGGAAACCGACTGCGATCTGGACAAGAAGCACCCAGGCTCCGGTCCCGATAGCGGCCCATGGACCGGTGTGCTTGGTGGAGCTGAGGATCTGTACGAGTATGATGGTCAGCACGTAAGCCATGGGGTCGTTGCTTCCGGACTCGAGTTCGAGCATGGGGCCGAGGTTCTCGCGGAGTTTGGAGCGCTTGCCGTGAAGCACGGAGAAAACCGATGCCGAATCGGTCGAGGACATGACTGCGGCCAGCAGGAAGCAGCCGAGGAAGGAGGCCCCGAGGGGACCTATCCATTTCCCGACGGCAAGGTACGCGAAGGCGGCTGTCAGGATTGCGGTCAGAAGCACTCCCAGCGTCGACAGCAGTACTCCCTGGCGCATTACGGGCTTAGTCTCCCGGAGCGAAGTCTCCAGGCCGCCCGTAAGCAGGATGATGGTCATGGCGAAATGGCCGATGGATTCGGCCACCTCATAATCCTCGAACTGCAATCCTATTCCGTCGGAGCCGGCGACCATTCCCAGAAGGAGGAACAGGAGCAGGGAAGGGGCACCCAGGCGGGCACCCACCTTCGTAATCAGGATTGCGAAGAAAACCAGTACGGAAGCCAGCAGCAGCAGGTTGTCCGACAGCAGGTTTACGGAGAAAATGGACAGCGGCAGCATCAATCCTCGATCTGGAACAGGTTAAGGAACCCTGTCATCATGAACACCTGCCTGATGTCGTCGGAGATGCTCTTGACGATGATCTTGCCTCCCTTTACGGCTGCGGCCTTGCGGAGGGACAGGAATATCCTCAGCCCTGAACTGGAGATGTATGTGAGCTCAGAGCAGTCCATCACGATGGTTCCGGAGGCTTCCTCCTTCAAGGGCTCCAGCTCCGTGGCGGCTTCCATCGCTGCAGGAGTGTCCATGCGACCGATGAGCTTGACGGTCACTTCTTTGTCTTTTCTGGTTAAATCGACATGCATTTCTATATGTGTTTAGTCATTGTTAAAACATTCCTTCCTTCCGCGCGCTTGTAGCTGACGTTGTCCATTATGCTCCTGACCAGGTGTATGCCCAGGCCTCCGATGGGACGGTTTTCCAGCGAGGCGGAGATGTCGGCCTCCGGAGCCACGGTGGGATCGAAGGGCACTCCGGTGTCGGAGAGGGTGAAGATGAGGTTCCCTCCCTGCCTGGAAGCGCCCAGGTCGACTTCACCTTCCGTCCCCTTGGGATAGGCATGCATGATCACGTTGGTCGCAGCTTCCTCCAGCGCGAGGTTTATCTTCATGGCCAGGCCGGGGTCGAGGCCGTTCTCCTCCGCGACCTTATCCATAAATCCTGCCAGAAGCGAGATCTGGCTGATGTCGTTTTTCAATGTGAGATGGTCCATCTTTCCGGTTCCTAGATAATGGATGAACAGCATGGTAAGGTCGTCGCTCTGGGGCGCCTTCCCGACGAAGCGCTCGACCTTCTCCTGCATTGTCTTGAGATGGTCGATGGCGCTCTTCCTTCCGTGAAGGGCCTCGTCCATGCGCTTTTCCCCGAACAGCTCCTTGGAGCCGTTCTCCGCTTCGGTCAGTCCGTCGGTGTAGAGGAAGAGTGCGTCGTCGTAGATCAGGTCCGCCTCCTGCCCGACGAAGGGATAGCCCTGCACGATGCCGAGGGGGAGGTTGGGCTCCACCGGGAGTTCGAAGATATGGTTCGTAAGGGCCCTCGGGGGATTGTGCCCGGCGTTGCAGTAGCTCAGGTGCCCGGTGCCGAGGTCGAGCACGCCGAAGAAGAACGTGACGAACATGTCGTTATCGTTCATTTCGGCCATGCTGTCGTTCATTGACTGTATGATGCGGGCGGGGTCGTCCTTGTGGGAGGACATTGCCCTGAACATGGTGCGGGTGACCGCCATCACGAGGGATGCAGGGATACCCTTGCCGCTGACGTCCCCGATGCCGAAGAACAGCTTTCCGTCCCTGATGAAGTAATCGTAAAGGTCGCCGCCCACTTCCTTTGCCGGGATGATGGCCGCGGCCATGTCAAGGTCGTGCCTCTCCGGGAAGGACTTGAGCGAGTCCGGCACCATCGACATCTGGATCCTGCTGGCTATCTGCAGCTCGCTTTCCATCTTCTTCTTGCGCTCGTTGAGCTCGTTGTTCTTCAGCTGGCTCTTGAAGAAGGAGCGGAGTATGAGGATGAGCATGGCGAGACCGAGGATCTGGAAGAGCCTGATCAGCCGGTTGTGCCGGCGTATGCCGCTGTAGATATCCTCGTCGGGTATGATGATGCACATCGACCAGCCGGTGCGTTCGACAGGGGAGTAGTAGACCTGGTGCTTCTTGCCGCTGATGCGGACTGTAGCCTCTCCGGACTCTCCTGCCAGCATCGCACGGTTGACGGCCTTGAAGGACAGGCTGTCGGCCAGCTGGCCGACGACTTCCTGCACGGTCTTGGTCATCACGATGTCCTCCCTGGGGCTGATCATGAAAAGGCCCGCACGGCTGAGCATTATGCATCGGGAATTGGGATAGATCTGGATCTGGTCCGCCAGCTCGGCAAGCCAGTCGAGGGATATGTCGCCAGTCAGGACAGCCGCCGTAGTGCCTTCCGGATCCTTGACGGGGATGGAATAAGTGGTCATCAGCATGTCGCCTCCCCCATCGTCGAAATAGGGTTCGGACCAGTATCCTTCACCCAGCTCTATGGGTTTGGTGAACCATTCCTTCGTCTGGTAGCCGTATGCTTCCGTGGCGAGTGAGCGGAATGCCAGGGAGTCCCCGCTCCTGAAGGTATATGGCGCGTACAGCGGCATTTTCCTGTCATAACCCGGGACAAGGGCGACGGTGGAACCGACTATGACGGGGTTGTCTTCCACCACGAGCTGGCTCACCCGGGCGAGGGTGTCGGGGAAGTTGAGGCACAACTGGGCGATCCAGGTCTTGTTCCGCACTCCGGTCTCGGCCTGGCCGATGACGTTCATTATCTTGCTCTCGAGTGTCTCCATGCTGTTTTCCGCCCTCAGGGAGGCTTCCTCCCGGAGGCTTTCCTGGGCGAAATAATCCTGGATGAGCGATGTCGCTTCGAGGGTAAGGGCGGCAACAATGACCAGCAGGACACCGGTCCGCATGGACTTGCGTATGGACTTGATGTCTATCGGATTCTTCTTTCTCATAGGATCTGCTCCAGGGCTTCACGGAACTCGGGCATAGGGCACCGGGTGTCCCGTTCGATGATCAGTGTCTTGAGGCCGGCATAGGGCCGGATCTCCTCCTCGATGTCCTTCAGGGGGCGGTCCTGGCCGAAATAGACGGGTGCGAAGCACTCCCAGAACCTGCCCGCAAGCGCCTTGGGCATGTGGAAGGTCTCCCGGATGAAGTCCTCTCCGCTGAGGCAGCAGCATAGATACACCATTGCGATGTCGAAGCGGCTGTATCCGTAGCAGAAGTCCCCGAGGTCGATGAAGTAGCGCCTGTCACCGGCGAAGATGGCGTTGCTGAACTGGAGGTCGCCGTGGATGGCGGTGTCCGTGTCGGGGGCGTCGTCGATGAAGCGGCCTATCCTGTCCTTCTCCGCCGTCGTGAAGAAGGGATTGGCTTCCAGCAGGCGGAAATACCTGTCCTTGACGTTCTCGAACGCCGTAGTGTCCACGTGTATGGAGTGCAGCAGGAGGCACATCACGGCGAACTCCTCTGCGAAGCGTCCGACCTTTTCCGGCTCGTCAGCGGTGGCCCGGGAATATGATTTCTTGCCCGGGATGCGGCGGAAGCGTATGCCGTAGCGGCCGTCTTCCGTGACGACGTAGTCTCCGGGTTCCGGGGTGGGGATGCCGAGGTCGTACACCTTGCGTGCAAGCGTCATTTCGTCCAGGGGCTGGGTGACCTTGCCCGGGAAATACAGCTTGAGCATCAGGTCCGGATCCGCCTTGCAGTCGTAGCTCTCTCCGTTGGCGCCGCCGCCGGAGAGGACGTAATCGTCAAGTGATATCTTTACGGGTGCAAGTGTCATTTCCCGAAAACTTTGTCTATCAGACCTTCAAACTCCCTGAAAGCGGCTGTGCCGTCCAGCTCGCGGAGCGCGTCCGCCAGGGCGCGGTAGCGCCAGGCGTGTTCCGAGGGGTCGCTGGCGTGGAAGAGGTTCCAGAAGGCATCCCCCTTGACGGCGTAGTCCCTTGCGATGGCGCGCATGTTGGAAAGCTTGTCGCCCAGGGCGACGACCTTGACGTCACGGCTCGCCGAGCGCAGCCGGTCGAGGGCAGCCTGCTTGCGGGCGTGCCAGCCGAGGCCCTCTTCCGTGGAGTCGCTCTCCGCGGCTACGATCCCGGCGACCCTGTCGCCGAACTCCGCGCGCAGCTCCTCCACGGTCACGCCGGTATCCTCCACCGTGTCGTGCAGCGCCGCAGCGGCCAGGAGCTCCTGGTCGGCGGTCATCGTGGATACTATCTCCATGGCTTCCATCGGATGCACTATGTACGGGAATCCCTTGCCCCGGCGTTCGGTCCCGGAGTGCGCCTTGACCGCGAATATGATGGCGCGGTCGAGCAGGGAAGTGTCGAGAGGGTTGTTGGCCATGGTCTATTGGTTCATGAACGGAAGCCCGGAAATCTCTTCCACAAGGAATTCCGCCATAGTTTCATTGCTGTCGGAAGGACCGTTCAGCTCGTCCAGGAGCATGCGTATGCCTGCCCTGCCGCCGCCTTTCTTGAGTATGGCGGCGATGCAGAGGTCCTGCGGGCCCAGTGACGAGGAGATGATGTCCAGGTCGGTGAGGCCTATCTGGTAGCAGGCTATCTGGTATGCGCCTTCGGAATACTCCTTCATCATCCTTGATATGTCTCCCAGGGTCTTGCAGCCCAGGGCTTTGAAGACGGAGAGGAAAGGCATGAGCGGCACGGCCTGTATCTCAGCCTGGTTCACGGAGGCTATGCGGCGGTTGAGTCCGCGGAACGGGTCGAGTTCGAGGAAGTTCCTGAACGTGTCGCCGTCGAGCGGCACCTCGTCGAGGTTGCCGGAGGCGACGAGGGCCTTGACGCGGCGGCGGTAGTCGGTCAGCTCCATCCGTATCTTGCTGAACTGCTCGTCGGCGAGCTCCAGCACGCCTGCCAGGCGGTTGAGGTTGCGGAGGTACTCCCTCGGCACTTCCACTCCGGACTTGTATCCGGTGTCGTGGTTCATGTTGGCCCAGGCGTGCTGCAGTACCGTGCGCATCTGCACCTCGAAGCGGTATCCCGTGCCCTTCAGATAGCAGATGTAATGCAGCGAGAGATAGCCGAAAGTATCTATTTCCAGAAGCTTGCGCTTGTCCACGGAGTTCTCCCAGTCCACCTCGTACAGGCGCTCTACCGCCGAGGCGACCTTGTCCACGTCGTCGATGTAGAAGGTGATGACACGAAGGCCGAGGATGTCCGTGATGTCGGCGAGGGAAGCGTACTTGTGGCCCTTGGCCTCAAGCTTGCCGGCCAGGGAGTCGTATGACTTGACGCGCGACTCCACCGCTGCGACGACTATGCCTGCCTCAGAAAGGGTGGAGCGTATCTGCGACGTGATGGTGCCCGCCGCCTCCTGGAAGAGGGGCAGGTCGCGACGGTATTCGTCGAGGATGGATTGGATGTGCTGGTCCACGGGTTGTCAGTTTCAAAACCCAAAGATAACAATTTACTTGTTATTTATCAACCTGTTCCCTGTCGCGGAGGGAATATTCGCAGCCGCAGTACTGCTGGTTGTAGAATCCGAGTTCCTTGATGAGCTGGCCGCGGCGCTCCTGCAGGCCGCCCTTGCGCCAGTTCTGGCCCCACCAGGTGACGCCTTCCACGGCGGCGCAGGCGGCGCGGCCGGCCTCGTCCACCTGGGCCAGGTCCTTCCAGCGGGAGGACGCAAGGGTGGTTGTGAGGACGGTGTAGCCGTGCTCCGAAGCGTAGCGCGCTGCGCGCAGGAGCCGGTAGCGGAAGCACGCCAGGCAGCGGGCGCCGCGCTCGGGCTCGTTCTCGAGCCCCCGCGCGGCCTCGCGCCGCCAGTCCTCGTGCTCATAACCGTCGTCGACGGTCTCGAGCCCCAGGGACTGCGCGTAGCGCTCGCACTCGGCCTTGCGGTGCATGTACTCCTCAAGCGGGAATATGTTCGAATTGGAATAGAAAATGGTCGGGGTGATACCCTGCTGGAGCATTATCTCGACGATGGCGGAGGAGCACGGCGCGCAGCACGTGTGCAGCAGCACACGCTCCGCGCCCCCCGGCACCTCCAGTATGAGCCCGTGTTTCTTCGCCATCATTCCACGGAGTTGAAATCGATCAGGCCGTTGAGCAGTGCGTACACAGTCAGGCCGGCCACCGACTTGATGCCGGTCTTGCGGGTGATGTTCTTGCGGTGGGTGATGACGGTATACGTCGAGATGTTGTACATGTCGGCTATCTCTTTGTTGAGCAGGCCCTTGGCCACGCCGACGAGTATCTCCTTCTCCCTTTCGGAGAGGTCTTCGCGTCCGTCGTCGCTGTTTTTCCGATGCCCGCAGGAGCCGTTGTTCTCCATCATCTGCACCATGGGCTCGAGTATCTCCTCCTCCACGGCCGTATGCCTTGCCAGGTCGTACTCGAGCGAGCAGACCAGATACAGGGTCTGCGTGCGAAGGCCAGGGTCGCAGCCTTCCGGCAACGAATTCATCACCAGGTTCTTGAGGTCGGATATCTTCTCATTGATGCCGTTATGGTCGTCGGTGAAGGACTCGATGGCGGAATCGCCGGCACCCTTTCCTTCCGTCAGGGAACGTATGTACGGCATCACATGCTTCTCCTCGAACTCGAAATGGCGGTTCAGCTCCTCCTCGTAGTCCCGGTAGAACTTGCGGAAGACCTTCTTCTGGGTCTCGTTGCAGGGTGCGAGCAGGCGGTCGAGCAGTTCCGAGAGGGACTTCAGCGCCGTGTCCAGGTAGTATTCGTGCGAGCGGTGGAGGTACTCTGCCACATCGTGTACGCTTCCTTCACGCAGCATCTTCCCGGACGGTTTGAAATGCTCGTCGACATAGAAATTGTACAGCATCATGAACGTGCCTGGGTCCATGCCCCGCTCGCCGCAGACGTCCGCGACGGTCTTGTCGCAGAAGTTGCCGCTCACGCCGAGGCGCTCCAGCAGGCCGATGGCCTGGAAATTCCTGTCCACCAGTTCGGAGAGTTTCAGGTTGGTATTGGTATCCGTCACTGCCATGATCCGATGAATGCTAGCATACAAATATAGCTCATTAATCACTAAAATAGAGTCCGGTCCCCCTAAAAATCCCCACAAATGGGGATGGTGCGTTGTCAAATTAGCCGTAACTTTGCAAGCGGAAAAGCAGCATTCGACAATGACACTGAAAGACTTGAAGGTAGGGGAGTCCGCCGTCGTGAAAAACGTCGGCGGCGAAGGCGCGCTCCGGCAGCATTTCCTGGACATGGGGCTCATCCCAGGGGCCGAGGTAAGGCTCGTGAAGATGGCTCCGATGGGCGACCCCATGGAGATCAGGGTGCACGGCTACGCGCTGACCCTCAGGCTGTCCGAGGCAGTGAAGATAGAGATAGACAGGGATTCCGTCCCGGAGGAGCCGCAGGTTGCCCTCGACGAGGATTTCGGCTACAACCTCTCGCTCCATGAGCATAACGCCCACCCGGGTTTCGGCGAGGAAGGCCGCTACCACGACAAGGCGGACGAGCATCCGCTTCCCAAGGACGAGGTCCTGACCTTCGCCCTTGCGGGACAGCAGAACTGCGGCAAGACCACGCTTTTCAACCAGCTCACCGGCTCGAACCAGCACGTGGGGAACTTCCCCGGCGTGACCGTCAGCCGCAAGGACGGTGTCATCAAGGGATATCCCAACACCCGCGTCACCGACCTCCCGGGCATCTATTCCCTTTCGACATATACTTCCGAGGAGCTCGTCTCCAGGGATTTCATCATCGACGAGAAGCCGAAAGCCATCATCAACATCGTCGATGCGAACAATATCGAGCGCAACCTCTATCTCACCATGCAGCTCATGGAGCTGGATGTTCCCATGGTCCTGGCCCTCAACATGATGGATGAGCTCAGGGGCAACGGCGGCTCGGTCCGAGTCAACGAGATGGAGCGCCTGCTCGGCATCCCCGTGGTGCCGATTTCCGCTGCCAGCGGAGAGGGCGTGGCCGAGCTCGTGGAGCACGCCATCCATATCGCGAAATACCAGGAAAAGCCCGGACGCCAGGACTTCTGCAGCAAGGAGGACCACGGCGGAGCCGTGCACCGCTGCCTGCACAGCCTGATGCATCTGGTGGAGGACCACGCGCAGCGCGCCGGCCTGCCGGCCCGTTTCGCCGCCAGCCGCCTCGTGGCGGGCGACGAAGCCGTGACGGCGCGCCTTGGCCTCGAGCAGAACGAGAAGGAAATGGTGGAGCACATCATTTCCCAGATGGAGGAGGAGCGCGGCCTGGACCGCCATGCTGCCATGGCCGACATGCGTTTCTCGTTCATCGGACGCCTCTGCGCGCAGACCGTGTCGAAGCCGAAGGAGAGCAAGGAATATCTCCGGAGCGTGAAGCTCGACCGTACCCTTACGGGCAAATGGACGGCCATACCCGCCTTCATCGCCATCATCGCACTGATCTTCTGGCTGACGTTCGACGTCATCGGGCTTTGGCTCCAGGACCAGCTTGCAGCCGGCATTGACTGGCTGGGAGGGGTAGTGGACTCTGCATTCCTGCGCTGGGATGTCAGCGAGCCCGTCCGTTCGCTGGTGGTCGACGGCATTTTCGGAGGCGTCGGTTCGGTACTGAGTTTCGTCCCGATCATCATAGTGCTTTTCTTCTTCCTTTCGATGCTTGAGGACAGCGGATACATGGCGCGCATAGCGTTCGTGTCCGACAAACTGCTGCGGCGCCTGGGTCTCTCCGGCCGGAGCATCGTGCCGATGCTGATCGGCTTCGGATGCTCGGTGCCGGGAGTGATGGCCACGCGCACCCTGCCGTCGTCCCACGACCGCCGGCTGACGATACTCCTGATCCCGTTCATGAGCTGCTCGGCCAAGATCGCCATCTACGGTTTCCTGGCGAGCGCTTTCTTCCCCGGGAAGGCCGGTATAGTGATGGTGTCGCTTTACCTGCTCGGAATAGTCGTGGGCATACTTACCGCCTTGGTTTCCAAACTGTTCCGTGAGCACAAGGACTCCGCACCATTCGTCATGGAGCTGCCGGTGTACCGCATCCCGCGGGCGCGGAATGTCTGGCATCTGCTCTGGGACAAGACCAAGGATTTCATCCAGAGGGCTTTCACCGTCATCTTCGTGGCGACGATCGTCATCTGGCTGCTTCAGTCGTTCGACTTCAGATTCAGTTTCGTGGAAGACAGCAGCGAGAGCATCCTCGCCTGGCTGGCGGGCCTGATCGCTCCGCTCTTCAGCCCGCTCGGGCTCGGTGACTGGCGCATCGTGACAGCCCTCATCACCGGCTTCCTGGCCAAGGAGAGCGTCGTCTCGACGATGGAGGTGCTCGGCGTGACCGCCGCCCTCACCGCCGCCACGGCCGTCCCGCTGCTCGTGTTCTGCCTCCTTTACACACCCTGCGTCGCCGCCATCGCGTCCATCCGCCGCGAGCTCGGCTCCAAGTGGGCGCTGTTGGTAGTATTATTCCAGTGTGCCATAGCTTGGGTCTTCGCCTTAGCTGCCTACTTGATTTTCGCATGAATGCCGTAAGCATAGCCATACTCGCGGCGGTGGTGACGCTGTGCGCCCTTGCCCTTCGCTCCGCATTCAAGCGGGACGGGGGAAGCTGCTCCTGCTGTTCACAGAAGGGCAGCTGCCCGTACAGCGGCAGCAAGGAGTGTCATTGTAAGGATTAGACCAGCCCGTCGGGAAGGTCCATGACGATTACTCCGGCTTCGGGATCGACGGACAGGATGAAGTCCTCGTGAAGGGGTATCATCGCCTGCCCGTTTTCCGTATCCACATAGAGGCAGGGATTGCCGGGAATGTCTTCGTAATCAGTTATTTCGCCCACGCGTGTATCGCGGTTGAAAAGGATCAGGCCGATGAAGTCTTCAAGGCCTGGGCCTTCGTCCCCGTACTCCGCGATGCTGTCTTCGTCCGCGAAGACGGCGCGCCCGACGAGCTCTTCGGCGTCGTCGAGCGAGACGACGTCGGTGAGGTGTGCGATGACCTTGTCCTGGCCTTTCCTGGAGAATGAATCAAAGAAAAAGGGAACCGGCAGTCCATCGAATTCGATGAACACCGGTTCCTGTGGATCGATGTCTTCTGGCATGACGTCGCGGAATCCGAGCAGGACCCCGCCGTCCGTACCGTGGGACTTCAGGACCTTGGCAATCTGGACCAATGAGTCAGGGCTTGCCACGGCCGGAGGGGATTAAGCCTCGGCGGCTTCCTCGGCGGTCTCCGCAGCAGCGGCGGCAGCCTCCTCGGCGGCCTTCGCGGCGGCAGCGGCCTCAGCCTCGGCCTTCTTCTTGGCGATGGCCTCGGCCCTCTCCTGGTTCACCTTCATCTCAGCCTCCGCGGCGGCCTTGGCCTTTGCGGCGGCGTCCTTGGTGAGACCCTGCTTCTTGGCGACGATCTTGGCGTCCCTCTGAGCCTTCCAATCTACGAACTTCTTGTCGGCCTGCTCCTGGGTGAGAGCACCCTTGGCGACACCACCCTCGAGGTGATGACGGAGGAGGACACCCTCGTAGGAGAGGATGCGGCGGGCGGTGAGGGTAGGCTGGGCGCCTACGTTCAGCCATGCCAGAGCCCTCTCTGCGTTGAGGACGATGGTAGCGGGATTGGTGTTCGGATTGTACGATCCGAGCTGCTCGATGAAACGACCGTCACGCGGTGCGCGTGAATCTGCCACTACAATGTGGAAGAATGCGAAATTCTTCTTTCCGTGGCGCTGTAAACGAATTTTAACAGCCATTGTGAATCTGTTTGTTTAAAAGTTTGTACCTTATGGCTTTCCTACCCGAGGAAAGAGGGTGCAAAGATACTGATTTTTTCTATATTTGCAAGCACTAAACATACTTGCACGATGAGACAGATAGTAACACATTTCACGGACAATGACCTTTATACCTTCACCTGCCAGTACTACATCCTGATGAAGTATCCCCGTGCCGAGGTGGAATATTCCTTCTTCGACCGCAACGGCACCGTATATCCCAAGGGCTTCGCCGCCCTGCTGCAAGAGCAGATCGACGGCATGAAGGATGTTGTCTGCACCCAGGAGGAGGCCGACTACATGCGCGACAGCTGCTACTTCCTCCCGCTGTGGTACTTCACTTTCCTGAAAGGTTACCGCTTCAACCCCAAGGAGGTGCACATCTCGCAGGACGAGGAGGGACACCTGAACATCAAGGTCCGGGGCAAGTGGTTCTCCACCATCATGTGGGAGATGCCCATCCTCTCGTCCATTTCCGAGCTGATGCACATCCTTCAGGGCGATATCGACAGGTATGATCCGGAACTTGAGGCCCGCCGCGCGTGGGACAAGGCCGTGAAGATTTTCTCCAACGGCCTGACTTTCGGAGACATGGGTACCCGCAGGCGACTGAGTTTCGCCCATCAGGAGATGGTCATCCGGACCATGAAGGAAGTCTATGAGTCGCAGCAGTGGCCGGGCATCTTCACCGGTACGAGCAATGTTTGGCTTGCAATGAAATACGGCACCAAGTGCCTTGGCACCATGTCCCACCAGCTCATCTCCTTCGAGGAAAACGTCAGCGGTGTCTTCGAATGCAACTTCAACGTAATGAGGAAGTTCAGCGATGTTTACGACGGTGACAACGGTATTTATCTGTACGATTGCTTCGGCGACAAGGTCTTCTTCTCGAACCTCTCCAAGCGCATGGCCATGATGTACAAGGGACTCCGCGTGGACAGCGGTAACGAAGAGGAACAGACGGAAAAGATCATCGAAAAGTATAAGTCCCTCGGCATCGACCCCGCCACCAAGCAGGTCGTATACTCCAACGGTCTGAACGTCGACCGCGCCATCGAGATCCATAAATACTGCGCCGGCAGGGTGCAGGACTCCTACGGCGTCGGCACCTTCCTGACCTGCGACGTGACGAACTGCAAGCCCATGAACATCGTCGTCAAGCTCACCAAGGGCCGCATTACCGAGCTGCGCGAGTGGCATGACTGCATCAAACTCTCCTGCGACAAGGGCAAGACGCTCGGCAATCCCGACAAGTGCGCCTACCTCCAGTCGGTCATCGGCGACTGACCCGGGGCGTCAGAACTAAAGTTTTCAACAAAAAATTTGTGAATTCAATATTTCGGCGTATATTTGCAGTCCCAAACCATGCGGTAGTGGTGAAATGGTAGACACGCTACTTTGAGGGGGTAGTGCCCGTTGGGGTGTGTGAGTTCGACTCTCACCTACCGCACCAAAATCGGCCTCAGAATCACTCTGAAGCCGATTTTCTTTTGTTTTTGGCGATTTTTGGCGAGATGAGATGTTTTACTTATCGAGATATTCGTCAATCTTCTCCCTCGTTTCCGGGTTGGAAGCTTGTAGGTGATTCCCGAAATCCACAATAACGCTATCCTTATCAATCAAGATGAAAAACGGGATCCCTCTGCCCAAATGGAGAATCGGGTCAAATCCTAGCCGTTGGGCATCCGTAAGATGGAAATTCTCGATTCCTAGGGCAATGGAATTGACATCATCAGGCTTGTTGTCCAGATAGAAATTGACGATTCTAAGCGGCTTCCCTTGATAATCGGCAGCCAAACTTTGCTGATAGGGAATATTGTTCAATGATCCGGGACACCATTTCGCTCCGATAGTAATATAGACTACCTTTCCATTTTCTTTGGTAATAATCTCTCTGAGTAGCTTGAGGCCCTCATTCTCCTTAATGACAATGTCTTTGCCATCTCGAGGTTTGTCCGCCTTTAATATGGCATCGGAAAGAATTCGCGGGTTTTGGGAATATTCCTTTTTGAGCATATACCGGTCTCTAGTAGAGAGTTTGAGAAGCGGGAAAGTGACATTGTCATTGAAGCTGGCAAAGTACTCTTCAAAACGCTCCACATTATTCGCTTCCAGCAACTGGTTATATGCATCCGTAATCATCATTTGGCGGAGGATGTTATTCTTTGTGGTCTTTTTCAGGAATTGGACGAGGCTAGGGTAATCAGCATATAATCTTACGATCTCCTCCCGGTTCAAAGCGTTAAGCGACCAACCACGAATGCGCGAAGACAACTCGAAAAGGTTGCTGTTCATATAGTCTTCGCTGAATAAGTGCTCAGCATCTTGAATACGGAAATATGATGTCACATCATCTTGTCCATTCTGCCCATATAAAAGTAGGCTACCAATAAGTGCAGAGTAGTAGTCGACTTCAATCTCCTTGCGACAAAGGATGGCGAGTTCCTTGCTCGGCTGTTTTTCGGAGATAAAATCATCCAGTCGGGAAAGATGATGGGCTAAACTCTGTTTCGCGGCTTCAGAGAATTCCTTCGCATTCTTATATACCCTGACAAGCTTCCCATCTGAATCCTCTTGCATGTTCGAGAATCCTGGCCAATCTTTGCTCAGATAATACCCCATGTGGAAGTCATTGAATTTCTCATTGTTCTCGGCTCCTCTGCCGGAATAAACTACCTTCCCCAAATCTGCGAAATCCAGTTCTACGTGTATGGAATCGCCCGGACACACCATCATGGTTTCAATGAAAGGAGGCATCGATATGGTCCTGGGTGAGTAAGGAACGAAAGAGAAAGCAAAAGCATCGTCAGATATTACTGAACTCTGGCTTTGAGAAACCCGGTCATAAAACGGGAAAACGATATTGATCTCCGTTGTTTTCGGATAAACATCCCGATTGGATATGTGCCCTGTAATGACAACCAGCCTGAAATAGTCTGCAGCATCCCCTTTGATATTCTCGGTCTCGAAGATAAAGTCCGATTCATTCATCACTTCCTGTTTGTTTTTATGCCCGCAAGATAGCACCAGACCGAAAGAAGTCAATAATATAAGAGTTTTGATGAAGTGCTTCGAATGAAATAGTACTTTCATAATAACAGAAGTTGAATTCAATTCTGAAGTGCTACACACTTCAACAAACAAAGTTAAATAATTGTTTCAATATTCCTACGGTGTTCCTGTAACCCAAAGACTTACGGGGCCTGTGGTTCAGTTTCCATTCTATCTCGGCAGGCATCTCATCTGTCAGCTCGCTGAAGTCCGTGCCTTTCGGGATGTACTAGCGTATCAGCACGTTTGTGTTCTCGTTTGCGGCACGCTCCCAGGAGTGGTATGGACATGCGAAGTAGAGCTAGGCATCGAGCCCCTTCGCAATCTCCTTATGGCGGGCGAATTCCTTTCCGTTGTCAGCCGTTATCGTATGTATCTTGTCCTTATAAGGTAGCAGCGCCTCGATTGCCTTGCTGGCCAGCGGGGTGGCTTCTTTCCCTGCAAACCTGCGGATCAGCACCAAATGCGTGCACCGGTCGTTCGTAATCTACTCATCCTGGTCGGCTTTGAGTTGTTTTTTGCGGTCGAATTCTCGTTTGCCTTCTTCTACTTCATCGACAAGCTGCTCTGTGGTAGGCAGATATAATTCGTATTTACTGGCAATAATGGTGGTATTGTCCCTGGGAAGCGTCATGCGAACAGCCGTGTCATTCTTTTCCGTGCAAAGGAGAATGCCGATGGTAGGGTTCTCGTCGGGGAGTTTCTCTACACGGTCGTAGTAATTGACGTACATCTGGAGTTGG
>JAEEGL016546281.1_pt1 | contig 43575 bp, 44 predicted proteins | sample 9134231 | NCBI WGS metagenome assembly JAEEGL01 (sample SAMN16246548, study PRJNA631951) | gut metagenome | biome: gut microbiome; feature: rumen; material: fiber-attached | host: Bos | place: Iran: Karaj | collected 2018-10
GCTGTAATCATAAAGGATTGAAAACAGTTCTGAAGCATGAATGCTGGAAGTCCAACAAAAGAAACCCTGGCATAGATAATGCAATATGGCAACATCTCATCACTTGCACCCAAGAGCACCGCCACCTGCGGTGTGAAAATAAATCCAACGACAGAAAGCAATATCCCTAATCCAAGTGCCGTATATATGATAAAGGAAAAGATACCATTTGCCTTTTTCTCTTCTCCAAGTCCTAATGTCAATGCTACTAAAGCGCTTCCACCAGCACCAAACATAAATCCGATTGCAGAGAAAAACATTACAAATGGAAAGATCAGGTTCAACGCTGCAAAAGGTGTACTACCTACATAATTTGAAACAAAAAATCCATCCACTACTGTATAGATGGATGCAAATATCATCATTAACATGGATGACATAGTAAATCGAATCAAGGAAGAATAAGTAAAATGATTCGACAATTCTATAGCATTATGTTTTACTTTTTTTCTAAAAATACTTCTCACAAATACCTCTCTAAACCTCTAATTTATCACACTCATCAATAAATTTTCGTCCTTTTTTTGTCGGGAAAATGGCATCAAACTGATGCATTGTATTATCCTGCTTTTGCATAGTACCTCCATAGTCCGATTTCAGACTTTTACATTCGGATATCCCTCATCATCAACAGAACAGATAAAAGCAACTTTCTGTTTCCTGATAAACTTCTCAATAATACTGCTATCCATAATGCACCTCTAATATTCCTTATTGAACCGTAAAAATCGTATTTTTCTCAAACATTCCCACTGCAAATGCTAATTTAAAATAGAAGGGCATATTATCAAATGCCTCAAAACTTGTTCTATCTAAGAATTCTTCTATAGAAATTTCTTCTATATACCCATAAGGATTGGCTACAGTCACCTTATCATTTGGGATATACCTTTTTCAAAATCCCCTCCCAATTAATAAGTCTTTATCTACTATATCTTATTTCTGGGCATCAAAAAAGCCCGTGGAAGCATTTTTCCAAACACCTCCACAATTGGAATCGGAATTGTCACCTTTATTATATTTTCAGGTTGACAATCCACCCCCCATTCTATTATTATCATTGTGTTATTTCAAAATCTAACTTACTCAGGAGACAAAACAATGGATAACACAAACATTTCTTCAAATTCAAAACAATTGCTATCAACAAAACGCTTAGTGCTATGCAGTTTATTTGCAGCTATACTTTGCATCTCAGCATACTTAAGCATTCCAACACCACTGCCTATGGCGCCAAAGATTACGCTGATGAACTTTATGGTATTGCTTATTGCTCTACTTTTCCCGGTGACAGAATCATTCTTAATTAGCTTAGTTTGGTTCCTTCTTGGAGTCGTAGGATTACCAGTATTCGTCGGTGGAGGAAGTGGTATCGGATATTTAATAGCACCATATGGAGCCTACACCTGGGCATTTCCTATTGTTATGATTATTCTTCCTCTTATTCGAGGGAAAAAATATAGCCGCATATGGTACACAGTTTGTGCCATCATAGGAGTTTTGATAATAGATATTATTGGAATGTTCTGGTTGAAAACTACTATGAGTTATGATATAAAAACGGCTTTCTTAACTGGATTTGTTCCATTCATTCCTTTAGATCTTGTAAAAGCAGTTGTAGTAGCTCAGATTATTCCAGCATTCAAAACAATAATCGATAAATAAAAAAAGAACTCATATACCAGCCTAAACTGATATATGAGTTCTTTATTTTTTTCTATTTTATCTTTAAAAGATTAGTAAACTGTCTTCCACTCATCAATGTTGCTTGGATCAAACTTGAAAGGAGCACCAAGGATGATTTCTGTACCACCATCAGCTGCATCAACAACTGTGTAGTCACCAAGGTCACACTTGAATGTGTCACCAGAAGCACCTGTGATTTCTCCGTTAACAAGAGCTACTGAAGCGTATGCACCAAGAGCACCTAAGTCGATTGGGTTCCAAAGGAACATGTATGGGCAAGAATGTGCATCGTCATCGCCGATGTACTCAGCCATTTCTGAAGGGAGTCCTAGGCCTGTAAGCTTTACAGAAGAACCCTGATCCTGAAGAACCTTAGCTGCAGCTGCGATACCAACTGTTGTTGGAGAGCAGATAACCTTAAGGTCTGGGTAGTTCTGAAGAAGAGCCTGTGTCTGATCTGTAGACTTCTGTGACTCATCATCACCATAAGCAACTTCTACTAACTCAAGGTCAGCATACTTGCTGTCTTTCTCCATGTATGTCTTCATTGAATCAATCCATGCATTCTGGTTTGTAGCCTGTGATGTAGCAGAAAGGATTGCGAACTGTCCTGAACCACCTGAGATGTCATAAACTGCATCGATAAGTGCAAGACCGATTTCATCAACACCAGCCTGGTTACAATGTGTAGCACGGCTATCCTTATTTACTGAAGAGTCTACAGAGCAAACCTTAATGCCTGCGTCCATAGCTTCCTCAAGTGCAGCCTGAAGAGCATTCTCGTCGTTTGCAGCTACGCAGATAGAATCAACACCCTGAGAAATGAGTGACTCGATAACTGTAATCTGCGCATCAGCTGTAGCTGATTCTGGATACTGAACAACTGCTGTTCCGCCCATAGACTCGATCGCTGCTGTAAATCCATCTGCTTCCTTCTCATTGAATGGGTTACCAGCTGACTTTGGAACAAGTGCAAATGTGCCAGATGCACCGCCAGAAGGAGCTGCGCCATCATCGGCTGGAGCTGCCTCTGTGTTCTCCTCAGTTGTTCCTGCACTCTCTGTAGAGCCTGTATCGCTAGACCCACAGCCTACGAAAAGAGTACCTACCATTGCTGCACAGAGCAATGCGCTTAAAAGCTTTTTCTTCATGTTGTTACCTCCCAAAAAATATTTTTTGATTGTGTTTTATATCAATTCCTTATGGAATTAGATACCTACTTAACTGTCCTCTTCTTTGCACTAATCATTCCAGCAATATTCGGAAGAAGTACTGCACAAATAAGAAGCAAGCCTAAAATAATAAGAATAACCTGTGAATTAACATTTATCTGTCCAAGTCCAATTCTCAAGCACATTATCGTAAATGCGGATACAAAGGCTCCATAAAGCTTTCCTTTACCACCCATATTTGACACACCGCCAAATACTGCCATGGCAATTGCATCCATTTCGAAGTTCTTTCCTGTAGTGGTATTTGCGCCATAGGCTGTAGATGTAAGGAACAAGCCTGAAAGACCTGCAAAAATACCAATTATGACAAATGCAATGAAAATTGTCTGCTTAACCTTGATTCCAGAATAGAATGCTGTCTTTGCGTTGCTTCCAATGGCATATAGTTTTCTACCATAATTTCTTCTGTCTGCTATTACCGTAAATACGATAGCGCAGATGATAATTAAAAAGAATGAATATGGGAAGATGCCTATCTTACCATTTAACATCTTAAATCCTGATGAATCAGTCAGTGAAATTGAACCTCCGCTTCCAAGAACGATTTCCGCAATTCCTCTGAAAACTATCTGGGTTCCAAGTGTAATAATCATTGTAGGAAGCTCTCTGAACTTGACTGTAACAATTCCATTGAAGGCTCCACACACAAGTCCTGTCAGAATTGATACAAGTACCACTCCGATGAATGGAACACCTGCGTTGGATGCGATACAAGCCATAGTTGCTGACAAACAAACTATTGAACCAACTGAAATATCAATCTCACCCAAAAGCAATAAATATGCCATTGGGAAAAGTAAAAGCATTTCTGCTAAATACTTTGGACTCTCTCTAAGTAAGTTCTTTGCATTGTAAACTGGTGAAATACAAAAGCAAAGAATATTGATTGCTATAAATAATAGAACTAAAACGCCTTCCCAGCTGAGAATCACCTTCTTCCAAGGCTTTTCAACTGTATTGGCAATGGTTCTTCCTGATTTTCCTGCCACGATTCTCCCCTCCTTACATCTCTCTCTTTTCAAGGGCTGCTCTGTCCATCATTCTCTGTGTAACAACGTTGAGAATAATAACTGCGATAATGATTACACCCTTTACTGTGTTCTGAGCAAGTGCATCAATACCTACAAGTGGTAATGCCTTAGATATAACTGAAAGAATCAAAGCGCCAATCAAAGCACCTATTACCGAACCTCTACCTCCTGTCATGGAAACACCACCGATAACACAAGCCGCAATTACATCCATCTCTTTACCAGTTGCCATGTTAGGCTGAGCTGATGCATATACACATGTCATCAAAGCTCCTGTCAGACCTGACAAACCACCCATTATCGTATATACGGATGTTTTTACAACTCTAACATTTATACCTGAAATCTCAGCTGCTTCCTCGTTAGAACCTACTGCATAAATATTTCTACCGAACTTTGTCCACTTCATTACTATGAAGAAAACCACATAGCAGATAATTGTAATCCATACAGCTGAATTAATACCGAGGAAATTCTTTAATGCAAAATTCTTAAACTCTCCAAGAGCATCTGCACCAGCCCACTCATCATTTGCTACCAAATAAGCAAGTCCTCTGTAGACATACATGGTACCCAAGGTACAAATAATCGGGCTAACCTTGCCGTAAGCAATAATCAAACCTATGATAAGTCCACAAGCAATGCCTATAAGTGTTGCAAGTACAAAGCCCAGGAATGTTGATGACAAATGATTGTACTTATATAAAATACCAATTGTCATTCCTGAAAATGCTAAGGTCGAACCAATTGAAATATCAATACCACCTATCAAAAGAACCAGCAACATTCCAAGTGCCATTATCATTGTAGTTGAATTGTTCTTAAGGATTTCTGATACATTTGACCAACCTAGAAAGGCAGGTGTCTTAATAGAAATCAATGCACAAAGGACAATCAATACTATCAAAAGAGATAACTCTCTAGAGGCGGTCAATTTCTTCCATAAACTTTTATTCTCCATTATGAGTGCACCTCCTCTTTAGCCTCTTTTGACTTTTCCATAGCAAGCTCAAGAATGATTTCCTGACTCACCTCGCCGCGGGAAAGTTCTCCAGTAACATGACCATTACACATAACGTATATACGGTCACACATGCCAAGAATTTCTGGCATTTCAGAGGATATCATTATGATTGCATAGCCCTTCTGAGCTAGCTCACCCATAATCGAATAAATCTCAGCCTTTGCACCTACGTCTACACCCTTGGTTGGCTCATCCATGATGATTACCTTCATGTTATCCTGAGCAAGTGCCTTAGCTACAACTACCTTCTGCTGGTTACCACCTGAAAGTGAGCTTGCTGGATCAAATATTGAAACAGCCTTTGTATCCACATCCTCAAGTAGCTTCTTTGCCAGCTCGCGTTCATACTTCTCGTCACAGAAGCCATTCTTTGATGTTCTATCAAAAATAGGAAGTGTAACATTTCTTCCAAGTCCCCAGCTTAAGATAAGCCCTGTCTTTTGTCTGTCCTCAGGCAAAAGTACAATTCCTAAATCCTTTGAATCCGTAGGATTCTTGATAGTAACTTCCTTATCTTCTAAGAAGATTTTTCCAGCTGTAAGCTTTGTGATTCCACAAATAGCCTCAACTGTTTCTGTTCTACCTGCACCCACAAGACCTGTCAGACCTATTATTTCACCAGCCTTAACATTGAAGCTCACATCCTTGAAATAACCTGTTCGAGATAGATTCTCAACTCGAAGCATTTCCTTTCCAGGCTTAACCTCTGGCTTTGGATACATATCGCTAATTTCACGACCAACCATGGCTTTAATCAAATCAGCGTTTGTAATCTTGTCTACATCGTAGGTTCCAATGTATTGAGAATCTCTGAAAACTGTAACTCTTGTTGCCAGTCTGTACATATCCTCAAATCTATGGGAAATAAATATAATCGAAACTCCCTTATCTCTAAGTCCTTCTACAATCTCATAAAGCTTCTCAGCTTCATTAGCAGTAAGGGCTGCAGTAGGCTCATCTAAAATGATTATCTGTGCACCAGTTGAGATAGCCTTTGCAATTTCTACCATCTGCTGCTGAGCAACAGAAAGGGCTCCCATCTCAGCTGTACATTTAAAATCTGCATCAAGCTCATCAAGTAAAACCTGAGCTTGCTTATTCATTTCACGCCACTGAATAATTCCATGTTTTTTAATTTCGTGGTTCATGAAAATGTTTTCTGTAACTGTAAGATCCGGATAAGAAGTTGGATGCTGATATACCGCTGCTATACCTGCTAACTGCGCATCCCTAGGACCTTTAAAATCTACCTTCGTACCATTAAGATACATCTCACCTTCTTCCGCTTTATGAACTCCGGTGATAACCTTTATGAAAGTAGATTTTCCTGCGCCATTCTCTCCCATTAATGCATGTATTTCACCTTTTTTCAGTTGAAATTGAACATTATTAAGAGCCTTGACGCCTGGAAATATTTTTGTGATTCCTTTTAACTCAAGAATATAATCAGACACAAGAATTTACCCCCTTTTCTATGACAATATGGTATCATTAGCAAGGGGAAACTCGACAGAGTAATTTTTTTTGATGTGGGGTAGAATATTTTTATGAAATTATTAATCGTTGATGATGAAGAATTGACCAGAAACGGTCTGGTTCAGAGCCTAGACTGGGCTGGTATGGGTATAGACGAAATCTATACCGCAGATGATGGGGTGAATGGGCTGGAAACCGCCCAGAAAAATCATCCAGATATTGTTCTTTGTGATGTTCGTATGCCGCGTTTGAATGGCATTGAAATGCTTGCGAAAATGCAAACAATCCTGCCAGATATCGTGGCTATTTTTATGAGTGGTTATTCAGACAAGGAATACCTTATGAGTGCCATCAAAATGGGCGCCATCAATTACATTGAAAAACCAATTTCCGAAAAGGAATTGGAATCTGCAATTCACAAAGCTATTGAGCAAAGTATGCGTCACAAAAGAGAATCCATTGCTGCAGATATTAACGCAAATACGGTAGCAGATTCTTTGGCATACTATCTTACTATGCCTTACAACACCTGTAAGGATTCAGTAGACAATCTTGCCTTACAATTTATGTCCCACTATGGAAGCAACAAGTTCATAAATGTCTGCACTATAATTGTTAAACTGGCTGGAGCCTCCGAAGCAAGTTCTGAGCTTCCTTACATATATCAGTCGCTTCGTGGAAAATTAGCTGGTTGTCACCTGCATATTATCTTTACAGAAAAGCGCCTGTTACATTTGGTTTATCATGTTTACAGCGACAGAGCTATTTCTGATTCTACCATTCAGCAGGTCTGTAATTATATGAAAGAAGCCTTCAACGATTTAGGCGACTACCACATCGCTATCGGAAATACGGTAAACGGCATAAGCAAGGTATATCATTCTTATGAGAGCGCTGTCATTCTGCTTCAAAAGAGTTTCTTTTTTGAAAGTGGGACAGTGACTTCAGTCCTCAGTTCCTCACCTGATTATTCCCACAAACTGCCTCAGATTATCATTGATTTTCATCAGTCATTGAGTGTAGATAATCAGGAGAATTGTATGGATGCACTTTCCAGACTTTATAAAGCCTGTCTTCATTCCACCACCCTGCTTCCAAACCAGATTAAGACGGAATACTTTAATCTGTTTACCAGTCTTTACCAAAGAAGGCACGAACGCCAGCTCATGTCAGATATGTCACTTGAAAACAATGACAACATCATGGACATAATGGATAGCTGCTTTTCCTATATAGATTTGCACAAACTCTTAGAGGAAAAGGTCACTCAATATTTTGAAGATATAAAATCAAACGTTTCTGAGAACAAGACTATATATCTAATCAAAAACTACATTAACACAAACTACAGTAATCCAAACCTCTCTGTAAAAGATATCAGTGACTATGCCCACCTTTCAGTCTCTTATCTATGCACGTTCTTTAAGAATGAAACCGGCAACACCTTAAATCAGTACATTACCGAGTTCAGAATGGACAGAGCAAAACAGCTTCTTGTTGATCCAAGAAACAAGGTTTCAGAAATATCTGAGCGTGTGGGTTACAACGATGGAAACTATTTCGGAAAATCCTTTAAAAAAATCGTAGGTCTGTCTCCTTCAGAATACAGAGAGAAGGCAATGAAATGATTAGAAGGCTATATAGTAATCTTAAGATTCAAACAAAATTTACACTTGCCATTCTCGCTGCAGTCCTTATTCCATTTGCGATTTTAGGTCTCATTTTTAGCAATGAACTTTACAATATGATTATTGCCGATACCATCAAGGACGCGCAGGATGCCACCTCAGAAATCAGTCCAAAGGTTAGCCAGGTAATTTCGGACATCACCGCAGTTAATTCTGATATTACCTCAGATATCTATTATGAAAGGATATTTTACACCAGCACAGGTCGCTCCTTAGATGAGATTCCTTTCACTGATGAGGCAGATCATTTTAAGAAAATGATAAAGAACTATGCAAAGGAAGGCATAAATATTCGCATATACGTAGGTGTTCCAGAAGGCTGCACCTTCCTTACAGCAAAATCTAGTCAGGGAGTCTTCTTTCCTATTTCAAAAGCAAAGGGTACCTATTGGTACGGAATTTTCCAAGGTACAAAAGGATCAAAGCTCTTCTGTCCTGGAGCATATCTCAGTTCTTTTGAACGAGAGCATCTGGGTGACAATGCATATATCACCTACATGACAGCCTATATGGACGGAAATATTTATCCCTGCTATATGGCAATATATTATTCTTCTGATACCTACAAAGACATCCTCCTTGATAACATGTCCTTCGATAACGGTGTGAGCTATATCATAAATGATAGGGAAGAAATCATTGCTACAACAAACGAGGCTCTTTCGGCAACTTATAGGCTTGACTACGACTCTATCAAAGAGTCTCTTATGGCCTCAAATAGTTTTATTTCCCGACAGGTTTTGGATGAAAAAGTATATGTGGCTTTTTATTATATTCCCGAGACAAAATGGTTCATTGTCTCAGTAATGCCAGAGGGTCCACTTTTAGATACAGGACGTCTGCTTATGGTCAGATATGTATTCATCGTTCTAGCCTGCGTGACACTGGCAATTTTTGTAGCTATGCTTCAGTCCCATTCAATAACGAGCCGTATATCAAAAATCATTCATCAAATGAGCGCCGTAAAAAATGGACCACCACGACCTATGGATGAACCTGTCTCCAACGATGAGGTTGGCGAGCTAATTTCCACCTACAACTACATGGCGGTGGAAATGCAAAACCTAATCAAGCAGGAACAAAAAACTGCTGAGAATCTTCGAATTGCAGAGTTCAATGCCTTGCAGGCCCAAATCAATCCACACTTTTTGTACAACACAATGGATATGATTAACTGGATGGCAAAGGATGGACGTACCGAAGAAATCAGTGATGTAGTGCAAAGGCTGTCACGTTTTTACAAATTGACATTAAGCCGAAAAAACACCATCAACTCTATTGCGGATGAATTGGAACATGTTCAAATTTACATCGAGCTTATGAATATGCGACATGGAAATTGTATAGACTTCGTCATAGATATGCCTGATGAGCTTACAAACTTTTCCATTCCAAAACTCACTCTTCAACCAATAGTTGAAAACGCCATCCTACATGGTATTTTAGAAAAGCCTGATAAGTCTGGCACAATTATCATCACAGGCTGGGAAGAGGGCGACGACATCATCCTAATAGTTGCAGACGACGGAGTTGGAATTCCATCAGACAGACTGAAAGATGTTCTCTCACCATTTCCGATTTCACCAACAAAAGGCAGCAATGTGGCAATTTCAAACATTCACCACAGACTTCAGCTACTTTGGGGTGATGGTTACGGACTCACCTATTCTTCCACAGAAGGAAAAGGCACGGAAGTAACAATAAAAATTCCTCAATTAATCGGATAAGTGGATTAACTTGATAAAAAATTCCATCTTATCGAAAGATATTACCATGGTACTCACCTCCCTAAAATAATACTATTTTATTGTAAATACGAATTATTTTAGGGAGGCTTTTTATGTTTAGAAATAGTTTTGCTTTAAAACTAAAAGAAGGTAGACGTTACTGTTTTGGACAGATACTAAAAGAAAATTGGGAAGATATTACTGCTGAACTTGATAAAAGAAATATTTCAAATTTTAGCATGTGGACTGCAGGAGGTTTGATTTTTGGATACTATGAAAGTGAAACCGAAGTTGAAAACTGGACTGCTGACGAGAGAAAATTCTTCGATGAGTTAGATAAAAAATTTGAGGGCTGTTATGACTGGTTATCAACTCCATTTAAGCCAATGAGACTGATGTATCACGACTTTGGAGTAGTTCGTCAAAGCAAGGAGCTGATTCGTCACAGAGTGTTTATTACAAAGCTTGTAGAGGGTTCTGAAGAAGAATACAAAGCAAGACACGATGCACTTGTGGAAGCTCGCCACGGAGAAATAAACCCAGGACCTGACAGCAATTTTTCCATTTGGAATGCCTCAGGCTATATTTTCGGATATGATGAGATTGACACAACCATGGAACAGGACAGAACTGAAGCTGACCGCCAGGCAGACATTGCCTGGGAAACAAAAATGCTTGAAATTATGAGCTGGATAACAAACGATGTAGACTGGATTACCGGAGAGTGTCACGAACAAATAAAAAAGCTTTGCGCCCACAATTAGGGTGCAAAGCCTTTATAAGTAATTGGTTTCTACATAAGAAAGACTGGAAGTTCATCCCCAACACCATAGTTGAAACCAGCTGTACTATTGCTGATTGGCATAGCCTGTTCTTTTTGAGCAGGCTTTTTTTCTGTCACAAGTTCTGGCTTAACTTCCACTTCTTTAATTTCAACAGCCTTCACCTCTACTGGTTTAACCTCTGCTGACTTTGCTTTTGTAGCCTTGCCTTTTGATTTCTTTTTTTCTGCTGACATATTCCCCCTCCTAATCTGCATAAATACAAGGTATCCCCTTCGCCTCAAAGAATCTAAGCCATTCCTCCGCCGGCTTTACATCTGTGACAACCATATCTATATCAGTAATTTCACAAATTCGTGAAAATGCAACCTTGTTAAATTTGGTGTGGTCCACTGCCAGGATTTTTTCCGTAGCAGATTTAATCATCTCCTGTTTCACCTGAGAAAACAATTCATTGGCATCTGTAATTCCCCTGTCAATATCAAGCCCCTTGCAGCTAATAATAAGCTTGTCTGCATGGAAGGAATTGATTGAGCTAATACATTTTGGTCCTACTAAGGCCAAATAATTTGAAACCAATGCTCCTCCAGTAGAAATTACCTGCCACTCATCATTGTCTGAGAGTTCAAGCAGCACCTCTACAGAATTTGTAATGATAGTAAGATGCTTTTTATTTTCGCAAGCCTTTATTACAGATACACCTGTGGAGCTTGGATCAATAAAAATATGATCTCCATCCTTTATGTATTCACTGATTAATCTGGCTATTTTTTTCTTGCCTTCCATATTGCTTCTTTGGCGAAGCTGGAATGGCATATCTTTATCATTGTTTTCATTTAAAATAGCTCCACCATAGCTTTTAATGGCGAAGCCCTCTTTTTCGAGCTTTTCCAGGTCACGGCGTATTGTTTCCTCTGAAACAGAAAACTCTGAAGCAAGCTGGGAAACAACCACCTTTTTTTCCTTTTCAAGTCTCTCAAGTATAAGATTCTTTCTTTCAATCGCAAGGGAACCCATAATAATCTCCTAGATAAAAGTGCGAACTATTTGAGGGTCTGGACGAGGGATTACTGAAGAATCCAAAAACATGCCGCCCTCACCTACACTTATTTTAGCCTTTTCTATGGCAGCTTCGCAAGCCGCAACCTCTCCGGTGATAAGCATGTAAGATTTTCCACACATTCCCTTGGCAATTCGAAGTTCCATAAGGGTAACCTCTGCAGTTTTAGCTGCTACATCAGCTGCCACAATTATTGCTGCAGCATCATAGGTCTCAAGAACGCCAAGAGCTCCAACACCATCAATTTCTGCGCTTCCATAGATTGCAGCAAAAATTGATTCATCAGGATTTCCCAAAACAAAACTGTCGATGTATTCATCTGACCTTGTTGCGATTCCTGCTTCAACCGCGGCCTTTACCGCTGATAATTCTCCATTAATCAGTGCTATATACTTGCCTGGGCAAACCACCTGGGCTTCAAGAATCTCAACCTCTGCTGCCTTCGCCATCTGATCAGCTGCGGTGAGACCTGCTGATACAGTCTTAAATTCTATCATTCCTATAGCTTTTGCCATCTGTCTACCTCTTGTTTATAGTAATAAAAGTCTCGGACACTTCAGTAATCTCACCCTCTATAGACGCATGAATGTTCACTGATAGTCCATCAGCAGCCTTTGCGATTATATCGCTTCGTTTTACGTATTGTCCTACTTTTACCTGTGGCACTGCAGGTGCACCAATATGCTGTGAGAGTTTAATTTTAACGCTAGATGCATACTGTAATGAATTATCTAGTGGAGCCGGCTTGTTGTACTGATGTACACCAAGTCTCATCTCCAGTCTGTTTTCAGGCACCTTTCTGTATTCCCTTGATGGAAGTACTGGCTTTGCCTGAACCTCAGGAGCCTTGATTCCTGCCTTTCTAATTCCAGCCTTATACTCTGCCATTAGGCTTCTAGGCTGCAATCCCTGTGGGCATGAATAAAGCTCACACAGTCCACAGGAAGAACAAAATAACGTATTTACGAATGGCTCTACACTTTGGAAATCCTTATTCGCAGCAAATCTCATAAAAAGATGAGGCTGAATTGGATGTCCCAAGTTATGTCTTGGGCAAAGATCTGTACACGTCTGGCACTGACAGCAAGCTGAAGCCGCTCTTGCAAGACTTATTTTGAAATTCTGCTTTTTATTTTGAACCAAAGAATGGCTATTGTCCAAAACTATTACTGCGTTTGTTGTCTTTGTAACTGGTGAAAGCTCTGATTGAAATGAACCCATCATAGGTCCGCCAATTAAATAGACAGGATTATGACAGGTTACCTTTCCAGCCAGTGCAACAACCTCTTTGATTGTCATACCAATTGGTACACGCACTGTAATTGGATTTTCAACCTCACCAACTACTGAAACACATTTGCTGTCAACTGGCTCCCCAAGAAAAATTGCTTTGTAGGCATTGAAAAGAGTCTCTACATTAAAGACAGCCACGCCCTGCTCAATAGGAAGTCCGCCTGGACGTACCTGTCTACCTGTAGCCTCATAAATAGTAACAACCTCATCCCCCATAGGATAAGAGCTTATCAGCTTGTGAACTCTCATACTGCAGCTGGCATTTTTATACTCAGAAAGATTATACTCCACCGCTTCAACAGTGCTCTTGTACTCACCTTTAATAGCAAAAACTACTTCCTTTGCCCCCACCGTTTCAGCTATGACGCTGACAGCTTTAATAATCTGCGCAGCCTCATCTCTAAGTAGCTGTCTGTGAAGCTTTAGCAAAGGTTCGCACTCAGCGCAATTGACTACAATTATCTCAATCTTATCTGAAAGCTTACCATAGGTTGGAAATCCAGCTCCTCCAGCTCCTACTATTCCATTATCACGAAAAATATCTTTAAGCTCAGCTAGTTCCATTATTTCAAATTCCCTACATCATCAATTATTCCAACAATCGCAGCATCCACTGGAGAATCCGGTCCCTGAGCACCAACTCTGGCGCTTGAGCCTGTTGTTACAAGCACATACTCTCCAACACCTGCTCCGATATTGTCTACTGCAACGATTTTCTCGCCACCGTTTCTCATGCCAGTAAGAGGCTCCACAACCATAAATTTGTTTCCTACCAGTGATTCCATTTTTCTTGTGGAAACAACACTACCTGTTACCTGAGCAATTATCATGGCATACCTCCTATTTAATTATCATTACTTTATTATTTGGACCTATGCCAGAAGCATTGGCCTCATCTGTATCTATGTGCATCTCCAGTGTAAAGCTGTCATCCACGCGGATTTTAACTTTGGTAAAAATAGTTCCGCGCTCATTATCTACCTTTACACTGACGTAATCGCCATCTTTAACGCCTGCATTTCTTGCATCCTCTGGTGACATATGAATATGTCTTGCTGCCACAATGCACCCTTCTTTAAGATAGATAGCACCCTTAGGTCCAACTATCGCAATAGGTGCAGAGCCAACCACGTCACCTGATTCCCTAACTGGAACAGAAATACCAAGCTTTCTAGCATCTGTCACGCTGATTTCAACCTGATTTGCTTTTCTGACAGGACCAAGAACTCGCACATTTTCAATAGCACGAAGCTTAAGTCCTACGATTGTTACACATTCCTCACAAGCATACTGACCGCCCATCAAATCCTTTTTCTTTGTTAGCTGATGACCAGTACCAAACAGTGTTTCCACAGCCTCCTGTGTCAAATGAATGTGTCTGTTTGAAATTCCAACTGGAACCATGTATCCAGTTTCATGATATGTTGATCCCAATGCCTTTATCACTGACTGGGTAATCAATTCGATTTCTCTTGTCTCCATTTTATTCTCCAGTTATTGCCGGGTTCGTATTTACGAACCCAGCCTCAAAAATATTTACGTAAGTATTTTTCTAAATATTATTTCTTTATAACTGGAAGAATAGCTTCTACATCTGTGTGTGGTCTTGGGATTACGTGTGAAGCTACAAGCTCGCCAAGTCTCTCTGCATTTGCAGCACCTGCTTCTACTGAAGACTTAACAGCTCCTACATCGCCACGTACCATAACTGTTACGAGACCAGAACCAATCTTCTCTGTTCCTACAAGAGTAACATTTGCTGCCTTACACATTGTATCAGCTGCCTCGATTGCTGCTGTAAGACCTCTTGTCTCTACCATTCCTAATGCTTCCTGTGCCATAAAATTTACCTCCTTAAATATTTGCAAAACGTCTCTACGTTTTTACACTAGTTTCATACGTCTAAAGGAATCCATTCAGCGATAGTCTTTCCATTTTGCTGCTTGCGGCTGGCAGACAGCTCAACCATCTTTCTGGTTTCCTCTGCTGGACTTGCAATCACTCCGTGACTTGCCATAATAAGTCCTTCTCTTTCGCAAGCTGCACATGCTGCTTCTACAGCTGCGGTGACACTGCTGACTGAACCCTCTACAATAACTGTAACAAGTCTACCGCCCAACTTTCTTTCCCATGTGACCAGCTGCACATCGGCAGCCTTACACATAGCGTCCAAAGAATCAATAGCGGCGGTAACACCCGATACTTCAATTAATCCATAAGAAGAATTATTCTTACTCATAAGCCATCTTACTTAGAAAAACCTGGAAGGATTTTCTCTACATCTGTGTGTGGTCTTGGGATTACGTGCTGAGCTACAAGCTCGCCAAGTCTAGAAGCGCTTGTTGCACCTGCCTCAACTGAAGCCTTAACTGCACCAACATCTCCACGTACCATAACTGTTACAAGACCTGAACCGATCTTCTCTGTACCTACGAGAACTACCTCTGCACTCTTTGTCATTGCATCTGCAGCTTCGATTGCTGCTGTAAGTCCTCTTGTTTCTACCATTCCTAAAGCTTCCTGTGCCATTTTAAATACCTCCTAATTATTTAATAACTTTACTCCGCCTGTTCAATTAGTCTTTCATGCTCCCGCAGGGCACCCCTCGTACTCGGGCAAGGAATCTCCCCGCAAGCGGGGCACCCTCCTTCCCCGGCACGATACTTCCCTGCTCGCGCTTGCCTAGTTCTTCTTAAACAGGCTCATCTAAATTAAAAAGTGTCTCTCTTTACGTTAATTTTTATCAAATGCGCATATTCCTAACATCTTCAGCGTATCGCTGGTAGGACGCGGGATTACGTGGCTGACCACTACGCCCGTAGTGGCTTCCGCTACTGCTCGACCTGCCTCGACAGCGGCTGTCACATCGTCTACGGTTCCGCGGAACTTAATAGTTACAAGTAGAGGAACCGGGAGCGAATCCGCATGCGCTGGTTTATTTGTGTCAGATGGTTCTAGAGTTACGTTTGCAGCCTTTACTCCTGCATCTGCTGCCATAAAGGCACATACAAGTCCGTATACCTCTAAAATGCCTACTGCTCTTTCATCCATAGCCTACACCTATGCTAATTCCTCGGCCATGACTGCTATCTTTAGTCCAGTCATACTAGCTGCCTTCTGGAATGCCTCATCAATTCTGCTAAGTGGATACTTGTCTGTGATTAGTTCATTAATTGGTAGTCCAATGGACTTTGCTCCCTTAAGGAAGTCAAAGGTTGTAACGTAATCACGAAGTGTGTATACCCATGAGCCAACCTCTGTAAGCTCCTTAGAACAGATATCAAAGTGAGGATTGATTGTTGCATCTCCACCGTTGATGAAGAATCCTAACTCACAGAGACCTCCGCCGTTTCGGATGAACTTGTAGATGTTTGAATGTCCTGCTGGTGAACCAGTACACTGGAATCCAAAATCTGCTAAATGTCCTCCGAATGCATCGCTTACTCCCTTTGTAAGTCCTTCGATACCATCGAAGTCCTTGAAGTTTGCAGTGCCAGTAGCACCAAGTCTCTTTGAGAATTCTAGTCTCTGTGGATTTCCATCTACAGTAACAATGTTTTGAATTCCCAGAGTCTTAAGCACTGCTACACAGATAAGACCGATAGGTCCGCATCCCTGAACAACTACTCTTGAGTTAAATCTAAGAATTCCTGTAGTTTTTGCACGTTCAACTGCGTGAATTAAAACTGCACAAGGCTCAATCAAAATTCTTGAATCAAGATCCAAATCTGAAACATTAAAGAATGTTGAACCAAGTCCTCCGCGAACTAAGATGTAATTTGCAAACCAACCATTTGCATGAACCTCATCATCAGGAAGAAGTCCGTATACATCAGCGCCACCTACATTTTTTTTGTTAAGGTCGAACATTGTGATTTCAGGGTCATCCTTGAAAATCATACAGGTTACAATTTTGTCACCTACATGCACTGGCTTTCCAGCTGAATCCACTTTAACGTTCTTGCCCATCTTCACAATTTCGCCTGTTCCCTCATGTCCTAAAGCAACTGGAATAAGTGAAAATGGATCCCTCTTATACTCATGCACATCTGTACCACAGATGCCGCAGCCCTCAACCTTTACCAAAAGGTCATCATCACCAACCTCTGGCATTGGATATTCTTTAATTTCCATCTTGCCAAGCTGGGTTAAAAATCCTACCTTTACTGTACTTGGAATTGGACCTGCAGCTGCTCCTGTGCTTGGAGTCGAACCATTTAAATTGTTGAGCACTGACTTAACAATGGCTTCGACCTGTGCCGCATTCATTTCCATGTCATTTCCTCCTATCTGATACAAAGTGAATCACTCATTGTACAGCGACGTCTCTTTGTAAATGTTGCTGCTGAGGTAAGTCCCTCACCAGTTCTTGAAGCAATTGTAAAGGTTGGGAAGCCCTCACCACCGAAGCCTAAGGCTGCGTAGCTTGGTCCGTTCTTTACTAAAATTGCTGTATCCAAAGCTCTTGCATATTCTGTGATTCTATCCACATTTTTTGAATGAATATGAGCTGAATGTCTGTTGCCATGCTCCAGCCAAACTGAAGCTTCAACGCCTTCCTTAAAGTCCTTAACTCTTACAACTCCAAGGATTGGCATCATCAACTCTGTTGCTATAAGCTTGTGCTCTTTTGGTCCTTCAAAGATAATGCATCGTGTTCCCTCTGGAGCATCAACACCAACCATCTTAAGAAGTGTCTTTGCATCTCGTCCTACACATTTTCTGTTGAGGACGCCCTTCTCGTTCATGACTGTAGCAATGAGTCTGTCCTGAACCTCTTTAGAAGCTACATAGCATCCATTTTCTTCCACCATGTATTTCATGAGTTCATCACAGATTGAAGAAACTGCAACTACTTCCTTTTCCGCTATACATGGAAGGTTGTTATCAAAGGTACATCCATTTACGATGTCTCTTGCAGCCTTTCTGATATCAGCTGTCTCATCTACAAAAGCTGGAGGATTTCCTGCTCCTGCACCGATGCCTCGCTTTCCACTTGAAAGAACTGCGGTAACAACTCCAGGACCTCCTGTAGCAACAAGAAGTGGAATGTCCTTGTGCTTCATCATGATTGCTGAAGAATCAAGTGTTGGCTTGGCAACTGTAACTGCTATATTGTCCGGGCCACCACATTCAAGTGATGCCTCGTTACAAATATTAATAGCAAACTGGCTTGTCTTTACTGCCTGTGGATGAGGATTAAATACTACTGTATTTCCTCCGGCAACCATGCCCATTGTGTTGCAGAGCACTGTCTCTGATGGATTAGTGCAAGGAGTGATTGCACCAATTACACCAAATGGTCCCATCTCAACAAGTGTAAGACCTCTGTCTCCTGACCAGGCGAGAGTTTTTATATCCTCAGTTCCTGGCGTCTTTTCTGCCACAAGCACATGCTTTAAAATCTTGTCTCCCACATTTCCCATGCCTGTTTCCTCAACACCCATGCGGGCAAGTGTCTCGGCATTCTCCTTAATCTTTTCACGAATCTTTGAGATGATTTTTTCTCTCTGGTCCATAGACATTCGTGAAATGATTTTCTGTGACTTCTTTGCTTCTTCAATGGCCACATTCATATCTTCAAATACTCCGTGGCAGCCATCCTTACTTGCCTGTACCTGAAGAGTAGTCATTACCGAAGTCACAATAGATTGGATTTGGCTTTCAGATAAATTCATCTATCTACCTCAAATTACATAGAAGCTAATACACTCTTTACGATTGCTGCTACCTGCTCCTCAGAGATGCTCTTGCTTCCACAACTGCAGCTGTCATCTCCGCTGAAATCATACTGATAACCAGGCATTGTTCTGTCGATGTCTCCACAAGAACCACCACAGTTATGACAGTTAGTACCGCCCTTGTTTAAACAAACATTTGCTGGATGCTTTCCTGGCATGCCAAACTTCTGACGAATCTGATAAAGCTTCTTGATGTTTGCCTCATCGAATTCCTTAGGTCCTCCAAGCATCTTTGACTTATAAAGAAGCTCTGCATAGAACTCAAGTGATTCCATCTTCATGTACGCTGCATTAAGGTCTGTAGACCAGGTAAGTGCACCGTGGTTCTCAAGAAGTACTGCATCGAAGTATGGTAAATACTTTTCAAGGTTGTCCGGAATCTCCATTGTAGAAGGTGTACCGTACTCAGCGATTGGAACACATCCAAGAGCGATAACTGCCTCTGGCATAATTGGCTGAGTAAGTGGAATACCAGCAATGGCAAAAGCTGTACCATACATTGGATGAGCATGAACTACTGAGCCAACATCTGGTCTCTTCTCATATACTCTCATGTGCATCTTGATTTCTGAAGATGGCTTAAAGCCCTTATTTGCCTGAATGACATTACCCTTCTCATCAACCTTGCAGATGAACTCAGGTGTCATAAAACCTTTTGAAACACCAGTTGGTGTGCAAAGGAATTCGTGATCATTGAGCTTTACAGAAATGTTTCCATCGTTGGCAGCAACCATATTACGGTTGTAAATTCTTTTACCGATTTCACAAATCTGCTTTTTGATTTCCATTTCATTTAGCATTTTTATAAATCCTCCTTCATTGTTTACTAATTGGTTAAATACTCTATAATTTCCGCAACACCCTCTCCCTTGAGCGAGTTAACGTGAAATATCTTTTTTACTCCTGCCAGCTCCAACCACCTGTCTGCCTGAGGAACATTTGCATCTTCCCTGTCAATTTTTGTGACTATACCGATGCATTCACGGTTTGCCTGAGCACTGACTCCTGGTGGAAATAAGCTGTAGGGCTCATTTGCCGCTACCAATATTCCAACCACATCTGCTTCGTAGGTGTACAAAGCCAATGCCTTGCTAAGCCTGTGGCTCTGAGCATATTCCCCAGGAGTATCTATCACCGACTCATAATGGTGAACGTCCTGGGTTTTGTAATAGTGAATTTCTTCACCCCTAAGAGCTTGTGTCAACGTGGTCTTGCCTGCGTGACTTCGCCCCATGAGAACCATCTTTCTCATGTTTTTGTTACCTCACAAACTGTGTAGCCTAACTTCGTTTTTACGTATTCAAGCTGAGCTACCATAGCCGCCTCAACCTCACTTACTGTTCCTGTGAAAATCAGCGAGCCTGAAAATCTATCTACAAAGCCAATGTCGATTCCACTGGCTTTCATAGCTATGTCTGCCATTATTATTGCTGTCTCAGAAGGTGTAACTGTTGTAACACCGATAGCCGCTTTGGCATAATCTAGCTTGGGATCAAGTCCCAGCTTTTTATATAAAACCTCGTCCGGACTGGCAATTATATGTGCTAAGGTCACCTGCCGTCCTGGAACATATTCCTGGATGATGCGGTTTAGCTTCTCATCCTCCATGTGTAAATAGTCCACTCTATCCTCCTATCTGACAATGAAGCTTTGTTTCATTCTCCACTGCCTTTTTTAGCATTTCCATGTGGTCATTTTCCGGTGGAAGAATATCTCCCATAGGATACGGTCTGTTGAGACCTTCGTATTTATCCTGACCAAGTCTGTGATAGGGAAGTAAATGTATCTTTTCAACTCCCGGTAATTTATCAGCAAATCTGGCAATGCTTACTATCTCATCAACGCTTTCATTGAAAGTTGGTATCACTGGAACTCTTATAACCAGTTTTGTCTTACCACTCTCTGCTATTTTTCTCGCGTTTTCCAACATCAGGATATTGTCTCTGCCACAAAACTCCTTGTGCTTATTGGGGTCTGTGTGTTTAATATCCATCAAATATGTATCAAGTACAGGAAGTATTTTTTCTATTATCTCGTAGGAAGCACATCCCATGGACTCCATTGCAGTGTTAATTCCCTGCTGTTTTGCAACCGCCAGTAACGCATATGCGAATTCCGGTTGGCAAAGACTTTCGCCTCCAGATAGAGTAAGACCGCCTCCGCTTCGCCAATAATAATTTGAATCCCTGGTGACAGTTTTCATTACCTGCTCCACTGTCACATCCTGTCCAATGGTCTTAGGCTTGCCCTCCACCATCATTGTTTCTATGTCATGGCTTTGAGATTCTGGATTGCAGCACCAGCGGCACCTCATCACACATCCCTTTAGAAAAACAATAGTGCGGATTCCTGGTCCATCGTGAATGCTAAAGCGTTGAATATCAAATATCCTTCCCTTTACCTTTAATAAATCATCCATTCTTTAGAATCCCATTTCAGTTCTCTTTATAATGTCATCCTGCAGACTCTTTGAAAGTGTGGTAAAAAGTGCCGAATAACCTGCTACTCTAACCACCAGTCCTTTGTACTTTTCAGGGTGTGCCTGTGCATCCAAAAGTGTTTCTCTTGAAACCACATTGAACTGCATGTGCATTCCCTTTTGGTCGAAGTAGCTGCGAATCAGGCTGACAAAATTGTTAAGTCCCTCATCACCTGAAAGTGCTGTAGGATGAAATTTCATGTTGTAAAGTGTTCCGTTTGAAGCGATTCCATGGTCAAGCTTTGCAACTGAATTGGCTGCTGCTGTAGGACCATGTGTATCCCTTCCTGCTGAAGGTGAAACACCATCTGCAACTGGGGTTCCCGCCAATCTTCCATCTGGTGTAGCACCTGTCTGTGCTCCTAAAGGAACGTTTGCAGATACCGGATAAAGACCTGCCTGGAACTGACCACCTCTTGGATTGTGATATTTAAGAAGTGGTTTGGTGTAGGTGTATGCTACATCCCTTGCAAAAGCATCTACCTCTTCATCATCGTTGCCAAACTTAGGCGCCTCCAAAATCATCTCTCTGATTTCTTTGAATCGCTTCTTTTCCTCTGGAGTAACACTGGCAATGATTGCTGCCACAGCTGCTTCTACTGATTTTGCATCTGGTTTTGCACCAGCTTCAAGCATTGTCTTTGTGGTCTTTCCTGCCAGCTGGGCTATCACATTTTTTTCTGGCTCCTCACCAAAGTTAAATGTAATTGCTCTTTTCAACTCTGTAAGAGTAAATTTCTTTTCTTTGAAAACAAGTTCCTTGATGGCATATAAACCATCTGCCATGTTTGCAATTCCAAATCCCTGAGGACCAGTGAAATTGTAAATGGCACCTCCCTGCTCCGGAGTCTTTCCTCTCTTGATGCAATCATCAATCATGGTAGAAAGGAAAGGAAGTGGAACTCGTTCTGCATGAGCCTGGTCAATTGCATTATCTGAATTTACCAAAAGCTCTATGAAGTAATTCATCTGAGTCTTATACGCATCGTAGAATTCTTCGAAGCTGGTCATCTCCTCAACTGCTTTTGTCTTTGGACCTATCTGCTCTCCTGCATCTACGCCCTGTGTAAACACCAGCTCAACTGGTCTACACATATTGAAAAATGCTGCATCATGCCAGCCCCAGGTCTTCCCCTGTACTTGTGGCTCTACACATCCGATAATGCCGTAGTTTCTTGCCTCTTCCATTTTCACTCCCATGTTCATGAGAGAAGGAATAATTACTTCATCGTTGTAGTAAGCAGGAAGTCCCACACCTGTCCGGGTAACCTCTGCTGCTCTCACCAATAGTTCATGAGGACTTCCGTTCCAGACTCTGATTGAAAGTGAAGGCATGGGAAGATGTACATGAATTGATGCGTCTAAACACATAAATGAAATATCATTTGTTGCATCCAAGCCTTCAGTATCCTGTCCACCAACAATGAGATTCTGGAAAAGTGAATAGCCAGCAAATCCTTTTGCACTTTCACCATCTCGACATTTATTTAAATCATTTAGCTTTATCCAAATACAATCGATAAGCTCCTGAGCAAATTCCCGTTTAATTGCACCTTTGTCCACATCTGCTTTGAAAAAAGGATACATGTACTGATCAAAACGCCCTGGAGAAATTGAATGTCCACTGGACTCAAGCTGCAGAAGCTGCTGTACAAACCAAAAGGACTGACATGCCTCATAAAAGCTTGTAGCTGGCTTTGCAGGAACTCGTCTGCAGTTAACTGCAATCTGCTTAAGCTCTGCTGCTCTGGTAGGATTTGATTCCTTTGCTGCCATTTCCTCAGCTCTTACTGCATAACGATTTGCATAATCGATAACTGCCTGACAGCTTATAAGCATTGCCTGTAACAATCTGCTCTTTGTGGAATAATCTGCATCCCCCGGCTTTACCGACTGAAGTTCTAATGCAATGTCCTTCATTATTCCTTCGTAGCCTTTTTCCAGCACTTCCCAGTATTTAACAGTCACATGCCCAACACCGTTGTAAAAATAATTTCCTGTGGTAAACATGTTGTGCTCCATTGCCTTGATAGTTTCTGGAGCCATGTAGCTTAAAGCAAGTTCTGAAGTGGTTCGTCCCTTCCAGTACTTGTCAGCCTCTTTTATTTCTTCAGCTGTCTTTTTTTCTATATGAAATTTATCTGCTTCTCGGGTATCAACAGTATCAAACTCTGCCTCCAGCCATTCGTATGAGAACTCTGGATAGGTCTGACAACCTCTCGGTGCCAGTGTGGTACTGCCCACGATAAGTTCATCATATCTGATAATAATTGGGATATTCTCTAAGATATGTTTAAATGCAAGGGCTCGCCTGATAACCATAGGCTGACCTTCTGTCTGCTTATAAGATTCTGTAATAAGAATTGCACGGGCAGATTCAATCTCAGGCATCTTTGCAAAAAGAGCCTCTTTCAGTCGCTCAATTCTCTCTGTTTTGTTGCATCTACTGCTATTGTAGGCCATTTCCCCCTCCAAATAAAGTGGTTATAAAACCACATATAAAAACCACACAATCCCACATTTCTTGATTTGAGTATATGTGTGATTGTGTGGTATGTCAACGTTATTTCACATTTTTGGTAGAGATGCAACAAAATACCACGTCCGTTTTGTTGGTATTTTTTCGCAAGAAAGAGTTTTGCTTTGCAAAACTCCAGCAGTGCGAGGCGGCAATTGCTGCAAGCAATTAAATTCATCTGCCGCCGAGACACATATTTGCACACATAGTGTGCTTTTTACTTTATAGGAGATTGCAGAGCAATTTCCTATAAAGTAAAAAAATAGGCGTAGAGGAAAATTTCCTCTACGCCTTTGTAGACTTGTTTTATTAATTGTTTAGTATAGTATCACTACATCTTGTACAATGCAAGAACTTTTTTCATTATTTTGAGTAAGCAGTATTTTCAAGTGGTAGGCTGGTGCGGAAAATGCCGTCACGCTTGTAGTAAGCGTTCTGCACAGCCGGGGAGGTTGGGATGAGTGGAATTTCGCCTACGCCCTTTGCTCCGAAGGCCAATTCTGCGTTGTTCTTTTCAACGATTGTGGTGTGGATTTCAGGAATGTCGGTGGCACGCCATAAGCCTAGCTTTCCGTAATTTGTATGAGGTTCTCCCTCAGAGAGCTTAAGACTTTCTGTAAGGGCAAAGCCAAGTCCCATCACGATTCCACCTTCTATTTGTCCTTCCACGTTGTTAGGATTAACTGCTTTTCCTACATCGTGAGCTGCAAATACTTTTTCAACTTTCCCATCGTCATCAAGCACCACTACCTGTGTGGCATAGCCATAGGCAAGGTGGCTGACAGGATTAGGCTTGTCTGTTCCCATAGGATCTGTGACGCCCACAAATTCCTCGTAGAACTCCTCGCCTTCCAGTTCCTCCAAGGTGTGATTTTCAAGAACAGCCTTCAGCTTAAGAGAAACACGTCTGGTGGTCTCTCCTGTGATTACAGTCTGGCGGGAAGCAGTTGAGGTTCCAGAGTCTGGTGTAATTGCAGTGTCAGGCATAACCACATCAATTAGGCTCGCCTCAAGTCCTGTAGCCTCACAGCAGATGGCACGCATTGTTCCTGCGATTCCCTGACCCATGCAGGCTGCGCTTGTTCTAAGTGAAACCTTTCCATCCTTGACTACCAGGCGGACTCTTCCTGTGTCAGGTACGCCCACACCTACACCTGCATTTTTAATGCCGCAGGCAATTCCAGCACGGTCAAAGTTTTTATAGTATTCGTCCTTGACTGCTTCCAAGGTCTCCACAATTCCTGTAGAGTCATCTGCAATCTGTCCATTAGGAAGCACATCACCTGGTCGAAGGGCATTGCGATATCTCATTTCGTATGGGTCAATTCCCACTAGCTCTGCTAGCTGATTCAGGTTGCACTCTGTGGCAAACATAGTCTGAACTACTCCAAAGCCTCTGAAAGCACCTGAAGGAATATTGTTTGTGTACACAGCGGTTCCAACAATATCAATATCCTGATAGTTGTAGGGCCCTGCTGCATGAGTGCAGGCACGCTGTAAAACAGGTCCGCCTAGGCTGGCATAAGCACCTGTATCAGCGATGACGCGACATTTCATGGCGGTCAAATTGCCATCCTTGTCACAGGCTGTGGTCATTGTCACCTTCATAGGATGACGCTTTGGATGGTAACGAAGACTCTCCTCTCTGGTGAAAGTAACCTTTACAGGAACCTTGGCAAGATAAGCCAAAAGTGCAGCATGATGCTGAACACTCATATCCTCTTTTCCACCAAAGCCTCCGCCCACATAGGCACTCTTAATGCGAAGCTTCTCTGGGGCAATTCCAAGGAGCATGCCTATTTCTCTGTGCTCATCGTAAATAGACTGACCTCCTGTGTATACCACAAGCTCATCATCCTCTGGAACAGCAAGAGCACTTTCAGGCTCTAAAAAACCATGCTCTTGAGCTGGTGTGTAGTAGGTGTTGGTTACCGCATATGCGGATTCAGCAATCACCTTGTCTGCATTACCACGCTGGACCTTTTCTACTCTATATATGTTTCCAGTCTCATGAACTCGATAGTCAGTCAATTCCATAGCTTCCTCAGGGTCAAATACCGGTTTTCTCTCCTCATACTCCACTTTAATTAGAGACTTGATTTCCTCAACTGCCTCTTTAGTCTTTGCTGCTACAAGAGCCACAGCATCTCCGTAGTATCTGGTCTCCTCACCAACTGCTATAAGTGCCGGCCAGTCCAGGGTCAAATGACCAATTACTCTCTCGCCTGGCACGTCCTCTGCAAGAACAATCTTCACACAGTCAGGATGCTTTAAAGCCTCCTGAATATCTATAGCCTTCACAAGTGCTCTAGGATACTTTGCACGCAAAGCAGAACCATAAACCATACCTGGAGCCTTCATGTCGTCTGCAAACTTTCCTGTTCCATCAATTTTAGACTTTGCATCAGGACGAATTGCACGCTCACCAACAAATCCCTTAGGCGTTTTGCAAACTGGTTCTTCCTCTCCCCTAAAGCATTTTGCAGCCAGGAATATTGCCTGAATGATTTTCACATAGCCTGTACAGCGACAAATGTTTCCCTGTATAGCCTTTTTAATATCCTCCTCTGTAGGATTAAGATTAGTATCCAAAAGACTCTTCGCGCTTATAACCATTCCAGGAATACAGAAGCCACACTGAACTGCTCCCACTGTTGAAAAAGCGTAGTCATAAACCTGCTTTTCCTTTTCAGACAAGCCCTCCACTGTAATTACTTCCTTACCATCAGCCTTTTCTGTTGTAAGAACACAAGCCCTAAATTTTTTCCCATCCAAAAGAATGGTACATGCTCCACAGGCACCTTCTCCACATCCATTTTTTACAGATGTAATATCCAAATCATCTCGCAAAAAATCTATAAGCTTTTTATTCTCTTCAGTCTCGTATACACTGCCATTTACTTTGAATTTAAACATAACACTTTACCTGCTCTACTACCATTTGCATCCCCTGACTCCAGCTCAAGTACACCATTTACAAACACATACTCAATTCCTGTTGGAAACTGTTCTGGCTCAGTAAATGTTCCTTTATCCGCAATTGTCTCTGGATTGAAAATACAAATATCTGCGTAGTAGCCTTCCTTGATATATCCTCTATTTTTAATGTGAAGAGCATCCGCTGCCTTGCCAGAAAGCTTTCTAACAGCCTCTTCAATAGTCAGCCTTCCCTCTTCCCTCACATATTTTCCAAGCACTCTCGGGAATGAACCATACACTCTTGGATGTGGCTTTCCTGAAAGCAATCCATCTGTGCAAAGATTCATCTCCGGTCTTTTCATAATGCTGATTACATGGTCCTCTGTTCCATAAAAATCCACCATGCCTACAGCATTTTTCTCCTCTGCTAACAAATCAAAGGTAGCGTCTAAAGCACTCTTTCCTCTTAGCTTTCCTAAATCATCTAAGCTAAGTCCAACCACCTCTTTATTTTTTTCTGAAACCACACTGGTGATAAATATTCCATCGGTACCTGCAAACTGGATAAAGTTGTCCCAGCCCTCTAAGCCGTTTTTTATGTCTTCCTTCATCCTCTCACGAAGGGTCTCATCCTGTAATCTTTCCACCACCTTGTCGGTGCCCCCATCGTGTACCCAAGGTGGAAGAATTACACCAAGCATTGTGCTACCTGCCACGTAAGGATACTGATCCAAGGAAACAGTAAGTCCCTTTTCCTTCGCTTCATCAAGCTTCTTTAGCATACCTGGAAGCTTGTCCCAATTCTGCTTTCCACAAACCTTGAAATGAGAAAAATGAATAGCAACCCCAGACTCCACTCCGATTCTAATTATCTCATCCATGGAGTCTAAAATGTCATCGGCCTCGCTCCTCTGATGGACCACAAATACTCCACCAAATTCTGCCACCACCTTGCACATTTCTATCAATTCTTCGGTCTGACCATAGGCGCATGGCATATAGATAAGTCCTGAGGAAAGCCCCAAACATCCTGCTTCCATTTCACGGCGAGTGATTTCACACATCTTTTTTATATCGTCCTCAGAGGCTATTCTGTTATCAAGTCCCATTGCCTCCATTCTCACGTTTCCATGAGGCAAGAGATAGGACTCGTTTAAAGCAGGCTTTGCCTCCTCTATAAGCTTAAGATAATGTGCTGTATCCTTATAACACCAATCCAGCTTTTCATCCGTTCCATCCAGACCTGCCAGATTTTTCTTCCAGGGCTCTATAAATTCCACCGGAAGAGGAGCCATGGAAATTCCATCCTGTCCTAGGACCTCTGTAGTAATTCCCTGATGGAGCTTTGGCAAAAGTTCAGGCTCTGACAGCACCTTCAAATCACTGTGACTGTGTGTGTCAATAAAACCTGGTGAAAGCACATGCCCTTTGCCATCAATCACTCTATCAGCTTCGCGGAAGCCATCCCCTTCACTTCCATGAAATACCTTTTCTATCTTCTCCCCTGAAATTAAAACTGCCCCCCTAAAAGCTGCTTCTCCTGTTCCGTCTACTATCTGGACATTTTTAATATATGTTTTCATAACATCGCCTTACTTTAACAGTGCATTCATTATTCCGTAGTAACATTCGCAAACCTTGTATAGTTCATCTAATTCACAGTACTCATCTATAACATGAGCCAGACTTTCCACAGAAGGTCCCATGCCTAGAGTCTTTATACCCGCTTCTCCTGCGTAATGACTTCCATTGGTGCAGAAATTGTACTGGGTAATCTCCGGACTAAAGCCCATGGAATTAAGCTCCTTAACCACATCCTGAACAAATGGCTCATCCTTGTCATAAAGCCAGCCTGGGAAAAATCTCTCTCCTGTTATTTTGTTTCCTGTGTAGCAAAGCTCCTCACCAACTGCAAAAGAAACCTTTGCCGTTACTGTTGGGTCTTCCTTCATCAGTTCATCCAACACAAACTGAATAGGTTCAAGCACTGATTCCTTAGTCTCTCCTACAAGAAGTCTTCTGTCATAGGTAGCCACACAATACTCAGGAACTACTGATGCCCCCGGATAAGGGCTTGACTTGATATCGGTAAGCTCAAGAATTCCCTTTCCAAGTACAGGATGCTCTGATGGCACGATACCTCTGATTGCATCCACGCATTTGCACATTGCATAAACAGCATTAACTCCCTTTTCAGGGTTTGCAGAATGAGCAGGTACACCAAAGGTCTCCACCTTAATCTCTCCTCGACCACGCTGTCCTATCTTTACATTAAGATTTGAGGCTTCACCAATAATTACATAATCCGGATTTACGAATTTGCTTATGCTTCTGGCCGCTACACCCTCGAAACACTCCTCGTGAACAACACCTGCACAGTAAATCTCACCGGCAAAATCTCTGCCGTGATCCTTCACAAAATCAACAGCGGCACAGGTAAAAGCAGATACTGCCCCCTTCATATCAGTGGTACCTCTGCCATAGATTTTTCCATCCACAATCTCCGGCTCAAAAGGATTATGTTTCCACTTTGACTCATCCTCCACAGGAACAGTATCAATATGTCCGTCAAACAAAAGCTTAGGACCAGGTCTGTTGCCTTTGAGCACACCGATACAATTGCCATATTCATCTATTGTCACTTCATCAAAACCATTCTTTTCCATGAAAGACTTCAGTGTATCTGCCGCAATATCCTCCTGTCCAGAATAGCTTTTTGCTCTAATCATATCCTTGCATAGGCTAAGGACTTTTTCTTTTCTTTCTTCACTTAACATTTTGCATACGCTCCCTTCTCAACTATCGCATCATAGTTTGCTTTATCTGTAGCACCCTCTGTGCTGATGCAAAGGATTACCGAGTTTTCGTCCAACCTTAACTGCTCTTTTATTTTTTCCAGCTCTGAGTCCGTGAGCACCTCGTACAAAAATCCAAAGCCAGCTGCACCGCTCTCTCCAGAAACAATCTTAGGGTCTGCCCCTTCAGGCTTCGCCAACGCTCTCATTCCATCAGCCGCTACATAGTCTGGACATGAAACAAAATTGTCCACGTAGCTTCTCAAAATCTCCACGCCAACTGTCACCGGCTCACCACAGGCAAGACCTGCCATGATGGTATTCATATCCCCAGTCACTGGATGAATCTTGCCATCATCCGCTTTCATTGTTTTGAAAACACAGGCTGCTGCATTGGGCTCCACCACCGTGATAATCGGTCTGTCCTCCTTAAATACATCTGAAAAAAATGCAGTTGCAGAGGTTGCAAAGGAACCTACTCCTGCCTGTAGGAAAATGTGCGTAGGCTTCACTCCCTTAAGCTGCTCAAATGCCTCCAGGGAAAGAGTGGTATAACCCTGCATAATCCAGGTAGGTATTTTTTCATAGCCAGGCCAGCTTGTATCCTGAATTAAAACCCAGCCATTTTCATCAGCCTCTCTGCTTGAAAGTCTGACTGCATCATCATAATTGAATTCTGTAATATCAGCTGTAGCACCCTCAGCCTGAATATTTTTTAGGCGCTCTTCAGCTGAGCCCTTTGGCATGTGAATCACACACCTTTGCTTTAATTTATTTGCAGTCCAGGCCACTCCTCTGCCGTGATTTCCATCAGTGGCAGAAATAAAAGTGCACTCTCCGATTTTGCTTTTGGTATCCTCGGATATTATTTCTTCATAGCTCATGGACTCCATTGGCTTGTCCAATTTTTCAGCGATATAACTTCCGATTGCATAGCTGCCGCCTAAAACCTTGAAGGCATTTAAACCAAAACGATAGGATTCGTCTTTGATGAAAATGTTTTTAACTCCAAGCTTTTTAGATAAATCCTTTAGCTCGTGTAAGGGAGTGGGCTCGTACATTGGAAAGCTCTTGTGAAAATCGCACACCTTTTTTGCTTCCTCATAGCCAAGATGATTAATTGAAGGAAGATTGTCATCTTTCCTTTCAAATGAAACCATTTCTATTGCCATGCTCATTCCTCCATTTCGCTGGCTTTTTCTTTATACGGCACGTGTCCCATTACACATGAAAATGCGCAGGCTCCACACTCATTACAAAGACTGTTATTGTGAAGAACAACCTCCTTGTCCCCACGCTTCACGCGGCGATTTGCTCTGTTAGGGCAAATATCCTCGCAGTTGTGACAGATTGCGCAATACTCGCTGTAGTTGTCCTTCGTTTCATAGGTTCTAAAGGCTTTTCTATTGTAGTTTTCGTCTCCAATGGCATTACTTGCCAAAGCATTTAGCTTTAGAATATCTATCTCATCAGGAATTATCGTATTTACGATAAGCTTATTTAGATTTTTATATCCTCCAGGTTTTAACAAAAATGACGATACTGTTATTGGAGCAATACCTGCCTCCAGCACCTCCTTTATGTTCTTATCATCAATTCCACCTGAATAAGAAATCCTTAATTTTCTATCGAATTTAGAAGTCAAAATCTTGGCTACATTAATTGATAACGCATATAAGCCTGGACCAGACATATACATCTGATTTCCCTGAAGTTCACCATTTGTGATGACTATAGGTAAAGTGTTGGTAAGCTTAATTCCAAACAAAAGCTCACTTGCTTCAGCCACAGCCTGACACTCCTCAATGATTTTTATAGCCTGGTCAATATTAATGTCTCCCTCAAACACCACATCTGGAATTGTAATGTTGTATCCCTTGGTAGAAAGGATTTGGGCAATCTCGTCCTTTCCCAAAAGTGTAGGATTCATCTTGATATAGGTGTTAAGCTTTTTCTCAGAAAGCAGATACTTTCCAATAAGCTCAATGTCCTCAGCAGGGCAACCATGCATAGTAGAAAGCGTAACCGTGTCGCAGATTATCGAAGAAAAAGCGTCAATGTCCTCTGAAGTCAGCTTTTCAAACAAATCTAAATAATCCTTTAGAAGGCTGATATCTGACTTCCATTCTTCCGTACCGGCAGCATCCTTCATGCTTTCTATAAAAGTATCAACTACCTCCCCAGAAATTCCCTTCATGTCGTAGCCAACGCTCATGACAAACTGAAGGTCTGAAAAAGGTGTCAGGTCAAACTCTTTTGAAAGCACTTGAATCAAAAGCTGTGCCTTGATATATTCTGCTGCTGCCTGAACTGGTGTAAGCTCTGTGGACCATTCGGTGTTGTAAACCTCACTTCCGACGTAAATGCAAGGCTTTACTATTCCTAAATCGTCCCCATATAAAACCTGAACTGTTTTAAGTTCAAATACTGTAGCACCAGCTGCATAGGCACTTACCAGATTCTGTGCCAGCTGAGTATGAGGTCCTGCTGCAGGTCCCATTTTTGTGTTAAACTCATTTTTTACAACTGGTACCCCAAAAAGAGATTTACTCTCCTTATATTCACTAAGACATTCCTTTAATAATTCTAAAAAAGGAATTGGTATCATTTCATTTTTCATAAGCTATCCTCTCAAGGCATGCCATAAGTTCTCCGCCGAAATCCTGCACTCAGCCAGAAGTTTTTCTTCATCCAGCCCCGCAAGTTCCCTACCTCTCATGACAATTTGCCCGTTAATTATGGTGGTGTCCACCATTGCACCACTCATTCCAAACATCATATGTCCGCCAAAGTTGTCCGCCGATAATGGTGTGTTTGGCTTGTAATTCATCAGTATAATATCCGCAAGTGCATCCTTTTCTACTACACCTACTTTTTCACCAACTATATCGCTGGCGATACCAGCATTATTATTCAAACATGTCAGTGCTTCTACAAAGCCTCTGTCAGGAATTCCTCGTCTGTGCTTTTGCAGAATATTTACCACCTTAAGTGACTCCAAAATGTCATGGGTGTAGCCGTCTGTTCCAAGACCTACTCTCACACCCTTATCTAAAAGACCGACCACATCAGGTGCGCCAACAGCATTTCCCATATTTGACTCAGGATTGTGAATCACTGTTGTGCCTGTCTTTACCAATATGTCCATATCAGATTCTGTAATATGAATACAGTGACCAGCTACCGTTTTAGGACCTAAAAGACCAAGCTTGTTAAAGCGCTCCACCACCGACATTCCATAGTTTTTCAAGCAGTGCTCTGTATCGTATCTCCCTTCAGCAATATGAACGTGGTAGCCGGCGCCAAAGGTATTCATTTCCTTGCACTTCTCTATAGTCTCATCTGAAAGAGTAAAGGATGCATGCAGACCAAATAGTGCCTTTAGCATTGAATCCTGATTCGTATTTACGGATTTAATAAAGTTGGCATTTTCCTCTATAGCCTCTTTGCATTTTTCCTGACCATCTCTGTCTGATACCTCGTAGCAAAGGCAGGTTCTAACACCAAGGAGCTTTGCCGCTTCTGCTATCTTATTCAGGGAACCTTTGATTTCAAAAAAACTGGCATGATGGTCTGAAACAAAGGTAACGCCATTTTTTATACTCTCAATATAAGTGGCAATGGCACTATAGTAGGTATTATTCAGGCTCAAATGGCGGTCAATCTTCCACCAGGTACCTTCAAGTACGTCCAGGAAATTCTTTGGATCATTTCCCGGAATGCTTAAACCTCTGGCAAATGCCGAGTATATATGCTCGTGAGTGTTGATGAAGCCAGGCATAATTATCATCCCCTTGGCATCAAGGAATTCAGCCTCAGGGTATTTAGCCTTAAGTTCAGTCAAAGTTCCCACTTCGTATATACGGTTTTCTTTTATAGCTACAGCGCCATCCTCAATTAACTGTGGATGCGCACCGCCTGTGTAAACAGTTCCATTACCAATTAATATCATCCTTGTCTCCTAGCTGTTTAAAAAATCCTCAATCAGATTTCTGCAAATTTGGCATCTGTATTCTGCAGTTGAACGCTGATCATCTATTGGATGAATATGTGTCATATATTCATCTACAAATTCACTGCTTCTACTTCTTACCTCCTCCAGTGTCAGTCCCTTTATCTTTTCCTCAATTTCAGGAAATCTAAGTGCTGTGATTCCAACTGAGCCAAAGGACATTCGTATATCCGATATCACTCCATCCGTCAGAGTGTATAATCCAACAAATGAAAGCTTTGAAATAGCCTCTGAAGCCCTTGCTCCCACCTTTTCATAATAAGTCTTTGTCTGGTTTTCAAAACCTGCCTTTGGTAGCTCCATTCCAGTTACAATCTCATCTGACTTCAGGTCTATTTTTCTAACACCAAGAATAAACTCCTTTACAGGAACCTTCCTTGTGGCAATTTCTCCCTCCTCAAGTCTGCTGCAAATTACTGACGCATCCACCGCATATAAAACAGGAAGTGTATCTCCTGCCGGAGAGGCATTACAAATATTACCTGCCACCGTTCCGGCACTTCTGACTGCTGGTGAGGCAATTGTCCTCATTGCTCTTTTTAACACTTCAGGAACCAACTCATTTGCAAGCAGCTCCCGGTAGGTTGCACCAGCGCCTATAAGAATAGAATCTCCTGTATCTTCCACCTTCTTCATTTCTGAAATGTTGTTAAGGAAGATAAACTCCTCTGCTGACTTTTTAACTACCATCACGTCTGTTCCACCGGTGATAAGAATTGCCGAACCGGCTTGTTTTCGGTAACCAAGTGCCTCTGCTATAGAGGTTGGATAATAGCCTTTTACCATAATCCCACCCCCTTTTCTGAAGCAGTTCTCACTGCATCCACAATCATGTTGTAGCCTGTGCAACGACACAGGTTGCCAGATAAGCCTTCTCTGATTTCCTCATCAGTAGGGTGAGGGTTATGCATCAATAGCACCTGAGATGCCATAATCATTCCCGGTGTGCAGAAGCCACACTGAACTGCGCCACAAACTGCATAGGCATCTTCAAGAACCTTGTACTGCTCTGTTTCTCTAAAGCCATCAAGAGTTGTCACCTCGTGCCCCATCATGCTGCCTACAGCTGTAATGCAGGAATTCATAAGAGTGCCATCCACAATCACTGCACAGGCACCACACTCGCCTTCACCGCAGCCTTCCTTAGGACCGCGAATACCAAATTCGTCTCGTAAAACATCTAAGAGTCTGGCGTTTGGAGCAGCCTGAGTCTTCACTTCTTTTCCATTTAATTTAAACTGAATCATTCTTCAAATTATCCTTCCATATAAGCTTTCATCATTTTTTCTGGAGTAACAGGAATGAAATGCATATCTTTTCCTATTGCCTGTTCTACCGCTGCCTCGTACGCAGGTGCTCCACCAATAAGGGTAAGTTCTCCGGCACCTTTAGCGCCCAAAGGACCTCCCTCAAAAGGTGTGTTAATAAAAGCTATTTTCATTGGCACTGTATCCATGGCTGTTGGGATCATGTAATCCGTGAAGCTTGACTGCTTAATTACACCGCCAACATTTTCCATTTTTTCCATGGAACCATATCCTATTCCCTGAAGCATACCGCCCTGTGCCTGACCAATCATTATGGTGTCATCAATGCATTTGCCCACATCATAAATACCAGCCACATCCACAAGCTTTGTGTTTCCAGTTACTAAGTCAGTCTCTACTTCCACAACGTTTACGCCGTAGGAATAGGTTGGATAAGCATCCCCCTGGAAGCTATCCAAATCCCAGGGAATCATATAATCAGGATGTACATAGTCTTCATAAACCTCCTGATATTTTCCAGGTTCCCACTGTTCCTTCAGCTTTTTAGCTGCCCGTTCAATGAGTTTTCCTGTAATCATCAATGAGCGGGAGGCAACAGTTGGTCCTGAATTAGGTACCCTGAATGTATCCGGATTTATTATTTTTACCTGCTCCAAAGGTATATCAAGAACCTGAGCACAGACCTTGGCGAAAGTAGTCTTCAGACCCTGACCTATATCAGCATTACTTGCAAGGATTTCCACTGTATTGTCTTCATATTTTGCCAGCTTAAGCTTTGCCTTTATAATGTCCCTTTCACCTGAGCCTGTGAAACCACAACCATGGAGGAATAAAGACATGCCTATACCTTTTCTGTATCTGCCTGCCTGAGGCTTTAAGTACTCTTCATATTTGTTTTTATAGTTTGTGAGTTCCTCAGCCTTATCAATCATCTCTGGAAGCGTCACATGGTGATGATAGACGCCGTTGGTTGAAGTGCTGTCGCCCTCCTTTATCAAATGTTTACGTTTAAAATTAAGAGGATCTTCCCCAACCTTATTGGCCAAATGATTCATCAAAGTTTCAATGGCAAAAATACTCTGGGGTGCGCCAAAACCTCTATAGGCGCCATTGGAAACCATATTTGTGTGCATTGCTGCGCCCTTAATATCCAAGTTCGGAATGGTGTAAACACCACAAGCAGCAACAAGGGAACGCTGTAGAACAATACCTGAAAGCCCTAAATATGCACCACCATCCAGCCTAATATCCGCCTTAATTCCAATGACCCTGTTATTCTCATCCAGTGCTGCCTTGTAAACGGATTTAGATGGGTGACGTTTAGGTGTTGTAGTCATATCGTCACGCCTGTCTAAAATCATTTTTACCGGGTGACCTGCTTTTTTCGCTGCCACTGCCACCTGACAACCAATCATTGAAGGATAATCCTCCTTACCACCAAAGCCTCCGCCTGTAGTAGTCTGGATTATCTGTACCTTGTCCCCAGGCAAATCCATAACCTGAGCCACCGCATCTCTCACATAATATGGACACTGCATGGAGCCGTATACTGTAATGACACCGTCGTGCCATACACCGCAAGCACCCTGAGGCTCAAGATATGCCTGTTCCTGATAACCAGTCTCAAAGGTCTCCTCCACTACAAGAGCAGCCTTTTCAAATACTTTTTCAATATCCTCACCCTTTTTGTATGAGTAGGAAACCAATTTTTCAGTGGCATCGTCAAGGGAAAGTACAGCTGGAAGTTCTTCATAAACCACTTCCACTTCCTTAGCCAGCTTTGCCACCTGAGCTTTTTCTGGCCCACAAATCATAAGCACGGATTCGCCCAGGAATTTTACCTCTCCATCTGAAAATATTGGTTGCTCGCTTTCGATTACCTTTAGTCCCAGCTGACCAGGTACATCCTCAGCCTTCACCACAAGGTATCCCTCAGGTAAATCGGGCAATTTTATGTCAATAATCTTTCCATGAGGAACTGTGCTTCGCACCATTTTGCCATAGTAGCAGTCCTCAAATTCTTTATCGCATATGTACTCCGTCAGACCGCTCATCTTTTCATAATGGTCCTTTTTTACTACCGGTTCACTAATATCTCTCATCCACTACACTCCTATTCTTTCTCTTCTAATATATTGACCCTTGTGGTCTTTCAGATTGCCCCGCTCATTCACAACAGTGCCACGACTGATTACCATGTCGATTTTTCCCTTAAAGGTATTTGGATAATAAATGCTCATATCATCAGTAACAGTTGTGGTACCAGCCTCGTCAAAGAGAACTATATCAGCGTCCAGTCCTTCCTTTAGAGACCCCTTCTGGTTCAGTCCGAAAATCTTAGCTGGTCCTGAGGTAAATTTATCCACAATGTCAAAACCAAACAGGCTGTACATCCCCAAAAATGAGTATCTGATTCCACCAATTCCCATTGGAATTTCGCTGGTATACTTGTGATTCTTCTGCTCCCTGGTGTATGGGCAATGATCTGTTCCTATGGTTGTGATTGCATCTATGTTTTCCACCATCAGTGCTCTTTCCTTTTCCGGTCTGATTGGTGGAGTCATTGTGAATTTATAACCATCTTCCCTGGCCAAAGCATCAGAGTTCGTCAGGAAATAATGGGGGCAACTTTCTAGCACTATGTTTCCATGTGCCAGCTGTGAGCCATACTCATGCTTAATGGCTATCACCGTGCTTCCACAATTCGTATGTACGATATAAAGATTTCCCCCTGTCTCCTTTGCCATTCGTGCAAGTTCAAGCACCTCTTCGTATTCACAAGCCACTGGTCTTGCCTTCTCATGGTCCTTTACTAATATGGTTTTACTTTTATCAATTAGGTCGTCTTTTTCTGCATGACAAGTCACCCTGCGGCCGCATTTTTTTGATGCTGCAAGCAAAGTGTAAATATAATCCTCGTAGGTTCTTCGGTCAGTGTCTGCATAGGTGGTAAAAAGCTTTACAGAATTAATACCAAGCTTAATGCTTTCTTCGAAGATATCTATAGGACTATCGGTTGGATTTGCTATTGTGGTATGAAATGCATAATCCACAACGCTGTCCTTAGCCATATCTATTCTCTTTTTAAACTCATTTGGAATTTCACTGGATTTTTTGACAGGATCTAAGAAATCAATAAAAGTAGTCACACCTCCAAGAGCTGCCTCCCTGGAGCCATGATAAAAATCGTCCTTTGAAATTTTGTCGCCCACCCCTAGGGCAAAATGAACGTGGGGATCAATAAAACCTGGGAGAACCTTTTGGCCTGTCCCGTCGATAGTCCTGGTGCAAGGCCGCAGTTCACCTGTGATTTCTGCAATCTTTTCACCAGTTATATAGAGATTCTTTTTTTTGAATTTACCGTCAATATAAAGCTCACCGTTAACAATTCCTAAATCGTACATGCCACTTTCCCTTTCCAGCATTCATGCCTGAAAAAAAAAGCGGCGCTGAATACTTCTAGTATGCAACGCCTTTGTTACTTTATGTCTTAACTGATTAAATTTTATCATTATAATATACTAAATACAAGAAAAAGCAAGAGATATCTATTTTTATATAATTATTTTTCCAAATGGCTAATCTTGATATTATATATTCCTATAAAACTCAACCGCTTCCTGAATTTCTTCCTCTGTAGGATGCCCCTTCTGTATTCCACCTACCAGCTTGAAAGGTCCAAAGGTATCAAATCCTTTTGAAATATACCGTCCTATTTCCTTGCATCCCTTATCTGCTGTTACTGATGCAATGGAGTTAAAGCAACTCTTTGTAGGATTACCTGCTGTTGCTATAAAAAATACCTCCTTGCCTGTTGGCAGATTGTTCTTAGCGAAATCAATAATCTGCTTTGCAAAATTGTTGTAGTAAATACCGCTTGCAAATCCTATTCTATCATAGCTACTTAAATTTAATTCAAGCTTCTCTGTGACATCCAAAAGCTCAACTTCTGAATCTGCTGCCTTAATGGCATCCAACAGTTTCTTGGTATTACCATGATGTTTGCTGTAATAGATAATTGCTGTAGACATACGCTCTCCCTCCTGTATGTTTTCTCTGTTTATTCTTGCGTCTTTTCTTACGAAATGATTTATCTGAATTCAATTATGACTGTTCACTAATTGTATTTCAAACAAAAAATAGGCCGCTTATCGCGGCCTTAGGGAGAATGATATATGAAAAAGTTTGTTTATCGCTTCCTGCGATGATTGTATATTAAACTCCCTCAATGTATTCTGCCTGATAGCTATGTGAATTCTAGGTGAAGTTTTCCTAGCTCGAGTTCTACCTATAATCTCCTCCCGTTCCTCTTTGGTTTGATACCATCTAAAGATTTTTTTTCATTAACAAATCAGTCTGAGGATCATCCCCTACAACAAATACATGTGATGAGAACTCTTCAAATCCTTTTTTCCTATAAAAACATTTGGCTGGCTCATTATGTTCCCATACTCCAAGCCAGATCCAGGAACACCCCCATTCTTTAGCTTGCTCAGTTGCAATATCCATAAGTTTAGAGCCAATTCCTAACCCCTTAGCCTTTTTGGCTATGTATATACGTTGAATTTCCAAAGAATTATCAAAGCCTGTTTCTGTTTGAGCCTCACCTTTATTGAGTTTTAAATACCCAAGAAGCTCCTGCTCATTTTTCACCAAATAAACAATCGTATCTGGATGCTGCAATTCTTTTTCCAGTACTGGTAAAGCATAAACTTCATCTAAAAACTGCTGAAGATTCTCTTGAGAATTTGAATCTTCAAATGTTTCTGTAAAGGTTTTTATACTGATATCTCTGAGCTGCTCTATATCATCTAACGTGCATTGTACTATTTCTATCATTTGACAATCCTCTCATTTTAAATAAATTAATAGATATAATCACATTACAGGGGGAGGTCTTTCACGAAATAAATCACACCTAATAAAATAGGTATTGCCATAATTGCAATTCTTGTAATAGCCTCAATTTATCTTATCAAAACCAGTCCAAGTTTTTCAAACACAATATCAAACTTTAAAGCCCTGACCCCAGAGCCATTAGACGATACAGACGCATCCTATTCCACCGATTTTGAAATCATCGAGGATGGCCTAAACAACATGGGTTTTCTCGTAACACAGGAGTACAAATCACTTTTTAATAAATCAGAATAACAAAATAGGCCGCTTACTGCGGCCTTTAAAGTAAATCTCAATCAGCTCTTACCTTCTTATTCTTCTCTGATAATCAGCATCAATATCAACTGACCATTCGCTGCTTGTCAGTGCTTCTTCCATACTGCATGCCGGAGCCATCATTACTGAGCATACCCCCTTTGCAACTCCCGTGAACACGTTGGCTGTACCAATTTCATCAGCCACGTAATTCACTGCTCGATTTCGAGGGATTCCGTACTTCTGTGCCTCCGCATAGGCATCAATATTGGCGCCTATGAAAATGAACTCCCAGCCGTGTTTCTTTTGCTGGCGCTTTACCATCTTCTGAATCTTCTCGTTAGAATACTGTCTGCTGGCGTTCTCCATACCATCAGTTGTGATGACCACTATAGTCTTGTCCGGTCTGTCCTCTTTTCTTGCATACTTGTGAACATTACTGATGTGATGAATTGCTCCTCCGATAGCATCTAAAAGAGCTGTGCAGCCTCTCACGTAATACTGCCTGTATGTCATTTTCTCAACCTGCTCAAGTGGAACTCTGTCGTGAAGCACCTCACAAACATCATCGAAAAGCACTGTGGAAACAATCGCTCTCTCCCCCGTCTTGCGCTGCTTCTCCATCATGGAATTGAAACCACCTATTGTATCTGACTCAAGTCCTCCCATTGAACCACTTCTATCAAGAATGTAAATAATCTCTGTTAATCCGTTACTCATTTTTCATTACCTCCAAAAATTCTTGTGCCTCTCTGCAGCGAGGCTTGTTTGCTTTGTTGAGATAATGATATATCCTTTGATGCAAAAAAAGGTCGCCCTGGGGGCGACCAAATTGTTTCACTGATTCTTTTCATTTGAAATAGAATCCAGTCCAAAATCAAATAAAACATAATTTATTTTTATCACATTGTAGTCCTCTTTCATGATGAAGTACTTCACCACCAAATCCGTTTGAGAAATAGGCGACAATGCGTATCCTGCCATTCCAAGAAAGTCTATTGCTTCATCAAGATTAAGGCGAAGCCCTACAGCCATGGAAAGCATCTTTTCCTTGGACGGATTCTTCACCTGATCCTTCAGCAGTTTAGAGAAATACTGCTTCGAAATATTGGCTGCAGAGTAGACCTGTGAATTTTTGAGACCCTTCTTGTTGATAATTTTCTGTATGTGTTTGCCAAGGGAATCTGTATAAATCTCCTTTAGCGCATCCTCCAGGTCCATCTGTGGAGCCTTCGCCACAGCCATCATCGGCGCCATATACATCGCAGGTTGCTCTAAACGCTGATTATTTGGTCTCACATCGTTGAATATGTGGTCCCTATCTGTAAAAAATTCAGTGGAAAATGACTCTTCCACATATTTATCATCTATGAAGCTTTCAACTTCATCAACCAGCCCACCGGAGATTCTTACAGTGTCACTGCCAAAGACCACTAGGATGATTTCAATCTCATGCTCCTCCAGAAAATCCGTAAATGCGTTAACTGCAATCTGCATTCCAAGTTCCTTGGGGAATCCATATGCGCCAGTTGCCAGCAATGGGAAAGCTATAGACTGGCACTTATACTCATAGGCCATTTTTAAAGACCTGTCGTAGCAAGCCCTTAGAATTCTTTCTTCTCCTTGGGCTCCTCCCCGCCAAACTGGTCCACTGGCATGGATGATATACTTTGCATCCAGGTTGAATGCATAAGTAAGTCCCACCTCTCCAGGCGCCAACTCTCCTATTTCACGACGTGCCTCAAGGAGCTGAACTTCTCCGGCAGCCTTATAAATCGCTGCATCAACTCCAGCCCCAATAGCCACCTGTGGATTGGCTGTATTAACAATGGCGTCAGCCTTGACTTTTGTAATATCGTTTCGGATGATTTTAAATGACATAATCCTGATTCTTTCTGCTCTTTCTTAGCTCAATGACTGTCATATATCAAAGGATCCTTTACCTTCACCTTTTCTACTTTCCTATAGACTACTATTCTGGTAGGCAGATAACAAGTCCCTCAATTATATTTTTTACATCCCTTACTATCACAAAACTGTCACCGTCAGGAGTGTATATTTCCGCACGTTATCCACTTTACTTCAAGTCCAAAAAATTCATCAGCTCCCTGGCTTCCTCATAATCCTGGCTATAGAAATTCACATGATTTATATCTGTACTCCTATTAGTAAAGGCAGGATAAAGGAATCCCGCTTCAGGTGAATGAGGCACCTGCTCCTCATCCACTGGCGAAATTGCCATAATCAGATACTGATATACCTCCTCCGATTCATCCTGATAAGACTTATCACTGCCCTTGATTGGCACGTCGTAGGCTCCATAGTATACATAAATCGCATAAGGTCTTCCCTTTGGATATTTCTCCGCTATCAGCTCATACAGATTCAACAACAGCGCATCATTTTTCAATTCGCAATTACGTATTGCATAAATCATCTGCCAAATTGATCCTGGTCCCAGCCCTGGAATCTTGTACTGAATCAATTCCTCATTTGGCTTGGCAAATGGTATCGCCTTTGCGATATCAAGACATCTATTCTTTTCCGCTCCCTTCAGACTCAAGAAGCTTGTATTAAATGTACCATCTATATAGCCTTCCTCATCTATATATGCACCTGCAATTCTAGCTAGGTTGCTACGAGCTGAAGTAAACCTGCGTGTCAGCTCCAGCATATCGTCTCTGTTAATCTGTCCCATGTTTATATCCTTTAAGTTTATATTTCAATGCCTTCAATTATAGCTAATCATCCTGAATCTATGAATATGTAATTCAGCATTTGCGTTTTCTGCATTCAACACTCTAGCTATTCCACCATGCCATTACAAACCAGGTATTTTAAGCGTTTACTTTTTAGAATATTTCGTGCCCCTACCAGTTCCATACTTTATAACATAGCCTGCATCAAGCAAATTATTCAAATTTCTAACTGTTTTATCTTTACTCCAATTAAGTTTTTCTGCTATTTCACTGCTACTGTAACGCATTTCACCATTTAACAGCTCCAACAACTTATTTTCATCTGATGTAACTGATATTGTTGCAGATAACGTCGGAAGCGTAACCGTAATTGAATTATCTTTTATTTCGAACCGTGGTTTTATTTGACAATCTTTATATGCATCCACAATTCGTTTTATTCCAGTTCCAAACATTTCAATATTTTTCCTGTTCCAAAATTAGAAAAAGCACTCACTGTTTGTAAAAATGAATTTGTAACTTCAGATTTATATTCTAAGATTCTTGTTTCCTTCATAAAAAGTCCCCCTACTCCTAATTTCAATTTTCACATTATGATAAATCAGACGCAAATGCAACGTAATTTTTTGCGTTGCATTTGCGTCAAGCAGCAATGATAAAAATGGTATAGAAAAAGAGCAGCTATCCTTCGATAACTGCCCGTGTAATGTTCATTATTCAATTAAGAGCTCAACAAATCTGAAGTTATATCACTGTATATCCTTCAGAAGCTAATATAGTCAGCGCTCTTTCATAATTGTTTTCTTTCACAAGAATATAATCTGTGTTGTATGTAGACACTGCAAAAATTCCTATCTTATGCTCCGCAAGGATACCGGACAGTTTTGAAAGAATTCCAATCAATGAAAAATCGAGAACTCCCTGAATTCGGAATCCTCTCCACCCATCTTCA
>JAEEGL011898150.1_pt1 | contig 43572 bp, 42 predicted proteins | sample 9134231 | NCBI WGS metagenome assembly JAEEGL01 (sample SAMN16246548, study PRJNA631951) | gut metagenome | biome: gut microbiome; feature: rumen; material: fiber-attached | host: Bos | place: Iran: Karaj | collected 2018-10
CTATTTTGCTTTTTGAAAATATTTCTTTTGCTAATTTCATGATTATGGCACTCCCTGCGGGAATCGAACCCACAACTAGCCCTTAGGAGGGGCTTGTTATATCCATTTAACTAAGAGAGCTTTTGATTATTTTTCTTCTGTCTCTTTTGCAGGCTCTTCTTTTACTTCTTCTTTCTTTTCTGGAACGATTGTCTTATGAAGACCAGCAACATTATCTACTGGAAGTGAGAATGTAATACCTTGACCTGGTGTATTTAATCCAGCCTTTGTATATAGCGCATGCATAATTTCTTCTTTAAGTGCGATAGGAGCTAAAATCATAACCATTTCTTTTTGTGGATCAATAGCGATTTTGAAGAATTGCTCAGCATCCTTGTTTGCTGTACCTCTTGCTTTAAGAACTGTACCACCAGTTGCACCTGCAGCTTTTGCAGCATCCATTACATTATCTGCATTTCCTTCATTTACTATACAACAAATTAATTCGTATTCTATCTTTTTCATCGCTAATTCTCCTTAACCGCATCTTTATTGTTAGATAAAAACGCATAAACTGCTACACCTATTATGCTAGACATTGGAATTGTATATGCAATTCCGCCACCATTTTTAACTGTTCTAAATCTCTTTTCTAATTGATACATAATATCTGATACACGAGATTCTTTTACCACACTAAATATAACTGTCTTATCTACATCGACAAGACCTAATAGCTTTCTCATATCTGCAGTTGCTGTACCTCTAGCTTGGCAAGCAATTTGCATATTAGCTTCATAGTTTTGAATAACGTCCATATAGAACTCAGCTTTTGATCTATTTACAATAGTAACCAAAATCTTAAGTCTATTTGTTTCGACCTTATTTCTGTTTGAAACTTTTTTCTTTGGTTGTTTTTGTGAAGTTTGCTTTTTTACTGCTTTTTTCTCTGCCATATTACCCTCACATAAAATCAATGATTTGTTCATCGTCAGCTTCTAGAATTCTTCTCATTGCAAGCTTATTTCTAATAGTCTTTGCAAATACTGCTCTGAAGCCTAAGATTTGGATTGTAATTAGTGGTGTCATTGCAACCATAGCAACAATACCAAAACCTAATGACAATACGCTTTGTTCGCCATTTAATTCAGAACATACTCCAATAGCTAGAGGAAGTATGAAACTTGATGTCAATGGACCTGATGCAACGCCACCGGAATCGAACGCGATTGCTGTATACATCTTTGGAACAAAGAATGACAATACAAGCGAAATGATATATCCAGGAATCAAATAATAAAGAATTGAGAACTTGAATATAATTCTTAACATAGAAAGACCAATAGAGATACCAACACCTAAGCTTAGAGCTATAAGCATAGCTTTCTTAGATACAGTACCTTCTGTAATCTCTTCTACTTGCTTGTTCAATACGTGTACTGCAGGCTCGGCCAAAACGACCACAGCTCCAAGTACTACACCAGCAATAACGATATATACACTATCTAGCTTTGCTAGTTCTTGTCCTAGTTTATAACCGATTGGCATAAAGCCAATTTCAACCGCCATTAAGAAGATAATTAATCCAACAAATGTAAACCCAATACCATAGCCGATATTAATCAATTTCTCTTTTGGAAGTTTCAATACTGTGAATTGCAACAAGAAGAAGAATGCAACAATCAATCCTAAAGCCTTTAATACGCTCAAGAATGTATTTAATGCAACTTTTCCTATTGCACCTAGATTTAGAGAATAATCTGAAAGCGCATATACTAAATCGCCTTTAGATCCTAATGCTAAGAACATAACAGCAACCATTGGACCTACTGAACATAGTGCAATAAGACCGAAGCTGTTTTCATTTGCATGCTTACCACCGATAACCGCAGCAACACCGACACCCAAAGCCATTATAAATGGGACCGTGATTGGTCCTGTTGTTACACCGCCTGAATCGAAAGCAAGTGCAATCATATTCCCCTTTCCTCTCTCAATTAACAATGCAGCCAATGCAAATGTTAAAAGATATGAGAAGAACAATAAGCTTGATAAATCTTTTTTGAAAATTACTTTAACTACCGCAATCAATAAGAACAAGCCTACGCTTAGTCCAACTAAAACAATTAGAAGTGTTTCATTCATAATTGCACTAACTTGATTTGCAAGTACAGATAGATCAGGTTCGGCAATAGTAATTAAAACACCCATTACAAAAGCAATAACTAGCAATAGATTGAACTTTCTAGACTTAGAAAGACCAGAACCGATTTGTTCTCCCATTGGAGTCATAGCCATATCGGCACCAAGATTAAATAATGTAATTCCGATGATTGCAAATACTGCACAAATTGCAAATGTAATAATCTCAGTTGATGTGAAATCTGTGATAGGTGTTAGGGCGAGAATAAACACAATAATAGCAACTGGTGCTACCGCAATTGAAGACTCTCGTAATTTCCCTAGTAATATCTTGAACATTTTGACCTAATCTCAAGATAAAATATAACACACGCATATTTATAAAATCAAGGTGCGCACGTAAATATAATATTGAAAAATTGCCGATTTTGGCTTACAATTATTACAAATGCGCGAGGGTAATTATGATTCTAGACATTATTGTTTTTAAAGCTATCGATTATATGTACAACTATTTCCAAAATAGACCATCTATGATGAGAACTCTAAAGAAGAAAGTTAACGTTCAAAAGAACATCATCTACGATGAAGAAAATGCAAAAGTATGTACATTAGATACTTATATTTCAAAAAACGCAAAAGATGAAAAGCACCCTGTCGTATTTATTGTTCATGGAGGCGGTTTCGTAGCTGGAGATAAGAAGTATAGAAGACAACTATCTTCATGGTTTGCAACTGAAGCTAATGCATTCGTTGTAAATGTTAACTATGGACTTGGACCAAAGTATTTATTCCCTGACACAATAAAGCATTTAGTTAAGGCCCTTGATTGGGTTACAGACAATGCTGAAAAGTATAATCTAGAGTTATCTAGAGTTATTGCAACTGGAGATTCATCTGGTGGTTGGTGTGTTGCTGAACTTGCTGCTCTACAAGGTAGTGAATATATGCAACAAAAACTAGGATTAAAATCTAAGACACAAATTAAAGGATTGCTTTTGAATTGTGGTATTTACGATATTAATCGTGCCCTATCTGCAAAGGTTCTATTCAATCTAACAGAAGGTGTATGCAATCACTTCACTGGATCTAAAGTTAAAGACATTAAAGAAAACCCATACTTTGATGTTATCTCTCCTCTTCCAAACATAAACGAAAAGTTCCCAAAGAGCTGTGTTGTTTATGCTCAACAAGATTTCTTCTGTGGTGGACAAGGAGAAGAATTAGTTAAGAAACTAAATGAGAATGGAGTATACAATGAAGTATACTTCTCAACTGAGTTTAAATATAACCACACTTTCCAAAGCACTTGGAAAGGCAAAGCTGCAATAGAAGCCAACAACTTATTTATGGATTTCACCAAGAGAATGTTTAACGGGGAAATTTAAAAAATAATTAGACAAGCATATATTTCTATGATATTATAATTGTGCTTTTGGCTCTGTGGTCAAGCGGTTAAGACTCAGCCCTCTCACGGCTGCTACCCGGGTTCGAATCCCGGCAGAGTCACCAAATATCAATCAATATGTCACTTCGGATGGAGAGTTACCCAAGAGGCCGAAGGGGCTCCCCTGCTAAGGGAGTAGTACGAGAAATCGTAGCGCGAGTTCAAATCCCGCACTCTCCGCCAATAAAAGTCCAGATTTATTTCTGGACTTTTTTGTTAATGATACTTTAAGACTTATTTAGTATATTTGAGATATTGAGAGGTTACTTATGGATAAAGAATTAAGAATTGGTATTATCGGACCTGGCCATATCGCAAATAAAATGGCTTCAACAATTAAACGTGTTAAAGGTTTTTGTAACTACGCAGTTGCTTCAAGATCAAAAGAAAAAGCAGATGCATTCAAAGCTAAGTATGGATTCCAAAAGGCTTATTATTCATATGAAGAAATGCTACAAGATAAAGATGTAGATTTAGTTTATATCTCTACGCCACATGCTTTCCACTATGAACAAATGCTACTTTGTCTAAAATACAATAAACCAGTTCTATGCGAAAAAGCATTCACTACATCACTAAAGGATACAATGGATATCTATAAGAAATTTGAAGATGCAAATCTATTTGTATCTGAAGCTCTATGGACAAGCTTTATGCCATCAGTAGATTACATCAAAGAAATGCTTTATTCAAAAAAGAAGATTGGTGAAATCAAATCAATGACTGCTAAGTTCATGGTTCCACTTATGCATAAAGAAAGAGTAACATCTCGTGCCTTAGGTGGCGGCGTTATTATGGATATCGGTATTTATCCATTAACATTCATCTTTAGAACACTTGGCTTTGATTACGAATCATATAACATCGATAGCATTGAATACAAAAATGGCGTAGATATTAAAGAACAATTATCTTTCAAATACAAAAACGGTGCCGTTGGTACTTGTAAAGTTGATGGTACATCTAAACTATCTTTGACAGTTAAAATTCAAGGCGATAAAGGCACAATGAATATCGACATGGTAAATTGCCCTAATATCATAACAACATTCAACAAATGCGGCATTATTACCTCTTGCAAATTCACAAAGCCTAAGTATGGCGGTTTTGAATACGAATTATATGCATGCAAGAAAGCTCTACAAGAAGGAAAGATTGAATGCGAAGAATGGTCTCATAAAAAATCTATTGCAGCAGCAAAGATTATTGATGACATCTTTAATTCAGAAAATGCATTGAAATAAATTGTTTGTATCCCCGTACAAACATAAAAAATATCCAGCGGCTTTCGCTGGATATTTCTTTATTATTCTTTAACCTGTTTTGACTTTTTTCGTATTATTACAAAGAATAAAACTATTGCGGTACCTATGCCAACCGCTGCTACACTGCCACAAGAAATTGCCACAATCGCTGCAGTGCTCAATCCCTTTGAATAATATGTTTTAAAGTTCATCATGTCATTGATTATATCTTCTTCAATAAGACCTGCTTTGCTAATTATATCTTTAGCTTCATCTGGCCAATCTGCATTAGCACAATATGTTACTGGACAAGTTGTTCCTTCTTCCAAGTTTGGTTCTGTAGAATTCTTCTTACTTGTACTATAAGTGTTTGTCCAAGTATTGAATCCTTTTCTTCCCCAGTTACCGCAATCGATACATGCATACTTTGGATCTACTTCAATAACATTCTTATCTCCAATAAGGTGTCTTGTACCTTCGTCCATATGAATGCCTCTAATCTTTTGATCTGCATTTAGTTCAGAGCCAATGTTCTTAATGTAGTTTCCATCAACTCTTGAGCCTCTCATTTCGCCTAATGTATAAATTGCACCCCCATCAGAAAGAACTTGTAATGTATCTTCAATTCTATTTCTAGAAATGTTTGCCTTGTTAATGCTTTCAGTTGGAATACCTGGTGCTACTGAATCGTCATCTCCGTTCATATTCCACCAGCCCCATCCTACAGAGATTCCACAATATGGAACATTCTTCATGAAGTTGTCTACTATTTCAAAATCATCTGCAGCATATACAGTAACGCCTGGGCATCCTGGGAATAATGTACATAAATCTTTGAATAGAGATTTTTCAACAACAAGCTTTGAACATAAGGCTTCTTCTTCAGCTGAATACTTTTCTTTCTCAGCAAAATATCCAATTGTGCTGTCCTTATCTCCAATATACATATGTTGTGGATGTCCAATAACAATAGCTGACGCACCAGTATCATATATTGCACAACCAGAAATCTTAGCTTCTGAAACGTCATTTAGGAATGTTATTCCTTCGTTTCCAGTGTGTCTTATTACTAAATTTTTAAACATTAAACTACGAGCTGATGAAACTGTAATTGCAGCTGGCCCCATATCATAAGATCTATAAACATCGTTATGCCAAATTATATCAGAAGAACTACTACCTTGTGTCTTATGTGCATATGCAAACAATGCAGCATTTGCTTGGTTTGTAGCTCTACCATGAGAACCATCTACTTCCATTAAGTTCCAATCTGTATATTCAAAGATAAGATTTGAGAATGTAATATCTTGCACTCTATTTTCTTTGTTTTCGCCTTTAATCTCCACAATTGTTTCTAGGTTAGGAACAACTACATCTGCCTTATTCAAATCTTCGCCTTCTCTTGGATAGTAATAAAGCTTATGAGCCGATTTATCAAAATAGAATTCACCTGGGTTCTTTAGCCATTCAAATACGTTATAAACAGTAATGTCTTTTGTGAATTGGAATTCATTTCCCCATCCCAGCGTTTGAGCAAGTGCACCATATGGCATTTGCAATGTCACAACTGTTGCATTTGATTCACTCTCTACCTTTTCGGCACATACAGTTGTTGTGTTCCATGTAGATTTTGTGACCATTTCTATATCATCTTGATTTCTTGTTGTTGCAGAAATTGAATTAGAAGGAAGTCTTACTTGAGAATAAACAGATCCATTTAACCAAGCCCAATCTGCAGAGCCTGCTGTTACATTATATACACCGCTCTTACCGATACCATGGATTGTCTTGCTTGTCATATAGCAACGATTACCATTTACATATAAAGCACGTAACTTTTTATCTCTATTTAGTTCAATACTATAAATACCTTTTCCTTCTGAAGTCCACTTGCCTTCAATATGCTTACCACCACTTATTACTGGATAATCATTTTTATCTTTTGCTGTATATTCAATAGATGCATCTTTTTTAGAGTTAGTTACATCAAGTGTAAGTGTTTCATCAAGTTCATAAGTTCCACCTGCTATTTTTACAATAATTGGCGATGCTAGCTCTGTATTCTTAATATACTCTTGAGCTTTTGCTAGCGAATTGAATGGCTTGTTTTTGCTTCCATCGCCGCCATCTTTTTTAGAACCATCAACATAAATAATTGAACCTTCGTCTACGTACGCGTGTGCATATGGAGCATAGATTGTCACAATTAATAAAAGTGCAACTAGCACAGCTAGCGCTAAAACGTAGTACTTAGTTTTACTTATAGTATTCATAACCCTTCCTTTATGCCTTGAAGCTTGGCAATTCATCTAATGTAATAACATAATCGCTATTGTATACTTCATTTAAATGTTCTTTTGTGTTTACAAAATCTGTCTCGTATAAGTTATATCCATCAATTAAATAGTTTGTATGCCATGTTAAGAAATATGACCAATCAGTTTTCTTCAACTCATTAATTGTTGGTATAATGCCACACTCATGATAAGCAACTGGCTTTTTACCTTTATTTATGTTTTTAATCTTATCGTTCAAATCCAAATGAACGCCATCTTTATATGAATCAGCGCCAATCATGTCGCAGTAGGCAGAACCGACATACCACTTATCTGCGCCTACTCCACATTTATATTTCTTTTCTTGCCATTCATAATCCATATGAGAATATCCTTCAATCCAAATAAGATTGTTCAATCCCCAATATTCTGTATATCTTGTATACATGATTTGCCATAGCTTTACATAGTGTCCAGCCTTAACATTATTATCTTCGCCTTTACCCCACCAGAACCAATCGCCAAATGCTTCATGATATGGTCTCCAAATAACTGGGATATTTAGATCTTTTAATTCCTTTAATGCTTTAGCAGCCTTATCTATGCCGTTAATCATTTCATTGTATTCATCTGTGCCTTCTGTTAAGAATGCGTCCCAATCTGTTACAACGCCTTCCTTACAATCTAGATAGCCGCCTGAATAATTAACGCCTGTATGCCAGCAAATAGAAACAATACCGCCTCTATTCCACCAATCGATAGCTCTTTTATTCACGCCATCAAAATCATCATCTATATAGTCAAGACCACGTATAGCTGGGTACTTTCCTGTTGTTTCCTTGATATATTCCATTTCATATTCACTAAGTAAAGGTTGAACCCAAGTAGATTCCTCTTGGCCAGATAAAACATATTTGCCTTTTGCGTTTGCTAAATATTCTAATACTTTTTGAGCTTCTTTAGATTTAGAAGATAGATCTATTTCTGCTTCCTTTTCTTGGCATGCAAATAAGCATGTCATAGATAAAACGCAGATGAGTAATAATATAGTCACAAAAACCCTTTTCATACATTCAATTATAACAAACCAAATATAATTTGAATATATAGAAAATAAAAAACTGAGCACTTTTGTGCCCAGTTTTATTTAATTCATAATTTGATTACTTTTTGAATGGTGTTAAATCTAGTGTTGCGAAGTAATCATCTGGTGTTTCAGCACGTCTAATTTGCTTTACTGAACCATCTTCGCATAATAATAATTCTGCTGATCTTAACTTACCATTGTAGTTATATCCCATTGAATATCCATGAGCACCTGTGTCATGAATTACAATGTAATCACCAATATCAATCTTTGGTAATTCTCTATCGATAGCAAACTTATCATTGTTTTCACATAATCCACCAGTTACATCATATATGTGATCCTTAGGAGCATTTTCTTTTCCTAAAACTGTGATATGGTGATAAGCCTTGTACATAGCTGGTCTCATTAAGTTTGCAGCACATGCATCAAGTCCAATATATTCTTTCCAAATATGCTTTTCATGAATTGCCTTAGCAACTAGATGTCCATATGGAGCTAGCATGAATCTTCCAAGTTCTGTGAAGATTGCTACATCATCCATTCCAGCTGGAACTAAGATTTCTTCATAAGCTTGTCTTACGCCTTCACCGATGATTTCAATATCGTTATCCTTTTGGTCTGGTCTATAAGCAATACCTACACCACCAGATAAATTGATGAATGCAATATGAACTCCTGTTTCTTTAGCTAAATCAACTGCTAATGTGAATAGGATTCTTGCAAGCTTTGGATAATATCCATTTTCTGTTGTGTTAGATGCTAAGAATGCGTGAATACCAAAGTTCTCTACTCCGTATTCCTTCATCTTTAAGAATGCTTGCTTCATTTGGTCTTTTGTCATACCATACTTTGCATCTTTAGGTGTATCCATAATAGCGTTGTTCAAAGTGAAGTCGCCACCTGGGTTATATCTGCAGCACATAGTCTTTGCAAATGGAGCTAGTTTCTTATAGAACTCAATATGTGTTAAATCATCAAAGTTGATGATAGCATTTAACTTTCTTGCTAGTTTGAAATCTGCTTCTGGAGTAACGTTTGATGAGAACATAATTTCGCTTCCAGAAAAACCTACTGTATCAGATAACATAAGTTCTGTTAAAGATGAACAGTCAACGCCACATCCTTCTTCTCTTAGAATTTGCATTAGGTATGGGTTTGGTGTTGCCTTAACAGCAAAATATTCTTTGTATCCCTTGTTCCAAGCAAATGCCTTCTTTAATCTTCTAGCATTTTCTCTGATACCCTTTTCATCATAGATGTGAAATGGAGTTGGATACTTCTTAACGATTTCTTCAATTAATTCTTTTGTAACAAATGGTTTCTTTTCCATAATCTATTCCTTCGCTAAATAATGCTTAGCTTAATTTCTTTCAATTCTTTTGCAATCTCATCAGTAACTTCGCCTGAGAATTGCTTTTTACCATCATCAATCTTTAAATACTTTTCTTCGTATTCAGTTGTGATTTCCTTTCCTACAACTTTATATGTAACGTGTCTTCCGATGTATACATAGTATGAATAAGCCTTCTTTAATCCCTTCTTTTTGATATTGATTGTTAGAGCATATTCGAATTCTTCAGAAGATACTGTCTTTTTTAAATCGATAACAGATCTATCCATAAAGCCTAAATCGTTGAACTTTGTAACTAAGCTTTGCTTTTGTTCATCAGATAATGTTTGCTTTACTGATTCGCCGTTTTCGTTAAATACTAATAGATCGATTGATTCTACTTCTCTATCTTCTGGCAAAACTTTTGAAGACTTAGTAAATGAACATGCAGATAATGACATGCCTAAGATTAACACTATTAATATAGAGATTATCGTAATAATTTTCTTCATAGTTTACCTCAAGAAAATATTTTATATTAATAATATTAAAAGGTCAATTTACTTGCTTGTCAAATGCTAAATTAAAAATATAAAATAATTTATATGGAAAAGACGAATGTAATGAGAAAACTAGATCAATTAAAAATCGCTCACAAGGAACACTTCCTTGGTGACGATAAAAATGCAATCTCTGGAACTGAAGTTGCTAAGATTTTGAATGAAGATGAAGACAAAGTCTTTAAAACATTAGTTACAGTTGCCAAATCTAATAATCATTATGTTTTTATGGTTCCTGTTGCTAAGGAATTAGATTTAAAGAAAGCAGCCGCTGCAGTTGGTGAAAAGAATCTTGAGATGTTACATCAAAAAGATTTATTACCATTAACAGGATATGTTCATGGTGGATGTTCTCCAATAGGTATGAAGAAACAATTCAAAACTGTTATTCACAACACTGCTGCATCATACGATACAATCTATTTCAGCGCTGGTAAAATTGGATATCAAGTTGAATTACCACTTGATTCACTAAAGAAAGTAATTCGCATTATAGAAGCGGACATCATAAAGGATTAGAATGGAAAACTTTTTAATTACACTCGCAACAGTTGCTATGTTATTTGCTTTTGCAATACCTGGCTTTTTGTTGGTTAAAACAAAACTTATTCAAGAAAGCTCAATATCTGCTTTTGCTTTTGTTTTAATGTTTGTATGTCAACCTTGTTTAACTATCTATTCTTTTGACCAAGCGGACTTCACTACTGAAACACTAAAGCATATGGGAATCGTATTTGCTATCGTATTCTGTTTAATGACTCTATTTTTAGTAGTGTTCTATTTCATTATGCGTAAGCGTTTCGACAACATCATGAACAGACTATATATCATCTGTACATGTTTTGGTAATGTAGCATTCTTTGGAAATCCACTTCTACATTCAATCTTCGGAACAGATTCACTATATATCTATTCAACAGTATTCTTTATCGCAATGAATATCATTGGATGGACTATTGGTTGTTATCTAATTACACAAGATAAAAAGTATATCTCAATTAAGAAAGTTGTTTTAAATCCAGCAGTTCTATCTTTGATAGTTGCTCTTCCTCTATTCTTCTGTAAAGTTAAACTTGCATCCATCAACTATAGAGTTGAAGAATTCGTTATGATTCTTGCTAAGATGACAACACCTCTATGTATGTTAATTATTGGTATGAGATTAGGAACTATGGAAATAAAGCCTATCTTTACTAACTATAAAAATTATATTTTCTGTGGAGTAAAACAAATTATATTCCCACTTGCTTGTCTTTTAGTTGTTTATTGGTTACCAATCGATGCAACAATTAAGCAAGCTGTATTTATTCTATGCGCAGCTCCATGTGCTGTTATTATTCAAACTTTTGCGGAAATGTTAGGACAAGGTCAAAAGGAATCTGTAAACATGGTACTTTTAAGTACAATGACATGTATTGTTACACTACCACTTTTGGCAATGATACCTTTTAACTAAGTTTCAACGTTTTGTAAGAAATCATAATTCTTTTTCCAATAACCCTTGAAATAAAATATTAATGCTATAACTGTGCCTATTGCCCAGCCAGTGCCCCAAGAGAACCAAATTCCATCCGAGCCAAATAAATATGAGAATAGGAACGAGAACCCTACTCTTAAGCCTAAATCGGCGAATGTATCTATCATAAATAATTTCATTGCTCCTGCGCCTCTTAATACACCATCAGTTACAACCTTCACACTTACAATTACATAGAATGGAGCTATTGATCTTAAAATTCTAACGCCTGTATCAATAGCAAGTGTTGAAGCAGTATCATCCAAGAAGAATTCGATTCCAAATTTTCCAAGGCCGCAGAATAATGCAATAAATGGAATAGCAATCAGCCATGCAAAATATATTGCCTCTTTATATCCATCTTTCAATCTATCGTAAGCTCTTGCTCCAATGTTTTGTGCAAAGTAAGCAGAAAGACCTGATGCAATTGCAAAGAAACATGCAACGGCTATATTGTTCCATTTCATTGCTGCTGTAAATCCAGCAATAACAGATGAACCATAACCATTTACTACGCTTTGAACAATAATATTGCCTATTGATATGAAACTTTGTTGCATTATTGAAGGAAGTGCAACAATACTCAATTTCTTTAATAATAAAGGTGAAAATACCTTATATTTTTCACACTTCATCTTGTGTAATCTAAATCCTAATACTACCAAAGATAAAACAGCGCTTACACCTTGGCATAAAAATGTTGCCCAAGCAACTCCCCTAACACCCATGTTGAATACACCAACAAATAGAATGTCTACTAAAATGTTTGCAACAGATGATGCAGCCAAGAATATAAATGGTGTTTTAGAATCGCCAAGTGCTCCAAATACGCCTTGTGCAATATTGTAGAAGAACACAAATGGCACACCAAGTGTGTATATCTCTAAATAGTCGATTGAATCTTGAAGAATATCTTCAGGAGTATTAATCAATTCAAGTATTGGCTTAGTAAAAATCATGCCAAGGCCCATAAGAACAAGGCACAATACGCCAAAAGCTATAAATGACGTCAACACACCAGTTTTTAGGCTCTTATAATTCTTTGCTCCAAACAATTGGGATATGATTACCTGACATCCCATATTACAGCCCATAGCAAAAGCTGTGTAGAAAAGCGTGATTTCAGATGCGTTACCAACTGCAGCTAATGCTGCTTCGCCTAAGAATCTTCCCGCAATAACACTATCTGCCAAATTATAAATTTGGTGTAAAACAATACTGCCCATCAAAGGTAGGCAGTATAACCATAATGTTTTTCTAATGTTACCTTGCGTTAAATCCTTGTTCATTGCCTATATTCTACACTTTAGGCCAAAGATTTGAAATTATTTTATTAAAGATTCTATATATTCTGTTGCGTATTGATAATTATTAATATTCAAAGAATACGCATCATAATAGAATGTTGTTCTATAATCGTTTGCTGATGTTGCTGAGATTAATTTCATTCCATGGATATGTGGAGATGTCCAACCATCGTATGTGTTATATGTCTTATATCTACCATTATCCCAAATCTCAATTGTTTCAATGATACTTGTATATTTAGCATCCTTATCGCCTGCACCATTTTGAAGATCTTTAATACCATCTTTAACAGTCTTTTTATTTGATGCATCTAATTCAACTACCATCTTGTAGTAGCCGCCTTCTTCATTGTATTCAACTGCAGCGCTCTTTATAGTGTCTGTATCCCAAGTAAAGTTGTAATACTTATATGAAGCTCCAGATTCAGCAAATTCATCTGGCATTTCAATTTCGTTATCGAAATATAAATCTGTCCAATCAACGCTGAATAAGATTTGGCCATTTGATTGTTTCTTGTAATTCAATTCTTTTGCTTTTTGTTCTCTACCAATACCTAATGCTTTATTGTAGTATCTACGATATCCATAGTTTGTATATTCTGGAGAAGCAGCCTTTGCTAAGCTTCCAGAAGCATCTGTTGGAACATAGAAATAATCTGCGTTAAAGAATTCATCACCATTCTTTATTGTGTATCTTATGCCACCTGTATTGACTTTTAATACTTCTGTGTTTGTATGAACGGCATAAGCAACAGCATCGTCATGTTGTAAATTGTAATTCGCTGTTCTATATAACTTAAGTGCGCAAGCAATCATTGCATCTTGATCTTCACTGCTTGGGATAACAATATCTGTTAACTTAGCCCCGGCAGGACGGACTGATGCATCCATCATTGATTCGTCAAAATCTGTTTGTTCAAAAACTGGAATCTTTCTAATTTTGTAGCCTACATAGAATGCAGAACATGCTACATAGCATATAACAAGGATAGCTAAAGCTAACCAAGCTTGTCTTCTGTGTTTTTTGCTCGTGTGTATTATATCTAGGGATGCTTTATCGCCCTTAGGTTTAGCGTCTCTTACTTTTACCATAACATTAATATTGTACTACAAACTCAATAACTTTTCAGCCTTGTCAACATCGTCAACTCTTAGGATAATCATTGCCTTACCCTTTGTTGATGTGAAAGCATATGAATATTCAATGTTGATATTTGCTTTAGCAAGAACTTCTAAAAGCTCTGAGAATTTACCTGGTTGGTCTGGAATCTCAATTGCTAAAACTTGAGTTATCTTTGTAGTGTATCCTTCCTTTTCTAACATATCATTTACAAGGCCAGGATCATCAACAATGATTCTAACAATTCCGAATGTTTCTGTATCTGCAACAGATAAAGCACGCATGTTAACGTTTCTTGATGCTATGAACTTTGTAATTTCAAGTAGCATACCTGGCTTGTTTTCCATAAAGATAGAAATTTGTTGTAACTTCATAATGATCCCCCTTGTTATTAGTCGATTAATTTTCTCTTATCATTTACTCTAACTGCTTTACCTTCACTTCTTGCAATTGTCTTTGGTGCAACTAAGTGAGTCTTTGGATTAATACCAAGCATTGTCTTTAGAGCATTTGCCAATTCTTTTTCTTTGATTGATACATCTTTAATTGTATCTGAGAATTGTTCACTTGTTAATTCTACATAGATATCTAATGTATCTGTGTTATTGACTCTATCTACTTCGATTAAGTAGTTTGGTGTGTATCCTTGTTCTAGAAGAACTGTTTCAATTTGTGATGGGAATACGTTTACACCACGGATGATTAACATATCATCGCTTCTTCCCATTGGCTTAGCCATTCTAACGAATGTTCTTCCACACTTACACTTTGCTTTATTTAGAACGCAAATATCTCTTGTTCTATATCTGATTAATGGGAATGCTTCCTTGTCTAAGCTTGTTAGAACTAGTTCGCCCTTTTCTCCATCACCAAGAACTTCTCCTGTTTCTGGATTGATGATTTCTGCATAGAAGTGGTCTTCATTAATATGCATACCAGCTTGTTCTGAACATTCATAAGAAACACCTGGACCAGATAACTCTGTTAAGCCAAAGATATCATATGCCTTTAGTCCTAGAGATTCTTCAATATCTTTTCTCATGCTTTCTGTCCAAGGTTCAGCACCAAAGATACCAGCCTTTAGATTAATATCTTTCTTTGTTAGGCCATATTCTTTTAAAGCTTCTCCAAGGTATGCTGCATAAGATGGTGTGCAACATAGGATTGTTGCATTTAAATCATGCATAAATTGAATTTGTCTTTCTGTATTACCAGATGACATAGGAAGAGTCATACAACCAACCTTTTTAGCTCCATCGTGTAAACCAAAACCACCTGTGAATAAACCGTATCCGTAAGCAACTTGAACAACATCTTCTTTAGTACCACCAGCAGCAACAATAGCTCTTGCTGTACAGTCAGACCATAAATCTAGATCCTTATCTGTATAGTATGCAATTACTCTTCTTCCTGTAGTTCCTGATGTAGAATGAATTCTTACAACATCCTTCTTATCTACAGCCAATAATCCATCTGGATATTGATCTCTTAAATCATATTTAGATAAAAATGGTAATTTATAAACATCTTTAATGCCATGGATATCTTCAGGCTTAACACCCTTTTGTTCCATTAGGTTGCGATAATAAGGAATATTATCATATGCGTGTTTTACTTGCTTTACGATTTTTTCATCTTGAAGTGCGCTGATTTGTTCTCTTGGCATGCACTCAAATTCTTGTTGGTAATAACTCATGTTTAGTCCTCCGCTAATAAATGTAGTTTAGCATTTACAACGCGCGCTGTCAATGCGTGTGCTACGCGCATTTATATTGTTAAATACGGCCTTTTGTGGTAAGATTTATACAAGTACATTTTTAAAAGGTGAATTATGGCAATTGATAAAAAAGTTTTAAACAAAGGACTTAAAGAAATTGGACATGTTAACAACATCATTTCAATTAGATGTAAGTGCCACACAAAAATCGGAAATCTAAAAGCCACATGCTTAAAATCTGATGAACCTATCAAGTTCCAAGATCTAGACTATTCAAAGTTTGTACCTATTCTAAAATATCAAAAATGGGCAAAGAAATATGGTTGCGCTTGGTTCCACTTCACTGGTAAGGTTGCAGATAAAGCTAAGGGTAAGCATGTAGTATGTAGATTAAAGCTACAAGGCGAAGGCTTAGTATTTAGAAAAGATGGCTATATCATCCAAGGTGTTACTCAAGTATTATCTAAGGGCGACGTTTTCCACTCACTAATTGGTAAACAAGTTATAGATATTTCTAGAAACGCTGAAGGTGGCGAAGAAATCGATTTCCTAGTTGATGGTGGTTTCAATGGTAAGTTACGTTTTGAAAATCTTGTTGCAAGATTAAGACGTTTCGATATCTGTATTGAACACGATGACATTATCCAATACTACTATGACTATATCGACCTATTCTTCTTAATGATGAAATTAGATGAAACAAAGGAAAGATATAAAGAGATTTCAAAGGTATTAAAGGAAAGCTTCAAGGTCTTCAAGAAAGAAGGTGCTGAGGCTGCAAGAAAAGTTATTGCCCCATACCAATATAGAGAAGGCGACTATCCAAATACAAAACTATACTGTATTGGACACGCTCACATCGACCTTGCTTGGTTATGGCCAATTAGAGAAACAAAGAGAAAGATTGCAAGAACATTTGCAAATCAATTAAGAAATATGGATATCTATCCTGAATTTATCTTTGCTGAATCTCAACCACAAATGTTCAAGTGGTTAAAAGAAGAATACCCTGAACTATATGAAAGAGTAAAAGCTAAAGTTAAAGAAGGAAGAATTGAACTTCAAGGTGGAAACTGGGTTGAAGGAGATTGTAACTTATCTTCTGGTGAAAGCTGGGTAAGACAAGCTCTATATGGACAAAAGTTCTGGAAAGAAGAATTCAACTTCAGATCTAATATGTGCTGGCTACCAGACGTATTTGGATTCCCTGCTTCTCTACCTCAAGTATTCAAGAAGTGTGGCATGGATTATTTCATGACTATTAAATTGATTTCAAATACCGTAAATCAATTCCCTTATAAATCTTTCAACTGGGTTGGTATTGATGGCACAAGCCTACTTGCTCATATGGAACCACAAGGTGACTATAACTCTGGAGCTTCTGCTTTTGCTATTTACAAATCTGATCAAAGAAATACAGAAAGAGACATCTTAGATAAAGCATTACAAATCTATGGTGATGGAGACGGCGGTGGCGGTCCTGGTGAAGGACACATCGAATATGTAAGACGTCATAAAGTTTGTGAACCACACAAGGCTGTTGACTTCTTCAATGATGTAAATCCAGTAAGAGACATCCTTCCTACACACCATGGCGAACTATATTATGAACGTCATCAAGGATGCTATACATCTCAAGCAAATAGTAAGAAATGGAATAGACGTATTGAGGAATTGCTTCATAAGGTTGAATGGTTAGGTGCCGCAGCTTTCTTAAAAGGCATCAAATATGACAGAGCTAAAGTTGAAGAAATTTGGAAAGAAGTATTACTATATCAATTCCACGATGTTCTTCCTGGTTCTTCTATTAAGCGTGTATATGATGAATCAATTGCTAGATATAAAGTTATGTATGGCGAACTACAAGATATTGAGTCAGAATTGATTTCTAAGCTTGCTGCTGAACCATCATTAATGGCAATTAACCCAACATCATTTGATAGACATGAATATGTAAAGAACAATGACAACTGGTATGAAGTAGATGTTAAGGCTTATGCTGCAAATACTCTAATGCCTGTTATCCGTCCATTTGCTGATTTGAAGTTTGCAGATGATGTAATTGAAAACGATAAGTTAAAAGTTACATTTGCAAAAGATGGTTCTATCTCTTCTCTATTTGATAAAGCAAATCAAAAAGAATTGGTTAAGGACTACTTCAATAAGTTAACAGTATATTCAGATCCTTTCATGTACTACAATGCATGGGATATCAACATGGATTATATGAATATGGAAAAATGGGAATTCAAGATTGAATCTTCTAAGTCATATATTGATGGACCATGTGTTATCCGTGAATCAACATACAAATATAACAAGTCTAAGATTGTTCAAAAGGTTATTTTAACAATCAATGATGCTCTTGTTAAATTTGATACAACAGTTGATTGGCATGAAGATTTCAAACTATTAAGAGCTGACTTCGTTCCAACAGTATTTGCTGATGATGTTAAGTGCAATATCCCATGGGGTACATTTGATAGAACAACACACGAAGACAATTCAGTTGAGAAAGCTCAATTTGAAGTATGCGCTCAAAAGTTTGTTAATCTTGATGATAAAGATTATGGTCTTGCCCTACTTAACAACTGTAAGTATGGTTATAGAGCTAAGAATGGATTCTTATCTTTAGCACTTCTTCGTGCACCTAAGTTCCCAGATCCAACTTGCGATAGAGGAACACATAGATTCACATATGCTATCTATCCTCATAAGGAAGCATACGAAGAAAGTGATGTTTTAGCTCGTGGTTATGCAATCAATGAAGAATTAGAAGTAATTGATACAAGACCAGATATTGAACCAATCATCACTCCAAACAAGGATAACATCGTTATTGAAACAATTAAGGTTAGCGAAGATGAATCTGGTTTAATCGTAAGAGCTTATGAATCAATGGGTAAAGAAACAACAGTTAATATGAAGAGCTCAATCGAATTCAAAGCATTTGAAACAAATATGCTAGAAGAAGGAGATAAAGCAATCAAATTAGATAAGTTGAAATTTACTCCATACGAGATTAAGACTATCTTACTTAAAAAGTAAGCAAAGCTTACAATACAATAAATAAATAAAGGGAGCAAATCACTGCTCCCTTATTTAATACAAATTAAGTTTTACTTGTTTTCTTCAACCTTAGGTTGTTCATCCTTTGGCTCTTCTGCCTTTGGTTCCTCAATCTTTGGTTGTGCTTTCTTAGTTACTTTCTTTGGCTTTGCATCTTCCTCGGCCTTAGGTTGTTTTGGTGCCTTATGGAATAATGGTAATCCCTTCTTCCATCTAACAATGATGATAACAACGAATGCTATACCACCAAAGATTAGTAGATATGGGAATACATAGATGAATCCTAAGAATAGATATTTAAAGAATGAACCAACTGATCCCCAAGAATCTTTAATTGCTGTCTTTGTTTGATTAGCAAATGTTGGATCTTCTTTGTAGTAATTTTGATTGAAGTAAACTGTAACTGTAGAATATTCAATTTGAGCATCGTATCTGTTCTTTCTGCTGTTTAGTTCAGCCAAATCATTTTCGATGTCATTCAATTTATCTTCTAAATCTAAAACTTCTTCTAATGTTGTAGCCATTGGAATCAATGCTTCAACCTTTGCCTTTAGTGCTTCATTCTTTGCAATTTCACTTTCAACATCTGCATAAGTTAAAGAGATGTCCTCTGCTCTTAAAGAATAATCTCCTAGATTACCAAGTGCAGATAGTCCGTCTAAGAATTCTTGTATTCTTGTACTCTTAATTCTAAAGACAATGCTTCCTGATGTTTTGTTTATTGACTCTGAATCAATCCATTCATCTTCTTTTAGCATGCTCTTAACTTGTGATATTGTTTGAGCTGTATTATCTGTGTAGATTGAAGCAAAAGCAGTATATATAATCTTGTGTCCTGCTGGGGCTGCTCCTAAATTGCTTAATGATGCACTGCTGTTTGATGCTCCACCTTGCGCTTCATCTCTATCAAAGCCTGAATCGCTTGCATTCTTTGCTTGGCATGCCATCATTGAAAATGAACAAACTAAAACGATTGCGACAATAATAATAAGTAATAAATTAGTTCTCTTTTTCATAATAACCCTCCACTTATAAAGTATATCCACATTCATAAACTAAACTAAAAAAATTACACGCCCCAAGTAAAGAGCGTGTAAAGAAAATACATTATTGTTAGTTATTAGTTATAGAATGCGTAGTAGATTGCTTTGATTGCTTCTTCATAATCTTCTTCAGCAACACCTACGATGATGTTCATTTCTGAAGAACCTTGATCTAGCATTCTGATATTAATATTTACCTTAGCAAGTCCTGAGCAAAGCTTTGCTGAAGTACCTGGGTTGAAGCACATACCATGTCCTACTGTAGCGATTAGAGCGATACCATTCTTTAGTTCGATGTGGTCTGGCTTTAATTCTGCTCTTAGTTTTTCCATAACTACTTCTTCTTTTCCAGCTAGTTCTGAATCAGCTACTACAACGCTCATTGTATCGATACCACTTGGGATATGTTCGATTGAAATATTGTAATATTCGAATACAGATAGCACTTTTCTAGCAAAACCTACTTCCATATTCATCATTGACTTAGAGATAAATACAATGCTGTATCCTTTCTTTCCAGCGATACCAGTAACAACTCTGCCCTTTGTATCTTCTGGTGTAACCTTTGGAACGATCATTGTTCCTGGGTTAGATGGATCGAATGTATTCTTAATATTAATAGCAATGCCTTCCTTTCTAACTGGGAAGATTGATTCTGGGTGAAGAACGTTAGCTCCCATGTAAGATAACTCACGTAATTCTAAATAAGATAGAACTGGGATTTGCTTTGGATTTGGAACGATTCTTGGATCTGTTACCATGAATCCGTTAACGTCTGTCCAGTTTTCATATAGAGAAGCTTTAACTGCTCGAGCTACAACAGCACCAGAAACGTCTGAACCACCTCTTGAGAATGTGTGGATTGTTCCAAACTTATCTGCGCCATAGAATCCTGGGATAACTGCTTTCTTAATATTCTTTAAAACGCTCTTAACTTTTGCATTTGTTTCTTCTGGTAAGAATTCTCCGTCTTGAGAGAAAACCATTAAGTCTTTAGCGTCTACAAATTGATATCCTAATCTTTGTGCCATAACTACTGCACTTAGGTATTCACCACGAGAAGCACAGAATTCAGCTGAGTGATTAGCAATCATTTCATCTTCTACTTGATCTAGATATGGAACGATATCGAAATCTAATCCTAGGTCTTTAACGATACCAATGAATCTTTCTCTGATCTTATTGAAGTTACCAGCGCATTCGCCCTTGATTTCTAAATCATAGAAACAAGAATATAACATATCTGTAACTTTGATATCTTCCTTAAATCTCTTACCTGGAGCAGATACGATAACATATGCTCTTTCTTTATCTTGATTAACAATATCGGCTACTTGGTTAATGCTTTCAGCACTTGCCATTGATGTTCCACCGAATTTAACAACTTTAACAGCCATCTTTAATCTCCTTGAATTTACGCACATATTATAAAATATAATAATTCAAAATAACAACTAAATTGACGCCATAAAAAAATGGCCAGAGCAAAGCCCTAGCCAAATGTTATCAATAATTAAAACTATTTAACGATTCTAGACTCTAAATAGTAACGCTTTGATTCAGCGTGTCCCATAGAGAATGACTTTCTTGGAAGAACGCCATGCTTTGTTACATAGCTGAATAATGTATTCTTTTCAATCTTTGGCATAAACAATGCAAAGCCATCTTTATGTTGAGCAACTTCTAGAAGATAATCATCACCGTGAATGTAGTCGATATACATTTCTGGATGCTTAGTCATATATTTATCAATTGCCTTTTGAATATCTGCAATAGCTACTGTTGGATCGCTGTTTACGAACAATGTTCTTTCAACGCCCTTGTATACTAATCTGATTTCGCCTTCACCATCGATTTCATGTCTTAGGAAGTCAACGAATGTTTCATCTACGCCACCGATGAATCTGTGAATTGGTTCGAATACGATTGCTTCATCATGAATGTTTTGTAATTCGCAAAGAGCATATCTTGCTGGATGAGTCTTTTTCTCTTCTTCGCTTAGATCCTTCTTTACTAGTTCCCAGCATTCTTTAGCTGTAGCTAGTGAGTGGTTACCATCACCAACAACGAATAACAATTCTTCTTCAGTGTTGTATTTCTCTAATAATAGTTCTTTATCTAGAAGGCCATTGATTTGCTTTTCAAGTGCCTTGCTGTTCTTTACTAAATAGCCAGCAACATGACCGCCGTTCATATTTAAATCGAAGTCATATAGCTTTGTCATAGACTTTTTCTTAGCTGCAAGTTCAGATAAGATCTTGTCTTCTCTATCATCCATAAAGATACAGATATGAGGAATCTCAATCTTTGCATCTTTTCTAATTTCAATTCTGATTGGTAATCTTTCTTTAACTGTTCTTTCTGTAGCTCTAATTGGCAACTTAGCATCTGGAGCATAATCGTATGCTTCAAGATCTACAGCAATCATGATTCCCTTTCTAATAACGCCTGGAGCTAATTCTCTTTCAACATAGATGAAACTTTCATAAGTATCAAAGATCTTTTCCTTTAGATACTTCTCCATTGTGTCATTAATCTTCTTAACTTCTTTTTCTTTATCTACTGTTTCTAGGTATACTTCTGGCAATACTAAATTTAAAGTACTCTTTTCTTTGCCAACGAATTTCTTTAACTCTTCCCAGTATTCAGGTTGAGATGTAAATTGGTCGCAAGCAATAGTAGACCATTTAGAATAGTCGTATTCTTTTTTTGGTAATAAAATTTCGGGTATTTTGAAATAACTCATATGAACTTTCTTTCTCTCTTTTTCTCTGCAGTTTTTGGTTTAGTAGATACATTATATGCTAACTTGATTTCATCAAGCAAACGTTCTGGAGTCATGTATCTAACAATTTTTCCTGCTTGAGCAATAGAGATAACACCAGTCTCTTCTGAAACAACAATTGCTACTACGTCACTTTCTTCTGTAATGCCGATTGCTGCACGGTGTCTAGTTCCTAAATCCTTTGCGATATCTACTTCTTTTGATAGTGGCAAGAAACATCCTGCTGCTAATATTTTATTTCCCTTTACTACTACAGCTCCATCGTGAAGAGGTCCCTTTGTGCTGAAGATTGATTCTAGGATACCACTTGAAATATCTGCATTTAATTCTGTACCTGTATCTAGAATTCTATCTGGAACTGTTGTCTTTGTGATAATGATTAAAGCACCAATATCATTCTTTGCCATGTTTTGGCATGCTGTAACCATTTCATGAGCTGAGTTTACAAGCGCTTCATCTGTAGCGTTAATATCATAAACTTTATCTGAGCCTCTAGCTAGTTTTGCAAATAGAACTTTGAAGTCGTTTTGATATACAACGATTACTGTAACCATAATGAAGATTGTCGTGTACTTCAATATTTGTAGAGTGATATATAATCCAGATCCTTCCATACAACTGTATAAAACATAAACTGCAATATAAACCAAAATGTAGATTGAGAACATTACAGCGATTTTAATACTATGATGACGGTTAAAGAATAAAAAGATTGCTACTGCTAACAATAGAAAGACTACAAGGTCTACAATCCATAACCATGTTATTTTTCCAAAGAACTCTGAAACTGGACTTGCTAATAAAAACATAACTCACTCCTCACGCGCTTTTATAACAAAAATATTATAGCACATATTTATTGGAATACATCATCTTCGGAGATTGGTGTATCGTTATCATCATCGTTGTCGTGATGTTCGTTTTTCTTCTTCTCTTCCTCTTCAATAATTTTCTTTAATACTGAAGCGAAGTCATCTCCGTTTGCCCCATCTGTTGGGATGTTTACTTTTATGATTGGTGTATCCACTTTGATTTTTCTATATTCTTCTCTCTTCTTAGAGATTAGATTCTTTGCGTATATAACTGATATAACGATTCCTGCAAGCAACACAATCTTCACTACTACATTGAAAACGTAATAAGCTACTTCTGATTGAATGAACGAATTAACTTCATCTGCATCTTGAAGCACATCAACTAAACCTTCTTGATTTACATATACAACATCTACAACTGATGTTATAACTGCATTTAGTTGAGCCTTGATTGTATCTTCTCCATTTCTTTCAATCATTACTCCTAATGTGTCATATCTTGTTTGGCAGATATTATCCTTTCCTTTCTTTTCTACATAGATTGGAGTTGAATAGTCTGACCAGTTAATAGACATGAAGTTGATTGATGGAATCTTATTGTTCATAAAGATAATGTTATTTCCGAACATACCAATATGAGAATATCTATATAATTGATTTTCTGAAATAGCAGCTGGGAATGTGTTCTTATATAGAGGCACCTTAGTGAATGAAGTAATTCCATTTACATCTAATACTTGAGAGATGAAATTATCGTAATTAACATCTTTATCTCTTGAATAGATGTATTGATTATCCCCGCCTACTATATAACCAAGGTTAATAAACAATATGATATTTTTCTTATCTTCTGCTGTTAGCTTATCCATATAATGTTGTGCACCACTCCAGTTTACTGAGCCGCCAGAGAATAGAACCAATTCTAGATTGTATTTCAATTCCTTATCTTTTAGATAATCTGCTATTACGTTAAGTGCTGCAATTGCTGCTCCTGATTGGTATGCACCATCTGGATGTTCATCATATGCTTCATAAACATTATCCCAACAAGCACCAATAACAATCTTATCTTGTGTAGAAGCGTTTGCTTTTTGGGCTACAATGTTCTTTGTTGTCTTTGTATTATCTATAGTAAATAGTTGCTCTGTTACTTCATAGCCATATGCAGATAGTGATGCCATTTCATTTGAAATGAAATCTAATGATTCATCTGCGCCCATCGTTCTATTTGGATAAGTGTTAGAAACAAACTCTAATTGGCTATATGCATCTTGTGAAAAATCTATTTGAACATCTGACTTTTTTACATCATATGTTTTTGATGAGCATCCCACAAAGCTCATACAGATAACGGCAATAAGTATTGTTAATATTAATAGTTTCGCTTTTCTCATACTAACACCACCAATACCGCAAATGAGAATTGTAAGCTCCAATAGATAATTGGAGAGAACAATTCATCAATGTTTTTATTTAATCTTTTGTGAATAACGAAGATGGCAGCAATTGCTCCAAGTTCTTTTAATGTAGTCAATAGCACATTCTCATATAATGGGAATAACAAGAATATGAATTGAAGTGCTGCAACATAAATAGCTAGGCACGCAATACATGGATCAACAATACCTCTTAAAGAATTAACTGAGATCATGTGATTGAATTGCCCCATCTTTGCATTTAATGAACCACGCATTAAATTGATATACATAGTATAAAGAGCATAATAGATTAATGCTAAGATGATTGGGAATACATATTTCATTGATGCAAATAAACCACTAAAGTCTACACCATAATCCATTACTGCTACTAGATTGAATGTAGATACAGAAGAAACGGCAGAAGAAATAAGCATTGCAATAAACAATACTATCTTCAATATGATTTGTTTAACTTCTACATTAGCGTTTTGCATTCTTACCACTTTGCATTGATATTAAATAACTCATGGCTAAAGATAAAGCCATATCTTCAGTTATTTTAAATGTCTTCATATCGTATTCTAAAGATCCTAAATACTTAATAGCATCTTTCAACTTTTGAACGTATTTAATATCTTTATTCTTATTCTGTTGAATAAGTTTTCTATTCATAAATAAAGCGCCACTAGACATCTTTAACGTTGTAGCTATGACATCATCTGGAGCTTGAGAGATTGCAATTTGGAATATTCTTCTATATGTTGTATACAAGATAGATAATAGACCGCTTGGCTTTTCTCCACGTGTTAATAACTTATTTAATATGTCTATTGCTTTTCCGTTTTCGCCTTTAGATAGCTCGTTTGTTAATTCATATACTTGCATATCCAAATTTGCTGGAACTAGCAACTCTAACATTTCTCTTGTTATTTCTTTTGTGTCATAAGCAAAAAGCATAAGCTTTTCTAATTCGCCAACTACTCTACCGAAATCATTACTGCATAATTTGATTAGATCTTTTTCTAATTGTGCATCCATCTTGTAACCCATCTTTGCACGTCTCTTATCTACAAAGATATATAAATCCATATCGTTACATTTATTACAGTTGATTTCTTCACATAATCCAATCAAAGCATCTTCAGCTTTTTCTGCGCCTTCAAATAATATGAATGCATCCTCAGATGGTGAATCAAAATATTCGCTTAATCTTTTAACTTCATCTTTTGTTAGATCTCTTGAGAAAGGTTGAACATCTATCATCTTCATAGAATTAGCGCCGAACATAGAATATGTATCAGCAGCAGCAATAACAGAACCAATATCTGTTTTATTTGCTCCTTCTAAATCCATTGGGATATATGAGAACATTCTCTCTTCTTTTGGAATAGTTGCTAAAAGAGATTCTTTTGCGAATCTCTTTAAATACTCATCATCTCCCATGATAATATATCCAGGCTTTAGGCCTTTCTTTATTTCTTTCTCAATATCTAGTGCTCTCATACATGATCTACAAACATTTTATTATAGACTTTAATATTATCCTCGATTGTTTTCTTTGCAACTTCTACGCCACTCATTTCTAGTACGTTCATTCTTTTGCCTTCAAGTTGTTTATATACGCCGAAGAAGTGTCTCATTTCTTCAATAATATGTGTTGGCAAGTCTTCAATCATCTTGAATGAATTCCACATTGGGTCTTTGAAAGGAATAGCTATAATCTTAATATCTTCTTTTCCTTCATCAACCATTCTGATTTGCCCAATTGGGTAACATCTAACCAATGATAGAGGTACTAATGGTTCACTACAAATAACCAAAACATCTAATGGGTCACCATCATCTGCATATGTTCTTGGAATAAAACCATAGTTTGCTGGATAGTGTGTTGCTGTATATAAGATTCTATCCAAAATTAACATTCCGGTAGCCTTATCTACTTCGTACTTATTCTTACTTCCCTTTGATATTTCTATACAAGCGATAAAATCTTCTGGAGTAATTCTGCTTGCATCGATATCATGCCAAATACTCATATTTTGACGCCCTCCTCTCAATATTTATTATTATATATTATTTTGCGCGCACATTCTATATCTCATTTAGTAAATTATATTGATTTTTGCGTTTTTCTTGTGTTAATATATATTCACTTGCCGAGATGGTGGAATTGGCAGACGCGTCGGACTCAAAATCCGATGATGGCAACATCATGTGGGTTCAAGTCCCACTCCCGGCACCAAACGGGTCTTAGACTCACACAAAGAAAGAGCACTTAAATGAGTGCTCTTATTTTTTATGCTTTACTTTCTACTTTTGTATAGTGAAACAACAAATCTTCAAAACAATCACTGTCGTCTTTATTATAATCGCTATTATACCATAACCATTTGTCTACGTTTAGAATAAACCATTCTTTGTTATGAAGAGCATATATTAGTTTCCCGAATACGGCATAATCTTTTTTACTATTAGTGCTTTTATAGCAAATCGTACCATCTGGGTAAACTTCTTTGATAAGGCCATATTTTAGAAACCCTTTATCTAAACGGGCTTCTATTGACTTAATGTCTTTACAAGAATTTCGAATTCTAATTTCAAGTTTTAACATAATCTTTCCTCATTTGGTATTATACCAAAAACACACCAGCTCTATTCAAATACATAATCTGATTAGTCATTTTTGCCCTAGCAGTGTGCTTTTAAGTCAACGGGCTCTGCACCAATCAAAAAGAAATGGCCCTTTTTAAGGGCCATTTTCCATTAATCATCAACTGTGCCAATCTTTTGGCTTTTCAATAGTTTTTAACTTCTCCATTGTGTGATTTGTATATGCATATTTTTTAACTTCATATCCGTCAATTGTTTCATATTTTTTACTAGATACATTTTTGATAGATATGGCATCAGATACAATTCCTAATAAATATTCATTTTTAGCAGAGCTATATAAACTTGATAAGACTAATGCGTTTCTAAAAAACTTGCCATTTTTAGACAAAAAATCTATGTTAACATGTAAGCCTGCTTGCTTTATCAAGAAGTATAACATCATAGCTGTAGTTCTAGTATTTCCTTCTCTAAATGGATGAATATGCCAGAACTCAGAAACAAAATAGCATATCTTCTCAATCTTTTCTTCTGTTTTCAATTTTCCCCAATCGACTTTTTGATATTCTGCTTGCAATTCTTCAATAGCTTGCTCTAAATACCACGCAAATACATAATCTATTGACTTCCCATCCAAGAGTGATTCGCCTTTGTAAATATCAATTGTACGCAACTTTCCGGCCCAAGAATATAGTTCTGAGAATAAATGCTTATGGATTTTTAAACAATCTTGAATCTTTCTAATTTTAAAATTACTATTCTTAAGGTTTTGAACAGCAATAATCAAAAAGTCTGATTCTGCTTTTTCTAAAGTATCAGCATCTCTTATATCCAACTTATTAATTAATACATCAGTTCCTTCGTAAACATATGGATCTTGCATTACTTTTTATAAATCCTCCTAATAGCAAATTGTGCAGTTTCATAGTCGATTTCACCTTTAGAATATAGTTTCATAATACGTTGAGCATCAGATGATGGTTCAGCCCCATCAACCGTTGCTATTGATTTTGCGAATTCAACATCCGAATCTCCTTGCGGAATAGTTAATTCGAATGGTAATCCATTATGATTAACCGTCGCAGTTAAAAATAGCATTATAGCTTGACTCGTCGTTAGCCCAAGTGTTGAAAAAATCTCGTCTGCTTTTTCTTTAATATCTTGTGTTACTCTCGTATGCACAGTCTCTGTCTTTGCCATATTATTTATTCTCCCTGTAAATATTGTATCACAATTGCGATACATTAACAACAGATTTCTGTTGCATAATTCTGCTTCAAAATAATCCTTTGTTACACAAAGGTGCGTCTATAATCCCGAACGTTGCACCAAAAAAGCACTCAACTGAGTGCTTCTTTTATTCATTTTTTGCAAGTTCTTCAAATACTTTTTTGTGCTCTTTTAGTATCTTTCTACCCACAAACTCAACTGACTCATCATCTTCAATAACAATGCAATTAATCTTTCCAGAATGCGCAGTACATGCATCTATTGCTATAATACCTTTTGCATAATATGGCGAAAAATTAGCGTCCTTTCCAAACTCACTACATTTTCCATCCAATATCGAATGCCCATATGAAGCATGCCAGTGCCCACAAACAATTGTCTTATTAGGCTCTATTACACCTATGCTTGCTGCATACATCCCGTTAACCCATCTAGATCTATTCCATCGCTCCTCATTCGCATCTCGCCAATCTTCCTGGTACAAATATTGCACACTATCACTTTTTTCAATTAACTCTAAACAAGGAATCCAGCCATGCACAAAAATATAATTTTTTGTCTCATAATAATTTAACATCTTTGGTAATATTTCTCTATAATACACAGTTTCATAATAACGACTAACTATTTCGTTTGTCTTAGTCCTAGCATCTATCAAATCACAATGCGTTAAATCTAATAGAGACCAAGTCGTTCCATTTGAACGATTATACCCTCCTAACATATAGATCTTACCTTCACTTAGGTCCTTAACTAAATCTTCCATTAAATCTTCGTGATTTCCTCTTATCAGAATCACTTCATCTTTGTTCAACAAGTCTTTTATGAAATTTTGTATTTCTATTGTCTCCGAACCTCTATCAAATATATCTCCACAAATAACAAGTTTGTGTGGAGCTGTATCTTCAAAAAAACCTTTTCTTTTCAACGCTGATTTTAATTTTGAATAATATCCATGTATATCGGCTACAACATAATACTTCATCTATATTTCTCCCGCATCTTTGTTCAACCGAATTATAATATTATAAAGGTATAAGCACAATATGCCTACAAGGCATAACGGACATTTTCGTCCATCAAACTAAATATTTTTTATTTATTGAACTTAATAATACCCTTCTTTCTTAGAATAATTATTATTCCGCCAGCGATAAATCCTAGAACAAATAGACCCCCAATAATACAAATTGCAATAAATCCTTCTTGTGTTAAATATGGCTTTGTATATTCTGTTACATTTTGTTCCATATTGTCTGGAAGCGCTGGCAACTTATACAAATTGCTTCCATCATTATCTCCATATGCAACACGAACAATATTAATGCTATATCCGGCAACCCCTACAATTACATTATCGTCACTTACGACACAATTTCTCTCTTGAGGTACTACTGTTGTTGAACCTAGTTCGTTGCAAGCTGCTTTTGACGAATTGGTCATATATTGCATAGATGCTTTGTTGATATTGCCAAAGCCGTTTACATTTAATGTTATGTTCATTGGGCTTGAATTTGAATTTACTATTTTAAAATAGATAACTTGCTCATCTTGATCAACTGTTGTCACACTGTAACAGCCAGGAGCTTTCACATCTGTATTTACCACTTGCTTACCATAGTTGTTTGAATACAACATTTGTGTGAAGTAATTTGGAGTCAAAACAATGTTTTGAGAATCAAACCAGATTAAGTTTACTTCCCAGTTTTGAGAATTAATCTTCGCAAATGTTGGTGCGTATGATGCCATCTTCACAACATCACCATTTCTTTCAAAGCCACACATATATCCAGCTTCTTCAACAGCTGCCCACATATTATTCTTTGTAATATACTTTCCGAAGAATTCGCACCATGTTGCATATTCACCAACGAACACTTCTCTATCTCTAGAATATGAATCATAGTAATCATTATTCTTAAACATTTGCTTATGTTCCATGTAATAGTGTTCATCGACTAATGTGTCTGGGTATTTCTCATCAATGATTCCCCAAGATTCTTTCTTTTCTTTTCCATCAAACCAAGGACCAACGGAAGATATAATCTTTATTTCTGGATGCTTTTCCTTAATTACTTTGTAGATTGCATCAAAGTTTCTCCAATATAAATCTCCCCAGTTCTCATTACCAATTCCAATATATTGCAAATTGAAAGGTTCTTCGTGTCCGTTTGCTGCTCTCTTTGCACCCCATATAGTTGATGTATCGCCGTTTGCATATTCAATCAAATCTAAAATATCTTGAACATATGCATCGAACTCTGGTGTTCCTGGAATTAAAGCATATTGGTTAATATATTCAATCCAATCTTCTTCGCGCATTAAACCCCTTCTATATAGAGTTTCCCAATATTTATATTTTTGGCCATCCTTCTTCATTTGGAATTGGCATACCATTCCCGCATTCAATATTGGTAATGCTTTAGCATTCAAATCTTCACACAATTGAAAATATTCATGATATCCCATAGAGTTTGTGTTATCGTAAGTTAATCCACCTTCATCGTCATTCCAAATGTTTGAATAATGCTTTCTTTCATTTAATGGTCCAATTGTATCTTTCCAATTGTATAGTTCATCTAATGTTGTTCCTTCTGCCAAGCATCCACCTGGGAAACGAACAAATGAAGGATTCAATTCTTTTAATGCGTTGAATAAATCTGATCTTAAAGAAACATATTTCCATTTATCGTTATCATAACCATAGCTATCTTTTGGAACTAATTCGAATGAATCTAAGCACAATGTGCCATTGCCTTGGATCTCTATTGCAAGGCCGCCATCCTCTGTTTCGTTGGCATGCAATGTCTTTGTCACTTTTGTCCAATTGGAGTTCTTTTCTGGAATTTCAACTTCTAGAAGTTCGCCACTATATGATGAACTTAATCCAACCTTCATCTTTCCTTCAAAATCAAGATTCTTTACATAACATACAAATTCATAATCCACATCTTTTCTAAATCCCATATCGTTTTGGAATTCTTTCTTATACTTTTTAGATAGATATTCATAGTATTCAACAAATCCTCTATTTCTTAACATTCCTTCACCATTTGAAGTAATTTTTAAATATGATTCGTTCTTTTCATTCATAGAAAATTCATTATCTACTTTATAATCTAAACCTGATATGGTCCAATTTGTTAAAGGTGCTGCTTTGTAATCAAAAGAGGTGTTTGCAATTAAATTTGATACCAATCCACCATCACAAGCATAAGAGATATCTTCAATAAATAAACCATATAGATCTTGAGATATATCTACCCCAACATTATCTTTTGAAATATCTACAGTGATTTTAGATTTTGCACAACCTGCAAATGTAAATAAACTTGTAATTATAATTAGTATTAATAACAAACACGCTATAACCTTTTTCATAATGAACCTCTTGAAATTAATTATACTAATTAACTTGAGCCTCTTCAAGGCAAAAAAATAAGCCCACCTATTTGGTGAGCTTTTTAATTTCAATTCAACAAAACTTAGGCTTTAATAGCGTTTAATTGCTTTGTAAGTCTAGAGATTTTTCTGCTTGCTGTATTGTCTTTATATAGACCATCATGTCTAGCAATGTCGATAAGAGAAATTGTTTCCTTTAATAATGTTTCAGCTGTAGCAACATCCTTAGCTTCGATAGCTGCTTCATACTTCTTTATTGCATTACGAACTCTTGATCTCTTTGCTGTGTTGATAGCATTAGCTTTTTCGTTTGTTATAACTCTTTTCTTTTGAGACTTAATATTTGGCATATACTTCCTCCAAATGTATCGTTTTTTGCTTTTTTGCTAAATAAATATAACATAATAAAATTTATTATGCAAGGATTTTAAAGCACTAATTCAGTGAAAAAAGTGCAATTATTTGTTGTTATCTCCAATAAATGCTGCCATCTTTAGATAGCACGCCCCATTTTCCGTCTTGTTTAATCATTGCTTTTCCGTCTTTAAATGGAGTTGCTTTTTCATAAATTGGCTCGAAAACATATTTACCACTTTTGTCAATATATCCTGTTTTATCGTCCTTTGTAACGCATGCTAACCCGTCTGAAAAACTGTTAGCACAATCGTATTGGAAATCTATAACAACTTTACCTTCACCGTCAATAAAACCTAGCTTTTCGCCCATTTCAACGCAAGCTAAACCTTCTGCAAATTGGAAAGCTTCATCAAATGTTGGTTGGATTACAACTGCACCCTTTTGATTTTTATATCCCCACTTGCCATTTCTGAAGAATTTGAATACTTCTAACTTCTTCTCTTCTGGTTCTTCCCACTTGAATTGTTCTCTTTCTCTTTCACCAACTAAGAACTTAACAAGTTCTTTATCATCGAAAATACTGAATCTTAATTTTCTATTTTCGTTTTGTCTTTCTTGTTGATTGTTAACGTTTTGAACAACAGCATCTTTAGGATCTTCAGGTCTAAATGTTAGGTTAAATCTCTTTAACTTTTCTGCGATTTCAATACAATTTTTCTTACCGATGTTTTGGATTCTATACATCTTTGAAGATTGAATCACACATAAGTCACGACAAATGTTAATGCCGCCTTTCTTTAGAGCATCATAAGTCTTTTGTGACAACTTCAATTCTTCAATAGGACGAGCTAAATCTTCAGCATTTCCTTTTGGAGTATACTCGTTTTGATTTTTCTTTAAAAAATTGTTCTTCTTTTTATGCTTTGTCATAACGTATGTATTTTAACATAAATTGAGGGCACTTACAATGTAAAATAGTTGAAAATCTCGCGCGCTATGTTATATTATAAAAATATGTTCAGGGCAAAAGAATCGCGACATCTATTAATTTATTTAATTGCAATAATGCTATGTGTAACATTAGCATTTGCAATTGCACCTAAAGAAACTGCTCATGCGGAGAATACTTCTTTGGTAGTAGATTTGAATGCTGATTCTTCATTTGATGTTTACAACGATATCTTCACTTACACATACGGAACATCTCTATATATCGCAAAGGATAACACTATTTCTTCTTATCCAAATGCTTTCTCTGGTACTTGTGTAGGATTAGCTATTAATCGTACAAACATCTTGCTTCTAGCAAAGAACGGAACTACTTATGCTCTATACTATTTCGATTACGATGAACATGGTATTAAGTCTGCTCAATCAAGACTTGGTGCTCTAAAGAATACAACAGAAACTATTTCTAAGATCACAAAGGACTATTTAGGCAATTTCTATTTCTTGAGAAACTTCTCAACAGATACAAATCAATTAAAAGTATTTGCTGAAAATGCTGAATCTATTTCAGCATTAGAAAGGGTTGACTCAATTTCTGCAACATACCAAGTTCAAGATTATTTGTATTACCCAACATCAAGTTATATCTACGCAATTATTGGCGGCGAAATCTATAGAGCTTATAAAGGTGATGACATCATTCCTTCATCTTCTAATGCATTCACAAAGATTACGTCAATTACTGGCGCTACAAAGATGATTTACTTCAATGGTGACATCATTGTTAACACAGCATCAGGATTATACAGAATTAACATCGCTTCTTTAGAAAGCGCTAAATTAACTGATGATAATGCTTCAGGCAGTATTGCAGCAGCAACAATCGATACAAATATGTACATCTTTGCTCACAAAGGAACATCTATCTATCAATACGCATATGATGGTTCAACATGTACATACTTTAACAAATTTGATAACAGCGAATATGTACACCCTACATCATTCGATTTAGTATATGTAGCAAAGCTAACTTCAGATAGTGCTAATTTGTATTCTTCTCCAAGAAACATGCAAATTACATCTACACTATCTTTAAACGACTATTTCCTAGTTCTTACTCAAATTACATACCAAGATAGCAACAGCTCATTCTATTATGTAACAAAGCAAGATGGAACAAAGGGATACCTAAAAGCACAAAGTGCTACATTCACAAAGATAGATCCAAATTCAGATGCTAAGTCATTAGCAATCGGCTTATATGCACAAGGCTTATTCCCAGAAACAACAGTTTACAAATATCCTTATGCAAACGCTGAAGCTTTAACTACTATCGTTGGATATGATGAATTAATTGTCATAGACAATGTAGCTCAAGAAGGCGATACACAAGTTTGGAACTATTACAAGATTTCATACGTATCAAATGGTGAAATCTTCACTGGCTATGTAAAGATTACAGATGTATCTCCATATACAAGATTAACAGCTCCTACAGTTCTAAAGACTGTAAAGATCTCAGCTGAATCAATTGGCTCTTTAGTTTATCTATATGCACTTCCATCAGAAGAAAGCACACAAGTTGCTGCACTTACAGATGGCGAAGAATTAAATCTTGCAGAAGAATTCAACAAGGATGCCAAGTGGACAAAGGTTATATATAAAGATACATACGCATACGTTTTAACATCACAAATTTCTCAAAAAGGATTAACAGCTCTTCAAATAACACTTATTGTTATTTCATGTGTTATCGTAGCTGCTTCTGTCGTTATGATTATCGTAATGAAGAAAAAGAGAAAGATCGGATTCTAATATGACAACATACTTTATCTCAAATAAGAATTTAAACGCATTTAAGGCCCTAAATTTAAAAGATATATCTTTAGTCGAGCAAGATTCCATATCTTCATTTAATTCTCAAAATTTGGGCGATATTATCTATATAGATAAAGATCTTCCTTCAGATATGAAATTACAAGTATTGAAAGTTGCTAATCTATTTACAAAATGCGTCTCTTTTTCTAAAGGCGATAAGAAGATTAATGTTTTCAGCGAGATTATCTTTGATAACAATGCAAAATATGAAACTACAACAAATGGCTCTCAAGGTATAGATACAATAAAGCATAGTGCCCTACAAGTTGAAAAGGTAGCACGTATTGCATACGAGAAAACAAAGGATTTCCTTTTAAATGTAGATTTTGCAAATATGTTAATCTCAAGCGAAATCTGGAGAAAAGTTGTAACTAATATAAATGAAGACTATGGCAATATTGAATTAATGAACTTGCTTGTTCAAGATTTCAATATCTATTTCAATGAAAGACAATCAAAGATTGAGACGATTCTTGCAGAGACTTATGCATTTAATATTGTTGCTTCTGCACTAATTCAAAATGGATATACGATAGATTCTATAAAATACGAAAACGATTCAACAATTAAAGGATATACTTACCAAATAAAATAGGTCGCATGCAAAAGCACACGACCTAATTTTTTATTACTTAATAAATTAAAGTTTAGAAGCGATATAGTTAACTACATCTCCTACTGTTTCAAATCCGATTGATGCATCATCATCGATTTCGATTGAATATTTTGTTTCAGCATCCATAATCATTTCAACTTTATCTAAAGAATCTGCTTGTAAATCTTCAGCTAATGTTGTGTCCATGTTAACCTTTGTAACATCTGATCCTAGTCTGTCTGCGATAATTTCTTTTAATCCGCTTAATATTTCTTCTTTGCTCATATAGAACCTCCAAATTACACATTTATATTATATTATTTTGCGCACATTGGCAAGTTATTTAATCTCTATCAGAGATACGCTGCCGTCGATGGAATACGCACTACATACATAATCATCTATTGTAAATCTACGCAATTTATCTTCAGGAAATGCCTTATAAGTAACACTCATAATTATTCCCTTTCCAGTCCATCTCAAGAATGCATTATAGTCTACAAATTCTTGAACGCACTTTCCAATCTTCTTTGGAATCTTCTTATCCTTTGGCTCAACTGCTACGCCAACCTTTTCTAAAGATATAGCTGCAACAATTAGGTTGTTAACTGTACATAAAGAGATATATGCTTCTTCCAATGTAGGTACGCCATTTTTATCATAAGCGAACTTGCCTACATCTGTTTTTGCTAATTTGTTGTATTTTGCTATTGCAAGAGGAAGAAAATCTTTTTCCTTTATGTCATATGCATAGAATATCTTCATTAGAATCTACCCGTAGCAATATTTAAATCTCTATAATAGCTCTTTCTACAAGAATCAAATTGATCTTGAGTTGCTCTATATTGCCAATTACCTGTAGCAACGCCTGGAGTATTCATTCTACAATCAGAACCAAATCCAAACAAATCTTGAAGTGGAACCATAGCTATTTGACATTCAGACTCCATTAACTTTTTAATCATAAGCTTTACTGAGATATTATCAAAAGCGCCTCTTCCCCATTCGTCCTTAGAACAACCTAGGTATTCCAAGACTTTTAGTCTTGTTCCTTCGTTTAATTCCCATAGCCATCCAAGTGATGTATTGTTATCATGTGTTCCTGTGTATCCAATACAGTTCTTAACATAGTTACATGGCGTATGAATGTTTGTTGTATCACCATAACCAAAGTGCATTACTCTCATTCCAGGAAGACCAGTCTTCTTTAGAAGTCTTCTAACCTTATCATCGATGATGCCCAAGTCTTCTGCAATGAATCTGTCTTTTGGATATTTTTCAAATATCAAATTAAATAGTTCATTTCCTACGCCCTTGCACCATTTACCTTCTTTTGCTGTTTCTGCATCAGCTGGAACTGCCCAGTATTCACTAAAGGCTCTAAAGTGGTCAATTCTCAAGATATCGTAGATTTCCATCATTCTATCTATTCTTTGGATCCACCAAGCATAATTGTTTTGTTCCATGTATTTGTAATCATATAGAGGGTTACCCCACAATTGACCATTTTCGCTGAAATAATCTGGTGGTACACCTGCTACCTTCTTTGGAGTTCCATCAACTTTTAGTTGATAGTTCTTTCTATTTGCCCAAACATCTGAAGAATCTAAAGATACATACATTGGCATATCTCCAATGACACTTATCTTTTTAGAAGCTAGATATTTCTTACAATCTGACCATTGACTATCTAAAAGATATTGAGAGAAAACATAGAAATAGAATTCCCATCTATTTTCCTTAATGAATTCTTTCTCATCTACGTTTTCACGGAATTTAAATTCCTTTGGCCAATCAAGCCAAGAAGAATTATTGAACTTTTCCTTTATTGTCATATATAAAGCATAATCATAAACCCATGAATTAGCTTTTAGGTATTTCTTCAATTTATCGTGAACTTCTTCACCCTTATTCTTATATGCTGCTCTTAGAACTTTTTCTTTTAATTGAAATACAGCACCATAATCAACGACATATGGTGTTCCTGGATAAATTGCTTCATCTCTTTCTTGTTCGTTAATATAGCCCTCTTCTAGAAGCTTATCTGGGTCTATATATAAGAAGTTTAAAGCAAAGGCTGAATTGCCTGAATAAGGCGAATTTCCAAGTCCTACAGTAGTTAGAGGAAGAACTTGCCAACGAGTAAATCCTCCTTCTAGTAAAAATTCTACACATTTTTCTACTTCGTGGCCAAAACCACCTATTCCATATCTACTTGGTAGTGTGGAAACGTTAATTAAAACTCCTGATGATCTTTTTAGCATGTTACCCCTTCTTGTTTTGAAAAGAACTCTTCAATTTGATCCATGTATTCTTCATCTAAGCCGAATACATCCTCTCTTGGAGAAAATCTATATCTATCATTCATAAAATATGTGAATATATTATCGTCAATATTAACTAGCTTTTCTTTGCCAGCTCTTGCTCTATCTATATTCTTCTCGCATTCAATTGGTCTATAGATAGTATGTCCTCTATCCTCATAAATATGGAATTCAGCTTTTTTGTTCTTACATTGCTTTTGATGTCTTGCAATACTTAGATTGTATGTAACGGTTCTATCATCCTTACTATGAGCTACATATACTGGTCCTTTATATTTGTTAATACCACCAATACCAGTCATCCAAGCGTATTTACCAAATGAGAATAGATATGCAATATATGCAAATGGTTTAGCAAGCTTTAATATCTTTGCGCCTTTCTTTATACCTTGATCTCTCATGATGCCCCAGAATTCATTAAAGCCAGCAATTGTAGCAAGAGCAGATACTCTCTCTCTTACTTCTTTATCATTTAGCGCACAAGCTGAGCCGTAACCGCTCCAGCTATGTCCAAACACAAATGTCTTTAATCCTTTAGCTTCTTCTTGGGCTGACGCAAATAAGATAGCATTTTTAATGTCTATAATTGATCTTGGCAATCCTTCCATACCCTTTCTGCCTTCACTTTGACAACATCCTGTCATATCAAACGCGAAAACAAGGTAATCTTTTCTTGTGAAATAATCTATAACTTGTAAATAGTTCTTGTGAGAACATCCAATACCGTGAGAAACAATCATTAATGCTTTATATGGCTTATGACCTTCATGAGAGAAGAATGCGCCGTAAAGCATGTTTTTACCGCTCATAAATCTTGCTTCTTTTTCTTGTAGGCCTGGATAGAATTTATTATCATCACAAACCATTGAGTATTTAACTTTTCTTCTGAAATATGAATCTAAAACTAATTTAGTTAAAATTGATGGAATAACAATAGTCCACCCAAGCAATATATAAATTATTACTCCGCAAATTGTAATTCCTAAATACGCCAACTTCTTGCCCATGACTATATTTTAACATAATAATTATAATAATTAAATATGCGAATTTGCCTAAAAAAATACCGCCTGGGCCAATTGCCCAAGCGGTAGATATCATTTTAGTAGTTGATTATACAACACCTTCAGATAACATAGCATCTGCAACCTTTAAGAATCCTGCGATGTTAGCACCTGCAACTAGGTTACCTTCCATTCCATATTCTTTAGCTGCCTTTGCTGCATTATGATAAATGTTAATCATAATTGTATGAAGCTTGTGGTCAACTTCTTCGAATGTCCAAGAGTATCTCATAGAGTTTTGGCTCATTTCTAGAGCTGATGTAGCAACACCACCTGCGTTTGCAGCCTTAGCTGGTCCAAACAATACGCCGTTTGCTTGGAAGTATTGTGTAGCTTCAATTGTAGAAGGCATGTTAGCACCTTCAGATACAGCATATACACCATTAGCAACTAATGCCTTTGCTGATTCTAAATCGATTTCGTTTTGTGTAGCACATGGTAAAGCGATATCGCACTTAACTGTCCATACGCCCTTGCAACCTTCATGATATTCAGCTTCTGGATGCTTAACTAGATATTCTTTAATTCTCTTTCTTTCAACTTCTTTCAATTGCTTTACATAAGCTAGATCGATACCGTTCTTGTCGTAGATGTAACCATTTGAATCGCTCATTGTTACAACCTTAGCGCCAAGTTCTGTAGCTTTCTTACAAGCATAGATAGCAACGTTTCCTGAACCAGAAATAGCAACTGTCTTACCCTTGAAAGATGTTCCATGATCTTGAAGCATTTCTTCTGTGAAGTAGCATAGACCGAATCCAGTAGCTTCTGTTCTAGCTAATGAACCACCGTATGTTAATCCCTTACCTGTTAAAACGCCTGAGAATTCATTTCTTAATCTGCTGTATTGACCATATAAGTAACCGATTTCTCTTCCGCCTACACCGATATCTCCAGCTGGAACGTCTGTATCAGCAGAAATGTGCTTAGAAAGTTCTGTCATGAAGCTTTGGCAGAAACGCATAACTTCGCCTTCGCTCTTACCCTTAGGGTCAAAGTCAGAACCACCTTTACCACCACCGATTGGAAGGCCTGTTAGTGAGTTTTTGAAAATTTGTTCAAAGCCCAAGAACATAATGATACCTTCGTATACAGATGGATGGAATCTTAGACCGCCCTTGTATGGTCCAATTGCCTTATTGAATTGGATTCTGAAACCTCTGTTTACTTGTACAACACCCTTGTCGTCTACCCATGGTACTCTAAACTTAATAATACGATCTGGTTCAACTAATCTTGCCATAACACCTCTTTCGATGTATTCTGGGTGCTTTTCTAAAACTGGTTCTAGAGATTCTAAAACCTCTCTAACTGCTTGATGGAATTCAGGTTCATTAGCATTACGCTTTACAACTTGATCCATTAAATCTTGTAAATATTGAATTTTAAAACTCATCTTTGAGTCCTCCTATTTGTTTTCCTTGTATAAAAAAATGACTGCGAAACAAAAACCTCTTTCGAGATATTGTTTAAGCAGTCATTGCTTTTGTTATTATTTATGTGTTTGTATTATACTACTTTTTCTTGTTCAAGAAAACTATTTTGTTTTCTTATCTTCGTTCTTAACAAACTCAAGGATAGCTGTTTCAGCTGCATCTCCTCTTCTTTGTCCAAGCTTAAGAATATGAGTATAACCGCCCTTTTGGCCTAGCTTTTGAGCTCTCTTTGCATAGAAAGGAGCATATTCTCTGAAAATCTTTTCGATTAGAGGATGCTTTACTTCTTTAGTTCTTTCGATGTAATCAGACTTCTTTTCGCTATCTTGTTTGATTTCTTGTAAGTCAACAAGCTTACCCATCAACTTTCTTCTAACAGCTAGCTTCTTTGTTCCATCGTTAACGAATTCAACTTCGATCTTCTTACCATCTTTAGAGTTAACAGTCTTCTTAACCTTAACTACATCTTCGTAAGAGTTGATAGCGTCTGTAAGTAATCTCTCAGCATATTTTTGAGTTTCCTTAGCTCTATCTAAAGTTGTTTCGATACGTCCATACCAGAAAAGTTCAGAGGCTAAATTCTTGATGATGGCCATTCTTTGAGTTGCTGTTCTTCCTAACTTTCTATTTGCCATTGTTTAAACCTCCTAAATGTCTTCCTTGTTTCTTAATGAATATCCAAGGCTTGTCAATTTGTCGATAATTTCATTAACAGATCTCTTACCAAGATTCTTAACTCTCATTAGATCGTCTTCTGTCTTTCTGCACAAATCTTCGATTGTGTTAATGTTAGCTCTCTTTAAGCAGTTATATGGTCTAACTGTTAATTCAAGTTCATCGATAGATGTTGTTGTCTTTTCAACGCCTGTACCATTCTTCTTAGCATTTTCTAATTCTACTGTTGGAGCAGATGTAGATAGTTCTGTGAATAGGTGAACTTGCTTTTCTAGAATGTCAGCTGCTAAAGAAATAACTTCTTTTGGAGTATAAGTTCCTGTTGTTGTAACAGAAATTGTTAACTTTTCATAACTCATATCTCCACCTAATCTTGCAGATTCAACTGTGTATGAAGCTGTTTCAACTGGTGTATAGATTGAGTCGATTGCAATATATGATGCATCTTGTGAATATGCACTGTTTGCTGTCTTGCTGTGTTCAGAAGCAGCAACGTAACCTCTACCCATACCAATATAAATTGTCATTTCAAGGTTAGCACCTTCATCAAGAGTACAAATATATAAATCTGGATTCAAAATTTCAATATCAGAGCCATGGATGATATCGCTTGCTCTTACAACACCTGCTGTATGCTTATTGATTTCGCATTGTGTTGTGTAAGTAATATCGTCTGTGAATGCCTTAACGGCTAAGCTCTTAATATTTAAGATGATATCTGTAACATCTTCTTTTACGCCTGGGATTTGAGCAAATTCATGTGTAGCACCAACAATTTTGATACCAATAGCAGCAGCACCTGGAAGTGTGCTTAAAAGAATTCTTCTCATGCTATTGCCTAATGTTGTACCGAATCCTCTTTCTAGTGGCTCAATTACAAAGTTCATTGACTTTGAATTTGATGCATCCTCAATACATTGAATGCTTGGCGTTTGAATCTTTATCATATGTTTTACCTCCTTTAAATTTAAAACTAACTATTTATTAATTAGTCTTACTTAGAGTACAACTCAACTATTAAGTGTTCCTCGATTGGTAGATCAATATCTTCTCTTGTTGGTAATTCAACAACTTCACCCTTAAGTGTAGCATTGTCGAACTTAACCCACTTTGGCATACCGATTACTGCTTTTTCTTCCTTTAATGCTTTGAAGTATGTCTTCTCTGCCTTAGATTCCTTAACAGCAATAACGTCACCTTTCTTAACTAGGTAAGATGGGATATTAACATTTTTACCATTAACTGTAATTGTTGCGTGAGATACTAATTGTCTTGCTTGATCTCTAGATGGAGCAATACCCATACGGTAAACAACATTGTCTAATCTTCTTTCTAGTAAGATAAGAATGTTTTCACCTGTGATACCACGCATATTTTCAGCCTTTTCGAAGTAACCTCTGAATTGCTTTTCACATAATCCATAGATTCTCTTAGCTTTTTGCTTTTCTCTCAATTGAACAGAATAACCTGAAGCTTTCTTTCTAGCAGCTCCATGTTGTCCTGGAGGTGTTTGACGCTTGTTGAAAGAGCATTTCTCAGAATTACATCTTTCGCCTTTTAGAAATAATTTTGCGCCTTCACGTCTACATAAACGACATGCTGGTCCTGTATATTTAGCCATTATCTTAACCTCCTATTATAGTCTTCTGCGTTTTGGTGGACGACAACCATTGTGAGGAATTGGAGATACATCTTTAATCATTGTAACTTCCATACCTACTACTTGAAGAGCTCTGATAGCACTTTCTCTACCTTGTCCAGCACCTGTTACGAATACTTCTACGCTCTTCATTCCACAATCTGCTGCAACCTTAGCTGCGTCTTCAGCAACGCATTGTGCAACATATGCAGATGACTTCTTAGATCCACGGTACTTTAACTTACCAGCTGATGACCAGCTAATTGTATTTCCTTGTGTATCTGTAATTGTAACGATCGTATTGTTGAAGCCTGCGTGAATATGAACACAACCTTTCTCAACACGACGCTTATTTGCATTACGCTTCTTAGCTGTTGTTGCTTTAACTGCCATATTCTACCTCCTTAGTCCTTCTTCTTACGACTTACAGTCTTCTTAGGTCCCTTGCATGTACGAGCATTTTGCTTTGTACTTTGTCCACGGCAAGGTAATCCCTTACGATGTCTGATGCCTCTATAGCATCCGATTTCTTGTAATCTCTTAATGTTTA
>JAEEGL012266353.1_pt1 | contig 43563 bp, 28 predicted proteins | sample 9134231 | NCBI WGS metagenome assembly JAEEGL01 (sample SAMN16246548, study PRJNA631951) | gut metagenome | biome: gut microbiome; feature: rumen; material: fiber-attached | host: Bos | place: Iran: Karaj | collected 2018-10
ACGGGGGAATTCCCGAGCGGCCAAAGGGGGCAGACTGTAAATCTGTTGTCACTGACTTCGGTGGTCCGAATCCACCTTCCCCCATCAGAAAAATCCGTCCGAAAGGACGGATTTTTCAATGAAGTCGCCCCTATCGGGGCTAATGAAGAAATGAAGACGCTTCGCTAATGAAGACGCTCCTGCGGAGCTAATTAAGGAACGGGGGGCGACTTTACTTCATTAACGAGCGCAGCGAGTGTCTTCATTAGTGAGCGAAGCGAACGCCTTCATTAGTCGGCTTTGCCGACGTCTTCGTTATATATCCAGACGCCGTCGGGCGTTTTTATTTTTATATCGCGGTCGGAGGTATCGCTTCCGTACTCAACGGACTTTACCGGACAGCCGCGGTCGGACGGGTAAAGCACCGTGACGAGTCTGACGTCCGCACCGTACGCCGCAAAGTCGACGCTCGGCGCGGGTACGTTCGGCGTGCGCCAGCCGACGAAAGGCTGCTCCGAGCCTCGTCTTAAGGTGCAGTTTTCACCGGATAAAAGCGTCAGCGTTACACCGCCGCCGTAATCTGCGGTGATACGGCTGCCTTTGATCAGTACGCCGGAATAATCCGGCAGCTCGTGCGATCTCTGCGGAGAGCCTCCTCCGCAGTCAACGCTCACCGGCACGTCTTCAAGCTGCCAGTGCGCCTCATATAAATGCGGCTTGCCGTCGCACGCGAAGAGCCGGTCGATAACTATATAGAACGTGCCGGAACCGAGCGGCGCGCTTTTTATTTTTACCACCGTGCGTTCGTGTCTGACGTCCGTATATCCGGGTCCGAAGCCTTCGTCGTAAACTCCCCGGAGCACGTCCGCGTCCTTACCGAGACTGACCTTAAGATCGGAAATTTTCGTAAGGTCGCCGTCGTGCCAGCGGTATCTGCCGCGGCGGTTCTGTCCGAACCCGTCGACCAGGACCGTGTTGTGCGAATACGCGGACAGCACGTAGGCGCGCATACGCGAGGTGTCGTAGGCGTAGTTTCCCGTATCGCGCAGAAGGTCTTTTCCGTAAGCGTACAAAAGCACACTCAGCTTGTCCTCGTGCTGATGTCCGAGCCCGAACGGTCCGCTGTCGAACAGAAGCCACTGACTGTCAGGCTCCCAGCTGTCGCGCAGAACGGCGATACCGCTGTACGGCATTACCGTATCCTTTTCCGCGGGCGGCTGTCCTTCGGCTCGCCGCGAAGCGAAATATCTGAAATCGCCGCGTCCGGGACAAAGCGAAAGCGCAGAAGAGAGTGCGTTCGCGGCGTCCGCGCGGCTGCCGTCGTTCAGGTCCGGCGTGTGCAGACCGGGATCGGCGAGCTTTTCGTACAGCTCGTACGCTTTTTCCAGTCCTCTTGTCAGTTCTTCAGGCACCGGCTCGTCCATCGCCCGGGTTATATCGGCGACTACGCTTACGTTTTGTATCATAACGCCGTGGTAACATGTCGAAAGCTCGACCTGAAAGCCGTCCGGATACAGTTGATTTTCCGTCTCTTTTATAGTTTTGTCAAGAGCGTATTTCTTCCATTCGGCGGCGTCGGTGAGCCACGGATACAGAAGCCCGACGTGGTAAAGCCCCGCCATCTCCATAAACAGCCAGTTGCCGCCGGTGCGATGAAAATGACGGAGACGCCGGGCGTTCTCCCACATCGACGCGAAAAACTCGCAGATATCGTGATCCGTAAACGCCTCGGAACGGTAAAACGCGTGGAGCGCATACTGCCAGCCGTCCGAAAGACGTATGCCGATCTCTATCGTGCGCCACGAGAGCGTGAGGATGCCGGAAACGTCTTTTTCACACTGACATTGCTCGCGCCACGAGCGGAAAAGACGTACGAACAGCTCCGCGACACGTTCGTCCCCCGTCTCCCGGTACAGGCGTCCGAGCGCACGGAATTCAAAGTGCCGGTTCAGCTGCCAGGTCCATTCGGCGTATTTGTTCGGCGTGGGATTGGCTTCCCAGCGTATGCTGTCGGGACCGAAGTTGTGCATATAACCGCACGACATTATCTCGCCGCGGCTGAGGCGCTCGAAGATATGCCGGTCCGTCTCGCCGGGGAGCGCCCATGCGTTGTCATAAGGACGGTATCTTACGCGAAAATACTTGTCGGGCTTTAAACTCCGGCGCACGAATACGGCGTATTCGTGTTCCGCTTTATCAAGCTTTCCTTCTTCAAGCAGACGCGGTATGCGTTCGAGCCCCGGAAGCGAGGTATCGAGCTTTTCACGCAGGAATTCTTCGGATGATATATGCAGCAGTTCGCTCATGACGGTCTCCTTTCACGGCGGCGTCGTTTTCTTTCACGCCGCGCGGCGGCTTAAAACCGGTTTCTTTTTTTCGTCTACATTGTACATTAAAAATATGTCGAAAGTGTTGCCGCGGGGGAACTTTTGAATGTCGCAGAACACGTACGCGGACGGCAGTCCGTATTTTTACCGTTCTCTTGACATTGTAAAGTTTATATGATATAATACCCACGAAATAAACCGTTATGAGCCGCGTACGCCTGACCGGATCGGGACGGAGTGACCGAAAGCGCTTGACGAATATAAGGAATACAAAAAACAACGATAAACGGAGCAAAATATGAAAACATTTTTTAAGATCGTTTCACTCATCATCGCCGCGGCGGCGGTAATGCCGCTCGCCGCGTGTACGCCGGGCGAGCCGGCGGCGACGACAGCGGAGCAGAGTACTGCCGCGGAAAGCACGTCCGCCGAAAGCACTGCGGCTGACGAAAGCACCGCCGCTGAGGAGACGGAGGCGGAGACGCCGTTTTCCATAACCGAAAACGGCTCGTCAGCAGTTGTAAGCGCAAAGGGAATGAGTTATACCGCCTCGGGATACGATCATATATCGAACGGCAGGTTCGTCATCAAAAAAGAGGGATTCGCCGCGGAATTCGACGGTGATCCCGGCAGATTCAACCGCATAATAACGGAATATTCGTCGACCGAGCCGTTAAAGCTTTATTTCACGTATTCGACCGCATCTTCGGACAAAACGGATATGTATTACGTCGAAGCGGCGGAGAACGGCACGTTCAGCTGTCTTATCAGCTCGTATCTGAACGCGGGATACGGCGAAAAGCTGAAATCCGTAAAGGTCGAAACGTGTAAGAAAAACGACGCGGATTTCGTCATATACGGCATATCCACGGAAGAAATACAGCTCATAAACAAGGACACGTATTATCTTGAAAACGCGCGTTTCAAGGTCGGCGTACACCTCTCGTGGGGCGGCGGCATAAACTACGTCCAGGACAAGACGAAGAAGGTCAAGGGCGTGACAAATCTCGTAAACAGTCACGACACGGGACGGCTCATACAGCAGTCGTATTACGGCACGTCGGGCAACGGCGAATATCAGCCGGAGATGTCTATGGGGGTCAGATGGGTGTATAACCCCGTACAGGGCGGAGACCAGCACGGCAACGCGAGCCGTCTCATAGACCTGTCCGTAACGGATACGTCGGTCTACATAAAATCTCAGCCGCAGGACTGGTCGCACGACAACTACCTGACGCCGAGCTATATGGAAAACACGTATACAGTAACCGACGGATACATAAAGGTAGACAACCGCTTCGTTGATTTCTCCGGCTGGGAGCATCCGTACGCGGGTCAGGAGCTTCCCGCGCTCTATACGATAAGCTATCTGTCGAGATTTACGTGGTACGACGGGACGGAGCCGTGGACGGACGATACGCTCTCGTACAGAGACGACCTCAATTTCTGGGGCGACGCGCAGTACGTCGCGGAATGCACGAAGAAGCTTAAGACGAGCAACAGCGAGACGTGGTGCGCGTGGACGAACCCGGGCGACGATTTCGGCCTCGGCATCTACGTCCCGAACGTTGATCTGTTCAAGGCGGGCAGATATAAGTTCGACAACTCCAAAAAAGCCACCGACGACTCGACCAACTACGTCGCGCCGTACAATACGATGAAAATGATATCGTACAAGCCGATAGAGTACAGCTATCTTATGACTACGGGGTCGATCGGACAGATAAGGGAGGAATTCAAAAAGAACAGGGACTTTTCGGACAACGCCTCGCTTCACAACGACTATATCTCGTCAAGGATCTACGGCGGCGAAACGAACCCCGTGAACGCTGAGTTTGAGACGGAGGACAGCGTGCTTCTGCTCTCGCTTCCGAACAGTACGCAGGTCTCATACTCCGCTGAATACAAGGCGGCAAAGCTGACGTCCGTCGGCGCGGACCCCCACGTTGAGATAGACTATACCGGCGGCACATATTCCGCGGACGAGCTTAAAACGCTCACGATAGAGTATATGATACCGAAGGACAATTCACAAAAAACGTACTGCACCGACCTGTTCATCTGCTCCGGCTCCACCACCGCGCCGGACGGCGGCAAGAGGGTGAGAAAAGACCTGACGGCAGACGGAGAATTCCACACCTTGACTGTCAGCTTCGCTAACTTGAAATACTGGTCCGGCAAAATAAATCTTATCAGATTTGACTATTTTGACAACTGCGGCAACGGGGACGTCATGTATCTCCGCTCGTTCAAGCTGTCTTAAATAAAGGAGGTTAAATATGAAAAAAGCTCTTACTATCGTCATTTTCATCCTTCTTCTTGTTATATCAGTATCCTGCGGGACGGTCGGCGGCGGCACCGTTACAGATCAGAACGGCACACAGCAGAACAACCAGAACGACCAGAATACGCAAAGCGGCTCGTATCCGCGCGTCACTTATTACGATGGCAAAGACGGATACAAATGGGCGGCGGCGCTGCAAAACGCTCACCTCACCTACAACTACGGCGAGGAGAGAAACGACGGGCGCGGCGTTGTGTCGTATCAGTTTGAATTTTTGAACTGCGAAAACTGCCATTATCACAAAAGATACACGCTCGTCGGCTATGACGAGGCGTATAACGGCACCCTGACCGAGGCGGACGACCATATAGGCATAGTGTTTGAAAACGGAAAATGCGTTTATTACGACTTTTACAGAAAGCTGATAGTTGACGATTTCCCGTTCCTTGAGGTATATGAGGACAAGACGTTTTTGCCCGAAAACCTCGGCTCCGCGACGTTTGGCATCTACAACGCCACAAAGGACTTTGAGTCGGGCAGCAAAAAGCAGGGAAATACCGATATTGTCTGCGAAAGAACGGAATATCGGCCGACGACGACCTTGTGCGGCAGCGCAAAGGGTTATGAGTTAAGCAAGAAAATGATATATCACGGTAAATCAGATCACACGTCGGAATTCACCTCCACAAAGTTTTTCTACGATACCGATACCGAAATAGGACTTTACGCCGAATTCTATATGGAAGACGACCCGAAGGTAAAGCTTGACGAGGCGGCGGGAGAGTCGTATTACGAATACAGAAGCGAGCTTTCAAGCGTCGTTGAGGTCACCGGCTACGAGACGGGCAAGGTCAGCCCCTCCGACGTGAAAGCGAAGATCGAAGAAATAATGAAAGGTCACGAGACGGAATATAAGCACGTATCTTATTCCGAATACAGCGACATATTCGCATAAAAATATATGAAAAAGCCTTTATACAAAGCCGCGTCCATATTGATCGCCGTCATTTTGACGGCATCTTTATGCGTTCCCGCGCTCGCCCTGCCGCTTCACACCGCAGCGGTAAAAACGGCGATAGATAATATCGCAGCGGGAGAGAAGTTTCTCATCGTAAACGACGCGGGCAGGAATACCGTGTCGAAATACAGCGCGGGCAAACGGCTTGCAAAGGCGTCGGTCAGCTTCAACGGAAACGGGCTTTCCGGCATATCGGAGGACGCCGCGGTTTTTACATACGAATATAACGGCGACGGCGATATACTGCTTTTGTGCGATCAGGGCTATCTCACCTCGTCCGATACGGGTAACGGTCTGTTTTACACGGACACGCCGACAAAGTACAGCGTCTGGCGCGTTGAGGAAGGCTGCTATCTGTTCAACGTCAATTCCGCCTATATGTCAAACGGAAAAGAGAATTATAACAACTACCTTGAATACTACCCGAAATCCGATTTTTACAGCACCTACGGCAAAAGCGGTGATACGTCGCTGTACAAAATGAGCTTTTACAAGCTCACGGAGGACGCGGCGCAGACGGAGGACGGCGGCTACGCGCTGCCCGTGTTTGAAACGTCGGATATACACGGCTATATCGCGTCAACGTCCGGTAAAAGCTGCGAATACCGCCTTGCGTATACGGCGGGCAGAGTGAACGCCAAGCGGTTCGACGGGCGTGAATACGACGTGAAAAGGACGCTTCTGCTTGACGGCGGCGACATATACCAGGGCAACCCGGTATCGAATCTGCTTGAGGGACAGTCCGTCTCCGCGGTGTTCGATCTGATGGAATACGACGCGGTAACGGTAGGCAACCACGAGTTTGACAGGTCGATAGAAAAAACGGTCGACGCTGACGCGACGATGCCGGATTATACGTATCTCGGCAAACGGTATAAAAATGAGATCCCCGTTATCGTATCAAATCTTTACAAAAACGGGGAAAAGGTCGGCTTTGCAAAGGATTATCTGATATTTGAAAAAACGGCGGTCAATTCAAAGGGCGAGACCGCGGCGGTAAAAATTGCCGTCATAGGCTTTGCAATGGATTACTCGTCAAGCATCATGAACTCCAGATTCACGGGCGCGGGATATACGGTAAAGGTCGATTACGGCGAGGTGAACGCGCTTGCGAAGCGTCTTGAGGAGGAAGGACTGTGCGACGCGACGGTGCTTTTGTGTCACGCGGAAGCGTCTGAGACCGCAAACGGTCTGGGCGGCGGCTCCGCGGTCGATCTCGTGCTCGGCGGTCACACGCATCAGGACGTAACCGGCGTGACTGCAGGCGGTATAAGGTATATGCAGCCCGGCGGAAACTGTACGTCGTACGCGTACGCGGAGCTTTTGTTTGAAACGGACGGCGACGGAAAACCGGCGCTTTCCGGAGTTTCGGCGACGCAGACGCTCTCCGCGCCGGAAACCGCCATGCTGTATAAGGACGGCGGGTACGAAAGCGGTCTTGACGCAGCTGTTCTGAAGATGACCGACGCGTATCTTGACGATATAAAACCGCTTCTTGACGCGGAGATAGGTTATATAACCGTTCCGTCGCAGAAAAGCGTTTATATTGACGGCAGCGGACAGCGCGCCGTCACGTCGGGCAACTGGCTTTCGTCAATCACGAAAAGAGCCGTCGACGCGGACGTCGGGTTTATAAACGCGGGCGGCATACGCGCGGATTTCACGATACCCGAGGGAGAGGACAGGCGCGCGATAACGGTCGCGGACGTATATACGATGCTTCCGTTCGAGAATAAAATATACTGCTTTGAGCTGCCGATGCCGGAGTTTCTGACGGTGCTTCAATATTCGCTTACAAGGTCCGGTTCTACGCTTTTATCGTATATGACGGGCGTTGAATGTTATTTTACGAATCTGACCGTAAACGCGATAATCAAAGACGGCGTACCGCTTTTCGTTGACGGAAAGTGGAAAAACGGAGCGGAAAACAAGAAGATCAAAGTCGCCGTCAGCGAATTTATCGCAACCTCCGACAGAGTGTCCGACGGTATGTCGAATCCGTTCTGCAAATGGCTCGATACTGACAGGCTCATAAGCACGCACACGACCGACAACGAGGGTGCGCTCGACGTGCTCAAGGGCGAGGCGGAGAAAAGCGGCGGACCGCTTTATATAGACACAAAGCCGCACTACATAAGCGGAAAATACGCGGGCGTTGACATACCGCTGTCACCGTCGGACGACACGAACGTACCCGATATCGACAGAGAAATCGGCGAAACGGAAGAACCTCAAAAAAATGAAACGCTGTCACGGTTTTTGCCGTTAATTATCGAGGTTTCGGTCATAGTTGTAATTGTTGTTATTGCCGTTATTATCGGCATGATCATAAAACGGAGAAGAGAAAAATGATACAGGACTTACATTCACACACTTATTATTCATTTTGCGGAGGAGACAGACCGGAGGAGGTGGCTGACGCTGCCGTCGCCGGCGGGATCGAGCTGCTCGGAATAACGGACCACAATTACGGCGTGGGCTACGGCAGATTTGACGTGTTCTGCTCCCCCTGCGCCGAAAGTCTGCACAACACGTATGAAAGAACGCTTCGGCGGTATTACGATCATATAAATCTTTTGCGCGAGAAATATAAGGACAAAATAGAAATAAAGCGCGGTATAGAATTATGCACGCTGTACGACGGTCAGGGCTTTAAAAATCACCATCTGCCGGACGGCGCGGATATTTCTTATTACGATTACTGTCTTATAGAAAATCTCGATCATCCGATCTCCGTGACGCACGGCGACGTGTTTTCTTACGCCGAAAGATGCGCGACGCCGACCGTCGGCATAGCGCACACGGATATGTTCGCTTTCATAAAGTCAAGGGGAGAAGATCCATACGAATATTTTTGCAGAATGGCGGAAAAAAACATATTCTGGGAAATGAACGTAAGCTATGACCCGACGCACAACTACCGCGTTCACGGCTACGTGACGGAGTTCTTCAAAAACGTGGAACAGCAGGATATTGTGCGCCGCTCCGGCGTCCGCGTGTCCGTCGGCTTTGACGGGCACAGAGCCGTCGACTATCTGCCGGACAGAGTCAGGGATTTCAACAACAGGCTGACGGAAATGGGTATACTGAAACCGTTTGAATAAAAAAAGCACAGAAAAAACGCGATGCCCGAAGCATCGCGTTTTATATTTTTATTTATTCGCTTATCTTAAGCGCGTCGGTTTCCGCGGGTTTGTTTTCCGCGGTGTTTTCAACAAGCTGCTCCGCTTCCTTTGCGGCTCTTGCCTCGCAGGTCTTGCAAAGTCTTGTTTTGCCGTTTTCAATGGCGGCGGCGGACGTGCCCGTCAGAAGCTCCACCGTGTGGTTAAGATGCTGACAGTCGTCGTAGGCGTGGTAGACAGTGCCGCTCGCAGTCCAGTAAACCGTGTCTATATGCGCGTTTTCAAGCATTTCCTCCTGGGAGACCGGATTCCAGTCAAAGCTTACGAGACCCGCGACGACGAGAGCCACGGCGGCGGCTATGACCGCGATTATCTTTGACTGCTTGTTCGCCTTTTTATCCGTCAGAGCGAATATGATGAACGGCGCGAAAGCAAGCACGGATACGATAACGCCGAAGTTGTTCTGTATCCAGAATCTCGCCTTGTTCTTTGCGGGCGCGGGATCGAGATGATTGCCCTTTTTCCAGAGAAGCGAGCCTATTATCACGCATATGAGGTCAAGACCGAGGCAGACAGCCCAGCTTATCGTCCAGCCCGGATTTTCGGTAGTGAAGGACAGCTCAAGCGTGTGCGTGAAGAACAGTATCGCAAATACCTCAAAGCCTATCGCCAGAATCCATAAAATGACCGCGAAAATACGGTACGGCAGCGCGTTTTTCCTTGTAGCCGCGAGCAGCTCTTCCTTTGACGTGCTCTCCTGCCCGACCTGCGTATAGGTATGCTCTATCTTTTTTCTTCCCGCCGATCTGTTTGCGGCGGCGGCTTCAAGCGCCTTTTTCGCCGCTTCCTTTGCGGCGTCGTTTTTCTTTTTATCTGCCATAATAATACCTCCGAAATTTTATATATGGATTATAACACATTTTAAAATCAATGTCAAGTATTTTGTGAATTATTATGACGAAAAACGACATAAATTTTAAATAATACTTATTGACAATCGTGTCAAACTAATGTATAATTAAAAAAAGTAAAAATATATACAATACATATGATGCTTTGCACCGGAGGAACGGTATGGAATACGAAAACAGGATATTCACAAAACCCGTATGGGAGGGAAATACGGTATATAACGAGACCGTCTGGCCCGTCGATCTTGACGGCGGCGATATCATAATACCGCTTCTGTTTCACGCGGATAAGATCTTGTCGGTCACGGACACGGCGCTTCGGACGGTGTATCAAAAGGGCAGGGATTACGAGCTGTGCGACGGTAAAATAATGATAAAAAGAGACGGCGAAATGCGTATAACGCCGAGAAACGAGTTCTTTCTGACGGAAATACAGGCGGGAAGCTCTTTTCAGATCGGCGCCGAGGGCGGCGGCTGGCTCTATTTTGCCGAGGGCGACGGCATAACGAAAAAGCAGTACTGCGTAACGTACGAACACGGCGGCGTATGGGATATGAAAAAGCCGGAGCCGACGGAAAAACTGAAAAAAACGCGGATGAAAATAAAGAATAAAGAGCCGTTTACGTTCGCTTTCTTCGGAGACAGCATAACGTACGGGGCAAACTCCTCCGGAATGAAGGATATAATGGTGCCGCCGTACGCGCCGATATGGTCGGAGATGACCGTGCAGAACCTGAACGAAAAAGGCGTCCCGGTATCGCATATAAACCGCGCCGTCGGCGGTATGAATTCTCAGTGGGGCGCGGAGCAGCTCTATCCGCTTTTCAAGGACGACAGATTTGATATAATGCTCATAGCGTTCGGCATGAACGATCCCGTGACGGAGCATTTTGAGGAATATCACGAAAAAATGATAGAGGACGCTCTCAGAATAAACCCGGACTGTGAATTCCTGCTCGTTTCCACAACGCTTCCGCACAAGCTGGCGGCGGGCTTTTACCGCGAGCAGTACAAACAGCAGGCGATACTTGAGCGTGTCTGTGAAAAATACGGCGATATAACGGAGCTTGTTCCGATGACGGATATGCATTCGGCGCTTTTGTCGAAAAAGAGATTTTTCGACATGACGGGCAACAACGTCAATCATCCGAACGATTTTCTCGCCTCCGTTTACGCGCAGACGATACTTAAGATACTGGGGGTTTTGTGATGAGAGCGTACGAAAGACTTATAAAATACGCGAAAATACATACGGCAAGCGCCGAGGACGGCGAAAAAACTCCGTCAACCGGAAGGCAGTTCGATCTCGCACGGCTTCTCGCCGATGAAATGAAGGAGCTCGGAGTATGCGACGTTTACGTGGACGAGCACTGTTTTGTCTACGGAAAAATAAAGGCGAGCGAGGGATATGAAAACGCTGTGCCCATAGGATTTCTCGCGCATCTGGACACGATACCCGATTTTTCGGGAGAGAACGTGCGACCGCGTCTTGTGGAAAACTATGACGGAGGCGATATAAAGCTCGGAGACAGCGGCAGGGTGCTTTCCCCCGCGAATTTCCCGAACCTTAAGAATCTCACGGGCAAAACGCTCGTCGTGACGGACGGCACGACTGTGCTCGGAGCGGACGACAAGGCGGGCGTCGCGGAGATAATGACGGCGGCGGAGAGGATAATAAACGAAAAAATACCGCACGGACAGATAAGCATAGGCTTCTGTCCCGACGAGGAGATAGGTCACGGCGCGGAGCTGCTCGATCTTGACCGCTTCGGCGCGGAGCTCGGCTACACGGTAGACGGCGGCGCGCTCTGCGACATAGAATATGAGAATTTCAACGCGGCGGGCGCGGAGGTCACGTTCCGCGGCTTCAACGTTCATCCGGGCTCGGCTAAAAACACGATGATAAACGCGTCGCTTCTTTCAATGGAGTTCAATTCCATGCTTCCGTCCGCGGATATACCTTCTTTGACGGAGGGCTATGAGGGCTTTTTCCACCTCACGGAAATGAAAGGAAACGTGGAGAGCGCGACGCTTTCGTATATAATACGCGACCACGACGCCGGGACGTTTGAGGCGAGAAAACGCTGTATAGAACATATAGCGAAAACAATGAATGAAAAATACGGCGAAGGTACGGTCACTCTGAAGCAGAGAGACCAGTACAGAAATATGATAGAAAAGGTAAAACCGAGATACGAGGTGGTGGAGAAGGCTTTTTCCGCCGCAAGATCGCTCGGACTTGACCCGACCGCTTCGCCCATACGCGGCGGTACGGACGGAGCGCGCCTTTCGTTCCGGGGTCTGCCGTGTCCCAATCTGCCGACGGGCAGCTACGGACACCACGGACCGTATGAGCACGCCGTATGCGAGCTTATGGATACCTGCGTGGATCTTATCATTAACATATCAAAAGAATATACGGTCGGTATATGACCGTAAGAAGGAGATCTTATGAAAGAAAAGAAAATGATATCGCGTATCTTATGCGTGCTTCTTTCTTCCGTTATGCTTTTTGCTCTCGGATGCGGCACGGTGCCGGATGAGACGTCGGAAACGGAGACAAAAGCTCCCGCGACGGAGACGGAAGCGGCGACAGAACAGGTGACGGAGGAAGAGACGGAAGAGGAGGAGACCGATCCCGTCGAAACGGAGGAGATCATAAACTACGTAAAGATCTCCGATACGCTTGAAATGCCGGAGGTCACACATATGGCTGATTTGAAAAACATAACAGTGAACCTGAATTCCATACTTAAAAACGGCTACGGAACGAAAAGCCTGATGGCTGATACGTTTGCATCCGTTTTTGACAGGCTCGTTATCTTCAAAACGGAAAACGGTCACTACACCGCGTACGTTCTGGGACAAAAGAAGGAGCTTGCAACGTACGCCGTGACGCAGGAGGACGGACATTATATCGACCTGTACGATATCTCGCTCGTTTTCGGCGGCGACTATAATTATGAAATGAACGGCGAAGAGCCGCAGACGACGCTTTCGTTCGGCGAAAACAAAATGGTCTGCAAGGGCAAAACGGGCACGCTCACCGTCGGCGGCGAGCAGACGGAGATAACCGTAAGCATCAGCACGAGGATACTCGGCGACGACGATCAATATACGGACGTCCATTTTGCGAACGTCAAGGATATAGCGAAGCTTATCGGTCTGAACGTATATTACACGGAATCGGGCATCATCTGCTTCTCCGTCGGTCAGGCGTTCGACAGTCTGCGCGGCTACTACGTGGCGAACGAGGCGATGAAACTGTTCCTCGAGGAGGATGAGACAGTCGACGAATACAGCCGCAATATGTTCGTCTCCATACCGAACATAATAAAAATGACGGAAAACAACATCACCGCGTATTCTTATCCCGATATAGACCTTAACGCAAACGTATCCGCGTACGCGATGCAGGGCGTCAGGTCAAAGGTCGCGCTCGGACCGGCGATAGTCGCGGGACAGGGTGAAAACAAGGATAACTACACGGTAGTGCGCGTGTTCGATATCTACCAGACGTGCCACACGCAGTTCAACGCCTATCCCGCGTCGGTGCGCGGCGGCGTTCAGGTAGCCGCCGCGGTAACGGCGGACGGCGTGAACATACTGACGGCTCCGTTCTCCGACGCATCCGTCGGGGAGCTGCGCGTATACGACGCAAACGGCGCGTATAAATTCAGCGTAAAGCCCGAAACAAAAGCGCCTTACGCCATAGCGGCGGGCGCGTTCACGGGTGGCGAGGACGTTTTCGCAGTAGCGTCTCAGTCCGATAACGGAGACGGCGTAAGCGTCGAATTCTTCTCGTCGGCGACGGGCAAAAAGACGGCGACCGCAAAGATAGACGTAAAGTCAACGGATAAGCTCGCGCTTTCCGTCAACCGCGCCGATTCCGGCGCGGAGGGACTTATACTCTCCTTCAGAACAAAAGCCTATGAATACAAAAACGAAAAGCTGTCCGAAATAAAGCTCGACGGAAACGAATATAACGGCGTTTACGGCTCCGCCTTCGGCGGATACGCCGCCACCTCCGACGCGACGGACGAATACAAGGCGTTCTCCACCGTGACGGAATACAAGGACGGCGCGGTCAAAGTCATAAACGCGGGCGAAAAGGAGAATATTTTCGTCTCCACCGCGGCGTCAAAGAATACGGATTATATCAAAAAAGGTCAGTTCTGGCATATAAGAGTGGAGTATTCCGCCCGCGCGATGAACAAGCTCACCGGCAAAAAGACCACAATGATAAGGACGGGAGATATAAGCTATTTCACAATAGGCTTGGGCTCGGACGTCAGATCGAAATACAAGACGCAGTACAATATGTGGGAGCCCTGCTCCACACACCGCTGGGGCAAAACGCCGCAGATGGGATATCTTATTAACTACATAGATCCCGATACGGGAACGTACGCGTACGCGACGCTTACCAAAAAGGGTGAGAGAAACGATTATCTGGAGCTCGGATCGTCATTCTACAACGGCACGTACGCGCCGAACATAGAGGCGCTCGACAAGCTCAATTTCTGGACGAGAAGAACGTATCTGCAGGATCTGTCGGAGCTTTACAGAGAGGCGCCTGAATACACGGTAGCCGTGTCGCCCGTCCACGAGCACGAGATAGACTCCGGCGCCAGCTCCGTCGGCGACTACAACCCGAAGATGATATCGGCGTTCGCTCAGTGGCTGAAGGATATGTTCGGAACTATAGAGAATATAAACAAGAGATACGGAACGGAGTTCAAATCGTTTGAGGAGCTTGACGCGCCGAGAGGGACGAAGCGCGGAGACTGGGACAAATATTCCACAAGGCGCAAGTCGTACGATTATTTTACGCAGTGGACGCTCTACAACAGATACGTTATAAGCCGCCACGTCATACAGTCGTACCGTGAGGCTCTGCTCGCGGGCTTCCCGCCGGAGCTCATAAAAGCGCACCAAATACCGGAAGGCGACGCGGTCGCGGGACTTCTCGGAGAGGCGGATACGAGGCTTTCGCCCGTCGATACCGTAATGGCTGACGGCACGGGCTACGGCGGAACGAGATACGGCGTCTGGTACACGGACAACAATTCGTTCTTCGCGTTAGCCGACAGATCGGGACACAACAACATAACGCTCGGCGAATACAGCGCAATGGCGACCAACAGAGATCAGTCGTACAAGCAGCTCAAATATATGTTCGATAACGGCATAGTCTTCACGCACGTTATGGGATGGGCAGGAAACGTTGCTCAGGGCGACGTTATGGATAAGAACGAGAAGTACGCGATAGACAAGCTGCAGGAAAACGAATATCCGAGAAGCGCGTCGTCGGGCGGCACGGGAGATCTTCGCGCCTACGTTAACGGTGAAAACTCCTACAATATCGTCGAGATAGGCAGCAGGGAAGACAGCGCGGGACTGCTCAAGAGCGTAAAGGCGGACGGCAGCTTTGAAGGCACGGTCTATCTGCAGCCGTTCCACGCGTTCGTCGGCGTCGTTGACGTGGCGCGCGGCGTCACCGCCAAAGGAAGCGGAAATATGACGTACGAGATGAAGGGCAAGAAAGACGCTGACGGCAAGGAGCTAACGGGCTTCAACTATAACGACACAGCCGAGCTCCGCTTCACCGCCGCGCCCACCGGCAAACGCGGAACGATAACCGTAAAGATCCTGCACGAGGGTTACGAAATGCCCGTGGCGGAATACACCTTTACCGTAACGGGTGAGGAAACGGAATACCGCTACGTATTCAAAAACCAGGTGTATCTCGAGGACTGCACGGTCGTCGTGGAATACAACAGAGTCGATATAAAGGACTGCGACGTCACGCTCATGTATGAGATGACGGCGAGAAAGTATTTCGGCGAGCTCTCGCCCAAAGCGCATGAGGGCGGCGTAAGCTTCGATCTGATGTACTGATAAATGATATTCCCCGTCCGCAAGGGCGGGATTTTTAATACCTTATATAGTGAATTAAATAAAATTTCGCAAAAACTGAAACTTTTTGCGCCTCTCACGCACCTATACTTATGAAAGGACCTGCAAAAAGGAGATTTGCGATGACAAATGAAGGGTTTGCCGTCTGTGAAAAGACAAACGAAAGGGATTTTGAGATGACAAAGGATGAATTTGCCGCCGCGGCGACGTCGCAGGAAAAAAGGCTTTATATAGCCGCGTTTTCCGTGACCGCCAATACGGAGGACGCCCGGGACGCCGTCGCCGACGCGATACTTTACGCCTGGGAACACATCAAAGAACTGCGTGACAGTGAAAAGTTCGACGCGTGGCTTTTACATATCACGTACAGCAAGGCAAAGATGATACGGAGAAAGAACAGGACGCGGAGGTGCGAGGATATAGACGACTACAGCGACGCGTTCAGTTATGAGGCCGATACGTCCGATCTTGAATTCTTTGACATCCTCTCGCGCGCAAAGCTTGACGAAGCGGAACGCAGAATCCTTACGCTTTATTTCATGTACGGCTACACGATGCCCGAGATAGCAAACCTCACGGGCAAAAAAGAAAATTACGTAAAAACGAGATACTACCGCGCTCTGCGCAAAATGTCCGATCTTAAAGGACTTGTATGAAAGGTGCGTCATATGAAGAAAGAATATAATTACGATAAAGCGGAAAGCTGGGTGAGACGCGGATTCACCGCCGCTGAGAAAAAGATACAATACCGCGGCTCCATGACCGAAGAGGCGCTCGACCCCGACAGAAAGAAAACGAGAGTAAAAAAAGAAAAAGAGAAAGGCGGTTTTTTCACCTCTCCCGCGCTTCAGTTCGCCGGCGCGTTCTTAGCCGCGGCTATCGTCGGCGGCGGTACGTTCGGCGCGCTCAAATACCTTGAATACTTAGGCGCGCAGCGCATATCCGGCCAGCCGGGCGACAATACGAGCATAAGTACCGGATTAGAGCCCGACGTAACGGTCTCCGATAATAACAACGTGCCTGCTGAAGATTACAATGATCTGTTGGCGGAGATAACGAAGGTCGAATACGACGACGAGGCGTCGCAGGGCGGCTACGCCGAGGTGCTTACGGGCGGCAGGATATACGGTCTTCGTGCGTACACCTACGGCGTGACGACGAAAGAATCCAATGACGAGATAGCCACTGAGCTTTTCGATACCGCCGTGATATTTGACAAAGAAATACCGTTCGGCGGAGATTTCCATATAGTAAACAACGTTGAAAACAGAGAAATTCAGTTCTTATCCGCCGAGATACAGAAAGAAAACGAAACGGAAAAAACAAGCTTCAACGCGGCAACGGGTAACAGTATCGCAAAAATAGGCGAATACATGAGGACTGCTCAGAACGGCGTGTATTACGTAAAGGTCATGGTAAGCTGGGACTACAGACCGCTTAAAGAGGTCGGAGACAGTTACAGAGTATTCACACTGCCGTTCAAGCTTATCGTAAGCGACCGCCCCGAAAGCTCCGGTGTAGAATACGACGAAGAAAGAAACAGCTTTGAGACCGCTCACTATATAAAGGTCACAAGCGGCGGAAAAGCATACTATCCGTACGTTCACATATTGAGTAAAAGCACGCATCAAAACGGAGAGGGCGTGGATATAGACTACGACGTACCCGCTATCGAAGATATAACCATACCGTATAACGACGATTTCAGGATAGTAAGCAACGTGGTCGATAAATACTGCACGGTACACTCGATAGCCGTTCATAATACGGATCCGCAGGTTGAGGGTATGGATCTTCGTTTTACGTCGTTTGCCGAGCTTGAAAACCATTTGAAAAACGGATTCTATGACGGAAGCGTCTACGTACAAATAATCGCCTCGTGGGTGAACGGAACGGATTACGGCATAGGCTTCACGGTGACGAAAGCGCCGGAAAACGACAACAGGTTTATCGACGTGAACGAGATATATCTGTCGCTCAGTGATTTCACCGAGCCGCTCAATATCGACATATCCTTCCCGACCGAGACGAAATACAAAAATCTCCGTATGCTGAAAAACAAGGATCTCTACATAACGGTTTACAGATATGAAACGGAGGATACAGACAAAAACACCTACGGTCTGTTCATAACGCGCGGCGACGAGTTTATAGCGGAGCTGCCGCCGGTCGAAGGATGCGTGCCGCCCGAGAGATTTATTTACGTGCGTCAAACGCCGTCCGGTGATCCGACTGTATTCTTCACGGTCTGCAAAAACGCGGATAACGGCGATAAATGGACAACGCTTTACGCTCTTGATCTTGTCACGTGTCAGTTGTCGTATATTTCATCCGTAGGCCCGCACGCGTATAATATGGTAAGCAGAGTTATAGACTGCGGCTTCTCCTATAAAGTCGACACCTGCGCCCTCGAACTTGAGGTGATAGGAAGACCCATACCCGATATCGAAGCGGACGATTATTACGTGGTGCCTATAAGATACAAAAACGGAGCGTATTCAATAGACAACCCGTACCCTTCGTACGAGAAGGGCAAAACGTACGATCCGTACAGAGGCGTTGACGACACAAGCGTGAAAAACCGCATTACGGTAAGCACTAAAAGCGAATCTTACGCCATAAAAACCGGCAGCGATGAAACGGTCGTGTTCGACGGCTTCCTCTCCGTATCGGACGAGGATATAATAGAGGAATGGGTGCTCCTTGACGGAAGCAATAAAAAAGAGCTTCTTCGCGGCAAAGGATCGGAAATAAAGAATATAGCGGACTATATCGGAATTCTGAGCAGCATAAAGCAGCACGGCTTTATAGTCGAAATTGAAACAAGAGACGGCGTACCGTTCAGATTCACGCTGTTACAGAAGCAGGCGCAGACGGATACTCCGGCGCCGAAGGGCAAGGCAAAGCTCATAGTCGGGCTTGACGGCGATGCCGTCGCGCCGGGCGTTTACAGCACCTGGTACCGTACCGCGGAGGACAGCGGCAAGCCCGGGCTGAAGATCGCGGATCAACTCGATATACCCGTTCTCACGCTGCCCGGTCCCGTCGCTTTCACGCTTGAGTACGATTATAACTCAGTCCGGCTTGAAAAGATAACTCTGAACAGGTTCGGCGGATCGATCACGGGGGACCCGCAGACAATATCGGGATACGCTTACGGCTCGGTCAATTCCGTATCGTACGTTGAGGTGGAATTCATGCTCCTTACGGGCGGATCCGACAGAGCGGAATATATGTCGTATGTGTTCGCGCTCGCAAAGCCGGACGGAGCGAAATGCTCGCCGTACTCCGACGAGGGCGACGCGCCCGCGAATTTCACGATTACCGTTGGCGACAGCACTTACGCGCCGTACGCCGTCAAAGCCGAGAACATGAACGAGAACGATATCAGCAGCTCATACTCGACGAGATTCGGATATTTCAACGCTGCGAAATATATCAGGATACCGGAAATTGATATGACGAACAACGACTGCAGCGTGTCGTACGGTAACGGTTATAAGCTCAGTTACGTCGCGGCTTTCGCCGATTTCAACACAGGCACGAAAATCGTGATAACGGACGAAAAAGGGTTTGACGATCTGCCGCTTGAGGAGTATTACGCCGTGTTCGTGTTTGAGAAAGACGGCGTATCGAATGAACAGTATATGTATGCCGTAAAGATCATAAACAACAAAACAAAGGATCCCGCTCAGCCGGAATATCAGACAAACGATACGGTTGCCGGTATAAATTCAGTGCTCGAGGCGGTGAGCGATGAGATAAAGGATTACGTCGCGGGTAAAATGTGGAACGGCATGACGTGGGCGCAGCTCGTCGAATCGTTATCGAGACTGGAACAGCTTAAACAAGACATTTTAGCCGATAATTCCGCAAGCAGGATAGAAGAGGCGGACGGAACGTTCGTAAAATACGCGGGTGACGGCGTATATGATTTCCTTGCCTTTATCGAGAAAAACGAGGAGATAAGGGAAGCGAGACTGATACTGTATTCCGGCGCCGAGTTTGATTTGCCGTTCGGCATAACGCCCGATATGACCGCGGAGCAGGCGTTGAAGAAAATGGGCTTCACGGAAGAGCAGATAAGCGAGATGAACGGACAGTATAAGCACGGCGATCTGACGCTGTGGTACAGTGAAGCAGGGCTTACCGTCACGTCCGGTCTGATAGACGGCGCGTGCCTCGGTATAGAGCTGTACCCCGATGGCAAAACGTATAAAAACACCGCGTATATAGAATTTGAGAAATAAAAAAAGCCTTCCTCCAACGGGGAAGTATAAACGTAGGGCGGGAGCAAGCCCCCGCCCTACATACGAGCGGGTCGCCCGCTCGTTTTTTATCTTGACAACGGGGGAAAATCGGTGTATAATGAAAAAAATTGTGAATTTTTATTTTTTTGAAAGTATTTACACGTGTCGTGAATCTTAATATATGAAGGACGCGAAAGAGAGCGAAAAGAATGACTAAGGAAGAATTTGCATCTGCCGTTGCAAAAAGCGAAAAAAAGCTTTACATAGCGGCGTTGTCGGTAGTGCGCAATACCGAGGACGCGCGCGACGCCGTTGCGTCTGCTGTGGCGCACGCGTGGGAAAAGCTCAATACGCTCCGTGACGCTGATAAATTCGACGCCTGGCTTTTGAAGATCACGTACAACGAGGCGAAAAAGCTGTATCGTCACGCAAACGAATACGTCAGCCTTGACGAGATAGGCGATTCGTTTGCGTACGAAGCCGACCACGGCAGTATGGAGTTTTTCGATATCCTGTCGTCCGCGCGCCTCGACGATAAAAGCGGGCGCATAGTGATGCTCAGATTCTTCTACGGTTACACGCTTGAAGAAATATCAGAAATGACAAACACGCCTCTTTCAAACGTAACTTCAAAATATTACAGAGCACTTGAAAAGATCAGGAAAACGATAAAATAAGGAGACACGGCGGTGAAAAAGAATAATTACAATGATATAGAAGAATATTTAAGCGATAAAGCCCCGCGGCTTGAGCGGGATATAAACTATTCCGGCGCGGTAAGAGCGTCGGAAACCGTCGGCGGCAAAAAAACCGGAAAGGAAAGCGGCGGCTTTTTCCAAACGCCCGCGATGCAGATCATAGGCGTATTCCTTGTCGCGGTCATGGTCGGCGGCGGCACGTTCGGCGCGCTCAAATACCTTGAATACAGGGGCGCAAAGATATCGGGTGCACAGGGCGGCGTAACGGAGCAGACCTCCGCGTCAGAGAACGACGGAGACGTTTTATACGTCAAGGGCGATCAGAGCGCGGACAATCATTATATAGCCGTGACGTCCGCGGGCGAAACGTATTATCCCGCCGTCATGCTTGAATCGCGCGAACGGTATCAGCCGTCCGGTTTGAGTGATATAACGCATTACGACTACACCGAATCAAACGTTATTACCGTCCCTTACGGCGACGGCTTCTGTATTAAAAACAACGTGACGGACAGGGAAATGAACGTTGTGAGCGTTTCGATAAACGATCCGAACGACGAGCGCACCGTGACCGTTCCGATAAATACGGACCTGAACGGCCTGTATGAGTATTTATCAAATGCGGCCGGCGGTACCGTTACGGTGGAGATCAAAGCAACGTGGGACGAAGATGACGATATATATAAGTACGGCACGTGCTTCAAGGTGGTAAAAGAAGCGTCAAAGCCGGTGGAAAAAGACAAATTCGGCGACGTGACGGTGATAAACTTCTACAATCCCGAGAACCTTTCTCGTGACAGTATTGTTAATCTGAAACCGTACCCCGAATCAGTGAAGATCGCTCTCCCGATTGAAAACGATCACACGACCGTCTATCATATCGTATCGGACGAGGCGGATGCGCTCGGTTTTGAAATATATTTATATAACGGTCAATCAGATAAAGCGCTCTTTGCATTAGAGACCGGTCTCTGCGTGCTTGACAGGGACGGCAAGCTCGTGATGAATTTCGAGCCGGGATTTTTACGCTTCGAGCCTATGTATCTCATATACGCGGGCGACACGCCGTCAAATCATCCCATGTTCTTCTTCACGTCAATTCAGACGCTGTCCGGTCCCGACTGGCATTACACCGCCGTTTTCTCCTTCGATATAACGACGAAAAAGGTAACAATGCTCGGAAAAACCGGTCCCAAGGCTTACGGAAGCGATTCGTTTTATACGTCGGGAAATCTGCAGTATAATGAAGAAAGCAAAGAAATACAGTACGTTGTAGATGAAATACAGCGTTCCGGAACGCCTGATAAAGCTACGACGGGGAGGACGTTTATATTTACGGACAGGATAATATGGGACGGCGAAAAATACGTGCTTGAAAATCTGCCGTACCCGGAGCAGGGCGGGAAAATTACGGACGGTGACGATTACGACCCGACCGGATGGCTCAGGGTACAGGCAGGCACGGATAACTATTATCCGACGATAATACACAAAAAAGTCATCGACGGCGGAAATATCGCGGATACCGAATACAGCGACGGGATCTGTGAGATAAAATACAATTCTTCAAACGAGATAAATATAGGGAATACCGTAAGACGCCGCTGGCGTATATACAGCGTGACGGTCGACTATAAAGAAGTATTTACGACGTTTGAAGACGCGATAAAATATGCGCGCGAAATAACGGAGAATACGGATCACACGGCGCACGTTGAAGCGGTCATAACGTGGAACTCCGAAGCGATATATAAAGACGACGTCAAAAGAACGGAATACACGTTTGCGTTTGACCTGTCGTTTGAAGAAACGGAGGATAAAACGCCCGCGCCCGGCGACTGGGTAACGATAAATATAGGAACCGATGCGTTTTACCCCGCGGCAACCAAAAAGACGGAGATGAGAAATGGCGGCTTGAACGAAATAACGGAATATCCTGCCGAGATCCCGATGTTCGACTGGGAGATTAAAGACGATATATCGTTTACCGTGCAGAGAGACGGAACATGGCAGATGCTGAATATCAAAGTCAACGATGAGGTCTATTTCACGTCCTTTGCATCCGCCATGAAGCACATATCCGGTTTGTACGGAACAACGCACGTTGAGTTTGCCCTTCTCTTTGACGACATAGAAGGAGCGTTGTATACTTATGCGTTCGATCTCTTCGTCACCGATAAATCGGAAACGACGACGACGCCCGCGCCCGATATAGAGATCAATACGGAAAATCCCGCCGAGGTATTCGATACGTGGCTCCGCTCAAAGCTCTTTGCGGGCATGAGATTTGAGGACCTGCGCAAAACCGTTTGGAAAATAGACGTCGGCGGATATACGATAGGCGAAGAATTCGCGGCGGGAAATTATAAACAGGTCAATAATGACGAGAACGGAACGTTCGTCCGCTACGGAAACGACGTGTACGACTGGATTTATTATGCCGAAAACGACAACGTCGGTGAAAAAGAAGGCGGAACGATAAGAGAGGCGCGGCTGATACTGAAAAAAGGATACAAAAACTTCGATCTGCCGTGCGGGATAACGCTCGATATGACGCCTCACGAGGCGCTTGTGCAGATGGGCTTTTCGGAAGAGCAGATAACCACGCTCGAGGGAAAGACGACGAGAAACGGCGGCCTTGAGATATCGTACATAAACAATAACCTCAATATAACGTATTTGATAAACGAAAACGGTTACGTTACGGATATAGGCGTGGAAATCACGTCCGGCTCACAAAATGAGGTTTATATTGAGATAGAAAGACAGTGACGCGGCCTTTCCCTGCCGGTGCGCGATGCGTTAAGAAAACTCCGCAAAAAAAACAGATAATACAAAAAGGCTGTAATCACAGCCTTTTTTGTTGACGCCGCAAACGGCAAGCGTTCTTATGCCTGTCAGTTCTCATTGAGCTCGGCTTTTGTCTCTTTTAATTTTTGCTTCAGCTTCTTTTTGCAGCTGCAGAAATGCTTTACAAGTATCACGTGTAAAAACACGAGAGCGCACACCGTGACGACGCACAGACCGTTTATCGAAAATTCGCCGCCCGCACAGCGCCACGTTGCAAGCGTATCGTATAAAAAGCATTTTGTCTCGGATTTCAGTTTTTCAACGCTCATTCTGTCTTTTCCCCCTTTTTTTCATAGTATTTGCGCCCGCGCCTCTTTGTATTCGGGCGTTTTTTTTGCATTTGCGGTAAAAATTTGAAAAAATAGGTTTACAAATCGCATTTTATGATATATAATATAAAATGTATAAATGTATATAAGCAAAGGAGAAAACGGCTTTGGAAATAAAATACGATAAAATTTTAGAGTTTTTGTCCGATCCCGAAAAAATAAAGGATAAGGTTTACGAGATTAAAGATAAGATATCCGAGGGCATTGAGGACGTGAAAAGCGACGTTGATTCGATAATGGAGCGCGACCCCGCGGCGTCCTCCGCCGCCGAGGTGCTTTTACTGTACTCGGGCCTTCACGCCGTGGCGGCTTACCGCGTGGCGCACAAACTCGACGGGAACGGTCACAAGCTGACGGCGCGCGCAATATCGCAGGCGGCGAAATTCTTTACCGATATTGAGATACATCCGTCCGCAAAAATAGGCAAAAACCTGTTCATCGATCACGGCGCGGGCGTCGTTATAGGCGAGACGTCGGAGATCGGCGACAACTGTACCATATACCAGGGCGTGACGCTCGGCGGAACGGGCAAGCACGTTGGCAAGCGCCACCCGACGATCGGCAACAACGTTATGATAGGCGCGGGCGCAAAGGTGTTGGGACCCTTCAAGGTGGGCGACAATTCAAAGATAGCCGCTGGCGCGGTCGTTTTGAACGAGATACCGGAGGGCAGTACCGCCGTAGGTATGCCGGCGCGTGTCGTCAAACGCGCGGGTGTGAAGCCGGAGGACGAGGGCTGCGGAGACCTTGACCAGATACATATACCCGACCCCGTCGCTCAGGAGCTCTGTAAACTCAACAAGAGGATCGAGGAGCTTGAAAGGAAACTTGAAGAAAAAGAACAGGAGACGAAAAAATGATATTATATAACAGCTTAACGCATAAAAGAGAAGAATTCTACACGAACGAACCGGGCAAGGTCAAGATATACACCTGCGGTCCCACCGTTTATCACTTTGCGCATATAGGAAATCTGAGGACTTACATAATGGAGGACGTGCTTGTCCGGTATCTTGCGTATTCGGGCTATGACGTTCTGCGCGTCATGAACATAACGGACGTGGGACATCTGTCATCCGACGCGGACACGGGCGAGGACAAAATGCTTAAGGGCGCGAAGCGCGAGCATAAGACCGTTATGGAGATAGCGGATTATTACACAAAGGCGTTTTTCGCGGACGCGGACAAGCTTCATATAAAGCGCCCGGACGTGATACAGCCCGCTACCGGCTGCATTGCCGAATTTATAGAAATGGTGCAGGCGCTTATTGACAAGGGTTACGCTTATCAGGCGGGCGGCAACGTGTATTTCGACATATCAAAGCTTGACAAATACTACGTTTTCGGCGAGCACGACGCGGAGGATCTTGAGGTAGGAGTGCGCGAGGGCGTCGAGGCGGACGAAAACAAGAAAAACAAGGCCGACTTTGTCCTTTGGTTCACAAAATCGAAATTCGAGGATCAGGAGCTTAAATGGGAGAGCCCGTGGGGATACGGATATCCCGGCTGGCATATAGAATGCTCCGCCATATCGCTCAAATACTGCGGCGAGTACCTCGATATACACTGCGGCGGTATAGACAACCAGTTCCCGCATCATACAAATGAAATAGCCCAGTCCGAATCGTATCTGGGGCACAAGTGGTGCAACTTCTGGTTCCACGTGCTTCACCTCAACACGGCGTCGGGCAAAATGAGCAAGTCGTCGGGCAAATTCCTGACCTTGTCCGTGCTTGAGGAGCAGGGAACCGACCCGCTCGCGTACAGGTTTTTCTGCCTAAACTCACATTACAGAAAGAACCTCATCTACTCCGACGAGGCGGTCGAAAACGCCGCCACGGCTTACAAAAAGCTCCGCACGAGATGCGCGGCGCTGAAGGAGGACGGGGAGATAAACGCTGCGGCTTCAGAGGAATACAAGGCGAAGTTCAAAGAGGCGCTCGATAACGACCTTATAACCTCGCTCGCCCTGACCGCCGTTTACGACGTGCTGAAGTCCGACGAAAACGACGCGACGAAGCGCGCGATAATAGAAGATTTTGATAAGGTCCTTGCGCTCGATCTCCTTACTCCCTATGAGGAGGAGAAGGAGGAGGGCGACCCGGAGATTCTGGCGAAAATCGCGGAACGCGCCGCCGCCAAAAAGGCGAAGGACTACGCAAGAGCGGACGCCATAAGAGCCGAGCTTGCCGCACAGGGTATAACGCTTATAGATACGCCGCAGGGCACGACTTACAAGAGAGGTTGAAATATGCTGAAAAACGCCGTTACAAAAAGATATCCGTTATCAAACGAAAAGAAAATACACACGTTCGTCTCCGACGCCGAGGGCTTTTACGCGTGCGAAAACACGACGGAAGCGAAATTCGTAACTGAATTCAGAAACACTCCGTTCAAGGGCTACTATGAAAATTCCGGTGCCGTTCAGGGTACGTGCGCGAACGTTGAAGCGGGCAAGCTGCGCTCCGTTAAGCGCGACTATGAAAAACCGCTCGATCTTTCGGGCTATTCGTGTCTGACCGTCGCGACTGACGTCACGCGCTTCGCGCCGGGCGACCAGTACTGGGTCACCGTCCGTCTTTACTCCGACAAAGGGGTTTTTGAAGGCGAGGCGCCGATCCTGGCGGAATGTTGGAACACCACCGCGTTCACTATCGGCGGCTTTGACGGCGCGGACAGCGTTAAGTCCATTGAGATCGGCGTCAAAAACGAGGGCGACGAGGACTGGGCGGGCCTTTATCAGATCGGCTCCGTCTCCGTCGGGGAGATATGCGACCTTGCGTTTGAGGTCCCCGGCGCGTGGAGGAGCTTTAGCTGCGACGGCGGAAAAACAAGCTTTGACGGCGGTCTGAAATTTGAATTTGAAAACGGCGGCAGCATCACCTCGCCGTATTTTCCGGATGCGCACAATACGAAATACAACGCGCCGCTCGATCTGCGAAACACTTTGTTTTTCGTTCTGAAAAACGACAGCGACTGCAAAAAAGTCCGCCTTTGGTTTGTGACGGACAAGGACGGGGAATATACGCTTGACAAAAGCAAAGAATTTGAAATTGAGCCGCACACCGATTTCAAGGCTTATTTCTTCAATTTATCCGATATTCCGACGGCGAAGGACAGGCTGGCGGGCTTTAAACTTGAAATGACCGGCGGCAGCGGCAGTATAACCGTTTGGCGCGTCACGCCCGAGGAGGAGGATCCGATATACGACTACGCGGGAAGGATCCTGTCCTGCATTTCAGACGGCAAAAACATAGCCGCGAAAATGGATCTGAAAAAAGGCGGCAGGCTCCGCGTGTACGAGACTTTTATGTATAACGTTTTCGACGACGTTAAGGGTCTTACGTGTCTGTACGACGGCAAAGCGGAGGCGGGCGTCAATACGGCGGTGTTCCCGTTCATGCGCGGAACGCTTACGCGTCTTACCTCGCAGTTCATCGCCACGCTCGATTCCGGAGAGGGAGAGATACGCGTCGCGCCGAGATTCTACGTTGAAAATTACGAAGATTTTGCGTCGAATCCCTATAAATTCGATCTGCCGGATTACACCGTTTCCGTTCTCGATTTCGGAGCGAAGGCGGACGCCTTCACCGACGATACGGACGCGATCCAAAGGGCGATAGACGACGTGAACGCTCACGGCGGCGGCAGAGTGGTCATACCGGCGCACAACACGGGCAGATATATAATAACACATCTTTTGATGAAGTCGTTTGTCGATCTTCATATAGACGAGGGCGCGATACTCTGGCAGTCGCAGACGGACTCCGATTATAAATATAAAGTTTTCTACGGTCACGACGTACCGATGCGCGACATAAACTGGACGCACGCGCTCCACGTCGCCACGTACCCGCTTATATACGCCCGCTGTGTGAAAAACATAAAGCTCACCGGCCGCGGCAAGATACGCAGTATGGACACGGGCAGTGAGGAGAGGCGTATAGGCTGGTATCCGAACAACTGTCAGGACAGGATACACTGCATCTCCGTCGCGTTCATAGGCGTTGAGAATTTTGAGATGAGCGACGTGCAGATCGTCCGTGCGAACAACTATCACACCGATTTCGGCGCGTGCAAAAACGGATATATCGCAAACGTAAAGCTGCATGAGGTGAAATGCGTGTCGGGCGACGGCTTCAGCTTCGGCTGCGGCTCAAACCATATGAAGGTGGAGCGCTGTTTCTTTGAATCGAACGACGACGCGATAGTGATGACGTCGTCGTACAACGACCCGCGCGGCATTTTGTGGTGGTGGGCTACGCCCGGCATGATAAACGCGCCGCACGATATAGAGGTCGCGCACTGTTATCTCAACTCCGGCGGCGGTAAAGCCATATGCTTCATCACCTGGGGCTCCGACGACCCGGTAACGGAGCGCACGGAGATATACAATATAAACGTGTACGACTGTATTTTGCAGGGCGGATACGCCGTGGGCACCTGGCCTGACAATCCCTACAACGGCAAAATGCCGTTTGACAACACGGAAACGGACGACTGGTCGCCCGTCAAAAACGTTCGTATATTCAATAACGAATACCGATCGCCGACGGATCTTTTATGTATCAAACCGACGAATTTCCTGTCGGATACGCCGATAAAGTCAGCGTCGTTTTTCCAGAATTCCGACTTTTCTCTCGGACGCACGTTCTGGACGGAGGAGGGCGACGTGTGGTTTGACAAAAACTGCGCGTACGTGGGCGCCGGCAGACTGTATCAGGGTTTATATCTTGAAAAAGGCAAACACACGCTGACCGTGACGGTAAAGGGAAAAGGCAGGGTGTTTGCCGAAAATGCGCTCGATTTCGCGGTTTTCTCAGAATCATATTTTGACGAAAAAGAAAAAACGGATATCAAGCTTGATTTTGAGCTTAAAGAGAGCACCACCGTCGCGCTCGGCATATTCGAGGGCGTCATTTATAACGCGAGAGTTGACTGAAAGGAGAGGAGCTTTGAAAAAGTCTTTGATATTGATCCTTCTGCTCGCGCTGTCGTTTGCGCTCTCGTTGAGCGTTTCGGCTGAGGAGCAAACCGCCGTTTATCACACGGAACTTGATTTCGATGATATAAGCAACGCCGGCTCTTTTACCGGATACAAGGGCTTCGGCGACGACTGGGATGCGGTGCAGGCGACTCAGCACGAAACGCACGGAGAGGACGGCACTCTTCATTTCGGCCCGTTTTCTCAGCTTGTCAGCCGGCATAAGCTCACGGGACCGTACGTTTTCGAGGCGGACGTAAGATCGCCGGGCTCTCAGTTTTTCGGCGTTTTTGTCCGTACCACGGGCGAAAATCTGTCCGGCGTCAGCTATTTTGAACACGACGGGATAACGAATGACAAGGGGGACGCTGATAACGAGGGCATAGGCGCGACGGGTATATACGTCATACCGCGCGGAAACCGCATAATGCTCTGTGTAAAGACCGCGGACAGCGGAGAAGCAAAGGGCATAGGCACGGATAAAACGCTGTTTGACATAAACGCCGATATGAGCGGAAGCTTTGCAAATCTGAAATTTGAGGACGACGGCAAAAGCATTAAAATATACGTTGAAAACGCGCTTGTCTGCACCGTCGTGATTTCGGAGCCGACGGAGCTTGACTTTATGTCAGAATTCAGACTGTTTACAAAAGCGGAGCTTTACGACGCGGACGGAAACAATGTGAAAACGGTGTATAACTGCCGTATTTCCGCCGATTTTTCGACCGTGGCTTTCGGTATGCGCATAAACGGCGCGAATATAGACAACGTTAAGCTTACGGAATATGAAAAGGAGCCGGAGGAAACGGCGGCGCCGCTCGGCATAAGGCGCGTGGATATAAAAACAGAACCGGAAAAATATCAGTACCTTTTGGGAGAGGCGCTCGACCTGTCCGATATGTTCCTTGAGATAACGTATGAAAACGGCGTCAAGGAGGACGTAAAGATAACGGAAGATATGGTTGAGGGCTTTGACAACACTACCGCGGGCGTAAAGCTTCTGACCGTAAACTACGGCAAAAAATCAGCCGCGTATTCCGTAAAGGTTGTGGAGGAATACGAATCCGAAACGGAGACCGAGCAGATGACGATAGATTTTGACCCGACCCCCGCGACGTCCGAGGCGGCGCAGGGAACGGGCGCCAATACGAAAACGGTCATAATCATAGCCGTTATCGCCGCAATAGTTATATGCGCCGTGATCGTTTTCCTGATAACGCGCGGCAGGAAACCCGACGATGATAAGCTTTAAGGAGGTGCGGGTATGAAGAGGATCGTTTGCGTAATATTATGTTTATTGTTTACTTTATCCGTCTGCTTCGCCTGTACTCCGACGGAAACGCCGCCCGAGACGGCAGATACCGTCCGGGACGATGAAACGACAAAAAAAGAACCGGAGGTGGATGATACCGTGTATATCGACGCAAAACTGTATTATAACGGCGGTTATTCAAACAATTATATAGCGGGTATAGACAGGCTCGGGCGCAGCTTTGACGCGGGCCTGCCTAAGACCGATAAACAAAGACAGGTGGGGATATTCTATTTTCTCACGCTCGGACAGCATATAGGCAAGTATTCCGAAAAGGTGTATAACACCACGGAAATACTCAAGCTTGAAAACGGGCTTGATATAATGTTCAAAATCGGTTCCGAGGACGAGACTATCGCCCCGTCCGACGCGGGATATTTCTGGGCGGAGCCGCTCTACGGCTATTACAACAGCGCGGACGTATGGGTCATACGCCGTCATCTGCAGCTGCTTGCCGCCGCCGGCGTCGATTTTCTGTGCTTTGACGTGACGAACGCCGTCACCTACGACAGCGTTTATCCGATAATAATGCGCGAGATCTGCTCTCTTAAAGAGCAGGGTTGGGAAAACGTGCCGCAGGTCGCATTCTATACTCACGCGTATTCCACGAATATAGTGACGAGGCTTTACGAGAACGTTTACAAAAGGGGGCTTTATAAGGAGGCGTGGTATTACTATAAAGGAAAGCCGCTTATAGTCGCGTATAAAAATCCGGGACAGGACAGAAACGCGACGGAGAGCGATTCATACGACCCGAAAAAGCTGCCTGCCGAGATACTTGACTTCTTCTCGTTCAAGCGCCCCGAATGGCCGAGCGAGTACAGAACGTACAAGGACAGCCTTCCGTGGATCGAATGGCAGTATCCGTGTCCCGTCCACGGCGACGTTATAAACGTGGCTGTCGCCTCGCATCCCGCAATCCCCATGTCTGCGTCGCTCACTCAGGGCGCGAAAAACTTCGGACGCGGCTGGTCCGTAACGGAGGAGAGAAACATAACGGAGGATGCGGAAAAGGGAACGTATTTCCAGAGCAACTGGGATACCGCGATAGAAGCGGATACGGATATGATCTTCGTCACCGGCTGGAACGAATGGGTCGCGTCTAAATTCGAGTACAACGGCGAATACGCCCTTGTCGACCTCTGCAACGACGAATTCTCACGCGACGCGGAGATGATGAAGGGCGGATATGAAGACAATTTCTTTATGCAGCTGTGCGAGAATATAAAGAGATATAAAAATACGGACGTGGGAGAAGCGAGAGTAAAGACGGTTGACGTCAATATCCCGATGATAGAGGATACGACGGAGTGGAACAAGGTAAAAGCCGTATTCAAGGCGACGGGACGCGACAACAGTCCCCGCTCTTATATCGGCTGTATCCCGGCGATAACTTATTCACAGCCCGCCGCAAGAAACAATATTTACGAGATAAGAGTGACGGAGAACGAAACGCACCTTTATTTCTATATCAAAACGGACGACGTTATAGCAAAAAGACAGGACGACGACAGCGGCTGGATGAATATATTCATAGGTACGGGCGATCTGTCACTCAAGGGCTGGAACGGTTACGAATACGTAATAAACCGAGGCGCGAAGGACGGCAAAACGACGGTCGAAAAGCTGAACTCCGACTTTACCGCCGAAAGCGTCGGAGAGGGCTTCTGCTATATGGCGGGTAATATCCTGCAGGTGAAGATACCTAAAGAAGCGCTCGGTATCACGGGCAGAGCGAACATATATTTCAAGGTCGCGGACGGCATAGAGCATCCCGAGGATATAACGGATTACTACGTTTCCGGCAGAAGCGTGCCCATGGGACGGCTCAGTTTCCGTTATATCGGCTAAAAATAGTCACTTGTGATAATTGAAAAAGGAAAAAATATATAGTATAATATAGTTGAAAAATAAAATGGAGGATAAAAAATATGGGACTTTTTGACAACATTAAAAACAAAGCCGCGGAGATAGTGAACGGCAACAAGACCGTTGACGTCGTTTTCGACAAGCTCCCCGACACGTACGAGGAATTCATCGCTCTTCCGCAGGCACAGCTCTCCACGCCGTTCGATACGGCGGCGCTTACAGTTCTGGCGCTCTGCTTCTATCCGCAGGACAAAGATCTTTCCCTTAAGATGCTTGATTTCTTAAGAGGTCCGAGACCCCTGTCCGCGTACGACAAATCCTTTATAAAGGACAGATTCATGGATGCGGATTACGTTCCGAGATCCTATTTCGTAGGCGCCGTTCCCGGCAACGACTACACGCCTTCCGAGCCTTATACGATAAAGGCGAGCGAGAACCCCTATTCGTATGAGAATGAGGGATACGCAAAGATATTCCTTACCTCCGGCGGCGCGGATTCTCCGAGATACGTACAGCTCCGCAAAACGAAGGACGGCAAATGGTATCTGTGGGAGCAGTTCATACTCTCCGGCATTCGTCCCTGCGAAAGCTCAAATCCGTGGGCGTAAGATTTTAATTTAAAAAAACTGCCGATGAGGCAGTTTTTTAATTGAAGTGAAATATTTCGCATATGCGAAATGTGAAATTTACCCTTGCGGGTAAGTGAAATATGCTTCGCACGCGAAATTCGGCTTTGCCGAGTTGAAAGAGAAAACGGACTGCTTTGCATCAGTCCGTTTTTGGTTTAAGCCTTTGCTTTCTTTTTTATAAGTATGAGCGATACCGCAAGCGCTAAAGTCATAATTATGACGCAGGGCGCGATATACGCGTCGGCGGTGGGCGGGGATACGACGGGGTCGTCGCTCAATTCTTCAAGCGTACGGTACGCGTCGTAATACTCGTCGTACAGTCCGAGGCACGCGTCCATTCCGCGGTTGGGGCTGAACGCCTTTTCCGCGACTGTCACCCAAGAGCCGTATTTTTCGTACAGCTCATCGGGCAAGGGGCCTTCCTCGTGTCCGTACTTTTCAAGGTTGCGCTGCTTCAGCTGCTGCAGCTCCTCGGGCTTATCCTTATATGCGTCAAGGCGTATTTTGTTGCGCTCGGCGCTGACGGCGCGGGCTATCTCCTCGGTTGATTTGCCCGCCGCTTTCATTTCTTTCAGCATTTCGTACATTGACGCTATGCTTTCGTGATACGCTATGCGCTCCTGCCGTCCCGCCTCGACCACGTCGGGGTCGGTCCAGTCCGCGCCGGCGTACATTTTAAGGCTTCCGTCCTCCGACGGGCGGTAACCGTATATCGCGTTTTCGTCCGCAACGATATCCGCCGCGGCGCCTTTATCCTCCATCGGGTCGTGCTCGTATTCGTACGGCGTTATATTATATGATCCGTAAACAAATCCGAAACAGTCGCCTGTTCCCATCAAAAGCGCGGAGTAAAGGTCGGGCTCGACTCTTTCATCGTAAAATATTTTATAATCTATGCCTTCGACAAGCGTTTTTCCGTCCGCGATCGCCGTCACCCCGGGGCGCTGCCGTCTTCCGTTATACACCGCGTCGTCTATTGTCACATCGGCGTTGTTTATCCATATGACGTAATCGCCGTTTTCCGCCGCCGTGTCCGCCTGCCTGACCAAATCGGTAATGTAAATACGGCTGCCGTAAACGTCTTCTATATAGTACTCGTTTTTGTACGTTTTGACGTCCGGTACGTCCGATAACATTTCATACCCGAACGATATGCCCCAGTCGCCGCGCTCACAGTCAACGGGTATGAATTCGCAGAGCGGGATGAACGTCGTTATATAATTTTCGTAATCCGTGGTCAAAGTGCAGGGTGCGCAGACGGCTCCGAAAAACATTTCGTCGTCGAGCGGCATATAAGTTCGCTCAACTATTTCATCGTCTGAAAACGCAAGCCCGTCTATCGACCAGCCGTCGGACTTGTCCGATATGATCAGATAAGCCGCATACGCTTCTTCAAACAATTCGCTGTATATGATCACCGGCACCGTCGCTTTCTGTTTTGCGCCGTCGCTGTAATACACGTCGCACAGATGCGCGTTGTTATCCGCGTCGTACATTACGAGCACCTTGCTGTTCGCGTCTTTGAGGATACGCACAGAGGTGTCGGACGAATAGATCCGGCGCTTCACCGTCGGGTCGCTGTCCGTGTATTCGTCAAAATACTCCGCGATCTTGACGGTTCCGCGATCGGACAGGACGTTTACGTTAATGCCGTACATGAACATATCGTTTATATCGCCGGTCACCGGCTCGCCGTATGTAATAGTCAGCATATCCCTGAAATCTTCGCTGTCGATAATCCTGCTTTCGGCAGTGACGGAGGAATAGACGTTTCTCATAGCCTGTAAAGACGTGTTTGAGACCGTGACTTGATACTGTCCGGTAGGTTCTCCGTCGGATCTTACCTGCTTTACGGTAACGTTTTCCTTTTTTATGCCTTCGTTTTTCTGCTGATCGAATATTTCTGAAAGATACGTTTCCGCATCGGCGACGCTTTCAAATTCGCCCGCGTCAACGAGAGCGGAGAACAGCGTCAGAAATACGTCTTCGGAAAAGATACCGTTGAGATATTCTCTTATCGCACCGTAATCATACGGTTCGCTGTCATCCGCGATCATACCGGTGCGGTATCCGAAAAACGAAATAAGCGTATAAAGCGCGGCGGAGGCGGAATTTTTCTTTATGAATTCCTTTGCATCGCCGTCCGGCAGTCTGTTTATCAGCTTTGCGGCTTCCTTTACATATCTGTTCGTTTCGTAGATATAATGCGTGCCGAAGTAGATGCTGATACATCCGGGATATACGTCCACGGTATCGACCTCAGGCCATATAAGCTCGCCCGAAGCGCTTCTCGTGCAGTCGATGTACTTTGCTTTTTTCAGGTTTTTCGTCGTTTCGGCAAATACGATGTCTTTGTCGGACAGTGTATTTACAAGCGCCATCGCCGCGTCGGTGTAGGCGTTGGACAGCGTACTTATCTGCTCGTCGTCAGCATTTGTAAACTCCGTCTGCGTGACGCTCAGAGCGCAGAGCAGATCGTAAAGATCATACAGCGACCAGTCGCCGTAATCGTAATCGTACGCGCCGTAAAGCGAATACAGCTCGTCATAGAAATTATATCTGCCGTTTTTATCGCTCTTCGTCTTCGCCTCGGAAATGAGTATATCCTCTATCGCTAAAAGCCCGGGCAGTACCTGCTCTCTGAATTTTTTTGTGTCGATCGCGGCAAGCGTCACGTCCTGCGCGTATTCGCTGTCGTTGTGGTTATAGTATAACAGCGTACTTTCTACTATGTACGACGCAAGCTTTGCGCCGTCTGCATACGGCTCGAGACGCAGAGAAGTGAGCCAGCTGAAATACTCCTGACCGGCGCTCGGCTCCGTTTCAGCCGAGCCGACGAAATAATCGGCAAATCCGCCGAGCGCGGCGATGACCTCGGCGGTGCACATAAGGCACGCGTCAAAATCAAGTATCTCAAATCTCTTGCCGTCCTTTATCAGCTTGCAGGCGGAGAACGCGTCGTACATATCGCTTAAGCTTAAGATTCCTCCGCGTTCATCGGCGCCGAAGCCGCGCACGGGACCGCCGCCGTGATCCCACATTATGACGTCGTATCTGTCCGCGGGATAGTTTTCATAGCAGTAATCCATAAATCCGGTGAGCGTATCTTTGTCTGACATCAGGGCGTCTTCAAGTCCGTCAAGTCCTTTTTCTTTAAGCAGCGTCATCATACCGTGACTTTCGCCGTCAACTTTGCCTCTTACCCGCCATATCTGATTGTACTCTGTCGATATCACGTCCGCGCCGGAGAGAAATTCGGACGGCATATGCCACTTTTTCGCGCCGCCCGTCATGACGATAATATCAGCGTTTTCATTATAAACGCTTCTCATGATCTGATATAAATTGTATGTCAGACAGCCGCTGTCGCCCTCAAGATCAGAACCGACGCCGTAAAGCATTATCGTATGCGTCGGTATCTTATCCCCGGCGTTTACCGCAACGGAAGAGAAACCGCAGGACAGGATAACGGCCGATAAGATCACGCATAATATCCGCTTTGCTTTGTTGTTCATAAAAAGCTCCTTATCAAATAAAAGCTCCCCGTATCCCGGCAAAGTTTACGGGGGAGCTATTTATTATTTTATTTCTTCATTTATATACGCCTCAAGCACGTCGCCCTCGCGTATGTCGTTGAACTTCTCAAGACCTATACCGCATTCATATCCGGAGTTGACTTCTTTTACGTCGTCCTTGAAACGCTTCAGAGACGAGATCCTGTCCTCGAATATGATAACGGAGTCGCGCAGTACGCGGATAAACGATTTGTTCGTGACCTTGCCGTCGAGTATATACGAGCCGGCGATGGTGCCGACGCTCGGCACGTGTATCGTCTGCCTTACCTCCGCGTGACCTATTATAGCCTCGCGGAACTTCGGCGCAAGCATACCGTTCATCGCCGCTTCGACGTCCTCTATACAGTTGTAGATCACCGTATAGGTGCGTATTTCAACGCCCTGCGCCTTGGCGGATTCTCTCGCCGTTCTGTCGGCTGATACGTTGAAGCCGATGATGACGGCGTCGGACGCGGCGGCGAGCATTACGTCGCCCTCGATTATACCGCCGACAGCCTTGTGGATTATTTTTACGCGGACCTCCTCGTTCTGCAGCTTGGACAGGGAAGCGCACACCGCCTCCGCCGAGCCGCCGACGTCCGCTTTGACAATCAGCTTCAGCTCCTTCATACCCGCGCGCTCGTCCGACATAAAGTCTTCCAGCGTCGCTCTCGTTCTGCTGCCGAGCTCGGCTTCTTTTTCCTTTGCCTTGCGCTGTTCGGCAAGCTCACGCGCCATACGCTCGTCTGCTACCGCGTCGAACGTGTCGCCGGCGGAGGGAACGTCGGACAGACCGATGATCTCAACGGGGACGGATGGACCTGCGGTCTTTACGTTTTCTCCTCTGTCGTTCTTCATCGCGCGGATGCGTCCGACGGCTGTTCCCGCTATAACGGTGTCTCCGCTGTTGAGCGTACCGTTCTGTACGAGCACCGTCGCGACCGGACCTTTGCCTTTATCAAGACGCGACTCTATGACTATACCCTTTGCGGCTCTGTTCGGGTTTGCTCTCAGCTCCTTGACGTCCGCTACGAGAAGTATGTTTTCAAGCAGATCGTCTATGCCCATGCCCGTCAGCGCGGATACGGGGACGCAGATAACGTCGCCGCCCCATTCCTCGGGAACGAGATCGTATTTCATAAGCTCCTGCTTTACCTGGTCGGGATTTGCGTGGGGCTTATCCATTTTGTTTATCGCTATGATTATCGTGACGCCAGCGGCTTTCGCGTGATTTATCGCCTCGACGGTCTGCGGCATTATGCCGTCATCCGCCGCAACGACTATGACGGCTATATCCGTCGCCATAGCGCCGCGCAGACGCATGGCGGTGAACGCCTCGTGTCCCGGCGTGTCAAGGAACGTGATATCGCGTCCGTTTACCTTAACGCGGTATGCGCCTATGTGCTGTGTTATACCGCCCGCCTCACCTTTTGTGACGTGCGTGTGGCGTATCGCGTCAAGCAGTGAAGTTTTACCGTGGTCAACGTGACCCATGACGCAGACGACAGGCGCTCTTTCTTTGAGCTGCTCGGGCGTGTCTTCCGTCTCGTCAAACAGCTTTTCCTCTATCGTAACGACAACTTCTTTGGTAACGACCGCACCGAGATCGTCGGCTATAAGATAAGCGGTGTCGTAATCGACCGTGTCGTTCACCGTGAGCATCGAGCCCATGAGCATAAGGCGCTTTACGACCTCAGCCGCGGTGACCTTAAGGCGCGTCGCAAGCTCGCCTACGGTTATGAAATCGGGTATCTGAACGTGGAGCTGAGCGTGCTTCGCGTTCTCGAACACTTCGCGTTTTTTCTTTTCCTTGCGCTCAAGCTCTTTTTCGCGCTCGGTCTTTACCTTCGTGCCCTTTTCCGGCTGTTTCTCGTTCTTTTTCTTTATCTTCTGGCGATCCTTGCTGTAATTGCTGCTGTCGCGCTCGGAGATAAAGCTGTCAAGATGCTCGTCGTATTTGCCGAGATCGACGTTTGCGGAACGCGTATCGATTATCCTCGTCTTCGTCTTCACCTGAGCGGTATCGCCGTGACCGCCGCCGCTCTGCGTGATGATCTTCGACTGTCTTTCCTTTTCGTTCGGACGCTTTTCACGCGTCTTATCCTTCTGCTTCTGCGTCTGCTGCTGCTTTTGCTGCTGCTGACGGAACTGCTCCACGCGCGTCTGCGGCTGAGTTTTCTGTTGTATCGTATCCTTCTGCTTCTCGGTCTTCTGCTTCTGCTCGGGCTTCGTCCCGGCGGTCTCCGTCTTTTTGGTCTCCGCCGGCTTTTCCTCGACCTTGGGCTTTTCCTCGACCTTTTTCTTTGGCTTCGGCTTCGGACGGTGCTCGGGCGCGACGTCGACCTTGCCCGCGAGATAATCCGCAAGCCCGTCGATCTGATTTTCCTCCGTCAGTACCTCAAATATGACGGCGAAATCCTCCTCGTCGATAGACGAGGTGCGCGCGGCTCCCTCACCCGGGTGAGCCTTCAGTATATTCGTCAGATCGTTGGCTTTGAGCCCGAGATCCTTTGCTATGTTTGCTATTTTATATTGTGCGTTTGTTATCATATTATCCCCTTACCGCTTTTACGCCTGCGCGTATCCTGCGGCTCCTTTCATATGAATTGTGCTGTCCTTATAATGTTTTACAGTAGTTTCTTTATCATATCCGCAAAATTCGGATCCGTTATCGCATATGAGGCTATCCCTCCGCTTTTTCCGACTGCTGCCCCCGCCTGCTGACAGGTGAACGGAAGCACCGCGCAGTCTATGCCGCGGTATCTGCACGCGTCGCCTATCCGCTTTTTCGTGTTGTCCGACGCGTCGGAGGCGGTGAGAGCCAGGACGGCTTTGTTATGCCTTATGGCGTCCGTCGCCGGATCCGTTCCGCAGACAAGCTTTCCCGCTTTTCTGCAAAGCCCGAGATATGACAGGATCTTATCATTTGACACCGTTTATCTGCTCCTGCAATTTTCCGTATATTTCCTCAGACAATACGACGTTGAGCGATCTGTTGAGCTTTCCGCTCTTTTTTGCTTTTTGCAGACACGACGCTTTTCTGCATAAATAAGCGCCGCGCCCCGCGCCCTTGCCCGTAGAGTCTATTGAAACTTCGCCGTCCGGGGAGCGGAGAACGCGTATCAGCTCGTTTTTCGGAAGCTCCGCGCCGCATCCCGTGCAGTGCCTCATGGGAGGCTTTTTTTCAGTTTTCATGTTTATTCGGCTTTTATGTCTATCTTATAGCCCGTGAGTCTTGCGGCAAGACGCGCGTTCTGTCCCTCCTTGCCTATCGCAAGAGAGAGCTGATCGGGAGAGACCGTTATCTTTGCCGAACGCTCGCCGTCAAAATTGATGCTCTTGACCGCTGCGGGCGAAAGAGCCGCGGCTATATACTCAACAGGTTCGTCTGAGTATTTTATGACGTCTATCTTCTCTCCGTGCAGCTCGTTTACTATGTCGGCGATACGCGCGCCCTTGTTGCCTATGCAGGCGCCTATCGGATCTACCGACTCGTCGCGGGATTCTACCGCCATTTTTGTCCTCGAGCCCGCCTCGCGCGTGATGTTCTTTATTATGACCGTACCGTCCGCAATTTCGGGAACGTTCAGTTCAAACAGACGCTTTACAAGTCCGGGATGTACGCGGGAGATCGTAACAAGACGTCCCTTCGCCTCCTTGCTCACCTCCGTGACGAAGACCTTTATCCTGTCGCCGACGGCGTAATGCTCGCCGGGTATCTGCTCGTTCTTTATAAGCACGGCGTTGCTGTTTCCGAGGTTTACGACAACGGAGCCGGTGTCCGGATCTATCAGCTCTACCGTCGCGGTGATTATCTCCTCACGCTTGCTCTCGTATTCCTGGCGCAGCATTCCGCGCTCCGCCTCGCGTATGCCCTGGATTATGACCTGCTTTGCGGACTGCGCAACGGTGCGGCTGAAATTCTTTGTTTTTATCTCTTCCTTGACCGTGCCGCCGAGAACGTGTCTTTTGTTAAGCTTCTTTGCGTCGGCAAGCGATATCTCTTTGGCGGGGTCCGTGACCTCGGCAACGACCGTTCTCAAACGGAAGACTCTGCATTCTTTCTTGTTCGGGTCGAGAAGCACGCTTATCTCTCCGCCGGGAAACGCCTTTGAAAACGCGTTTATCAAAGCAGCTTCAACTCTTTCGAGCATATATTCCTTGGATATGCCTTTTTCTTTCTCTAACGCGTCGAGCGCGCTGAATAATTCCGCATTCATTTTTTTGTTTCTTCCTCCTAATTCAGTGATTTTATGTCAAAGTAAATGTTGACTTTTGCGACCGAAGCGCGCGGAAAACTGAGCTTTTCTCCGCCGCATTCGATATTCACGTTTTCGTCTAACGGCAGAAGCTTGCCGATAAACTGCTTGCTGTTGTTATACGGCTTGTACAGTCTGACCTCGACCGTGTCGCCGACGCAGCATTCGTAGTGCCATTCGTATTTGAGCTCGCGCTCTATCCCGGGCGACGATACCTCAAGCGTGTAGCTTTCTTCTATCGGGTCCGCCTCGTCAAGCAGCGGATCTATCGCGCGGTGGAACCTCTCGCAGTCGTCGATACCGACGCCGCCGTCCTTGTCAATGGTGTAGCGCAGAATATATCTGCCGCCTTCCTTGACGTACTCCGTATCCCATATAACGTAGCCGAGCTCTGCGGCTACGGGCTCCGCAAGCTCCTCACATAAAGCGGTTATGTTTTTTTTCATGATCCCCCATAACAGAGGGTGTGGGATTGTCCCACACCCTCCATATTCCTTTAATGTCAAGGTATTATACCACATATTAAGTAAAAAATCAATAGTTTTTATAAAAATTTTATTATTTTATATGATTTTTGCGTTATGGTGTTGACAAAGGTGTGGAATTATGGTATAAATACAGTGGAAGAAAATCCGACAGTATTCTGCAAAATATGTTTTTATTTTATAATATGAGAAAAAATACAACAATTTACATAAAAATAACCGCTTTTCTTTTGTTGTTCGCCGTTTTGTGCGGCGTTTCACCGGTTTTTTCGTCAGCCGCGTCTTCTAATGAAATGAATATGACGCTGTTTGAAGAAAAGCTGGCGTCCTTCAAAGCGGACGTTTACGCAAACGGCTCGCATTACGTGGACGACGCGGCAAAATACCGCGGCACGCAATGCTACGGCTTTGCAAATCAGATAGCCATATATTTTTACGGCTCGTATCCGACGACCACGTCGAACGGACTTCAGCCGAACGAGGACTGGGTCGTAAATTACGGCTCGGCGGCTATGGTGAACCTTCACGTCGGAGACGTAATGAGGTTCAGAAGCTCCGTCGGCGCGGATCACTCCATATTCATAACCGGAATGGATGATAAATACATCTATTTTTCGGACTGCAACAACGACCATAAAAACACCGTCCGCCACGACGCGAAAAAAACGTGGGAGGAGCTTATAGGCAAGATAGACAAGGCGCTGCAGGTAAACTCAAAATGCATCGGCTGGGTTGCGCATTATAAGTACTGGAACGACGATCCCGAGGTGAAGGCGGGCGTAACGGTGTCTTATAACGCAAACGGCGGCAGTATCGAAGCGGAGAAGATCGCGGACAGATACGTTGTAATAACGTCCGCGCTCCGTATGAGAGCGGGCGCGGGACTTGATAAGGAAATACTTACGAGAATGGTGAACGGCACGTACTTTGACGTCGAGGTCGGCTCGGAGAGAATAGAGGCGGACGGCTATACGTGGGCGCCCGTCACTCAGGGAGATCTGCACGGCTGGGCGGCTGTAAGCGACCCGGGCGACTGCCGCATATATTCTCCCGTGATGACGTCGGATTATTACGTCGGCGATAACGGCGATATCTGCGTAAACGGGACCTCAAACAAATATACAAAGATACTGGAGAGCGATGAGGAGCTTACGGCGGCGGAAGCGCTCGGACTGAAGCGCGGTAACGCGGAATTCCTCGGCTGGTCCGTCTCACCCGACGGAGAGCCCGTGACGGCAGAGGAGCTTTCCGATAACGGAGAAATAATACGGCTTTACGCACTTTGGAGCAAAACGGACGAAGATTCAGATACGGCGGCCGAAACGGACGAAGAAGCAACGGACGAAGAAACAACCGAAGAAACAACGGCGACAGAGGAAACGACAGCCGAAGAAACAACGGACGTAGAAACAACCGAAGAAACGACGGCGGCAGAGGAAACGACAGCGGAAGAAACGACGGCGGAAGAAACGACGGCGGAAGAAACGACAGCCGAAGAAACGACGGCGGAGGAAACAAAGGCCGAAACGACTACAACCGCGCCTCACACGCAGCTTGAAAAGGGCGACGCGAACGGGGACGGCAGGATTGACAATAAGGACGTCGTGTTCCTTTTCGTCAACCTCTCGTTTGAGGAAAGCTTTGCCGATCCAGATTCCGCAGACGTGAACGGAGACGGATCAATAAACAACAAAGACGTTCTGGCGTTGTTCCGTATGGTATCGGGCGGTTAAAAAAAGTAATACTGAAAGGGCTGACGCAGCGGCGTCAGCCCTTTGAATTTTCCGGGGATGCGTTTCAATACGCCATATGAATTCCGATGGTTTTGATCTTCGCTTTAGCGGCGGTCAGCTCCGTGAGACGGGTAATAAGCGCGTCCGTCTGCTCCTCGGGAACGTTCAGCCTGAACGTGACGGCGTCAAGATACTCCGTCTGATATTCGGGCAGATCCCGGTGCGAAAGCTCGTATCTCACACGCTCCGCTTCGGAGAACGGGACCGTCACGTCAAGACGCACGTACGGCTTCACGGTAACGACGCCCGCCGACACGACGGACACGCAGAGCGGAGAAGACAGCTCCGAGGCGACGACAACGCCGCCCCGCGACCCCGAAACGAATCCGGAGGAAACGCCGGAGCCGGAAGATACGACCGACCCGCCGGTAAACGTGGGCGACGTAAACGGTGACGGAAGCATAAACAACAAGGATATAACTACGCTGTTCAAGCTCCTCAGTGACCCCGACGCCCCGTATTCCCCCGTAAACGACGTAAACGGCGACGGAAGCGTCAATAACAAAGACGTAACCTGCCTTTTCAAATCCCTCTCCTCACAACCGACACAATAATAAAAAAACACGTCCCTTCCGAAAAAAAGCGGGAGGGTTTTTTCTTTTTTTATTGACAAACGCCAAAAAATGTGGTAGTATATACATGCGACGTAATCGAATACCTGAAACCCTATCAGGACACACTAAAAGTCTGGCAACCGTACAGGCTCGTTTCACAGTGTGTCCGATTGGGTATTGTGATTGCGTCGCGGCAAGAGCTATGTATGTTGCAGTGCGTGGCTATATGCCGCGCACTTTTTGTTTTTCCGCACAAACACAACCCGCCGAGGTGTCCGATGAAATATAAACTGTCAAAAAATAGAATTAAAGGCAAAAAATACAAATCAAACATAAATCAAAAGAAAGTCGACAAATTATACCGTTTTACGTTAGATTACATTGATATAATGTTAAAACCGGAATTAGACTTCAAAAATAAAAAATCCAAGGAGAAA
>JAEEGL011706447.1_pt1 | contig 43552 bp, 39 predicted proteins | sample 9134231 | NCBI WGS metagenome assembly JAEEGL01 (sample SAMN16246548, study PRJNA631951) | gut metagenome | biome: gut microbiome; feature: rumen; material: fiber-attached | host: Bos | place: Iran: Karaj | collected 2018-10
CGGGGCAAATTCGTCCTTCTGCTCTACTTCGGAAAAGCCCCAAAGCAGCCACAGATGAGAAAAGCCTTCGATTCCACGCAGGGCGTTCGCGTCCCGATAGGTCGGTTCAAATACGATCTCAGCCATCAGATGCGGCGCGAGGCCGCTTTGACGGGGGATACCGAATTTGGTCGGAAAATCCGTATGGATATAGGCGATCGGGCGAAGCGTCAATTCGTTCATGCCGCACCGCCTGCCGCTTTGTGCTGATCGGCGCGTTTCCGCTTGCGGTTGGAACGAACGACAACGTAGACCATCATAATGATCGTAATGGCGTAGGGGATCGTGCCGGTCAGATCGGCGCTGATCGAGCCTTGCAGCCGCAAACCGAGCGCATCAAAGAAGCCGAACATCAGTGATGCAAGGTATGCCTTGATCGGATTTGCGCCGCCGAAGATCACGCAGGCAAACGCCACATAACCGCGCGAATTGCTCATGTTCTCGGCAAATGTGCCATTCAGATAACCGAGGGACAGATGCGCGCCTGCAATTGCGCACAGAACGCCGCAAAGCACGCTGGCAAGCCATTTCATGCGTTCTGGGCTTAAGCCGGCGGTACGCAGCATTTCCGGTTTTTCACCGGAGGCGCGAAGATGGAAGCCATAGGGCGTGCGGTAGACAAAGATCCAAAGGATAACAACCAGTAGTACTGCCGCATACACGAACAGAGAATGTCCGTCAATCACCTCACCGAAGAACGGGATTTTGCCGATCACGCCAAGGTGCAGATCGGGTAGGGATGGATAGCCCTTGGCACCTGCCGTGCCGAAGATCGCACGGGACATATAGGAGGTCAGGCCGAGCGCAAATGTGTTAAGTGCACAGCCGATAATGAATTCGTCCGAACGAAAACGGATCACGAACAGCGCATAAAACAGACCGACCAATATTCCCACACCGATGGCAAGGGCAAGCCCGGCCCAGGCAGAGCCGAACAGGAAGCTGCCGAGAACGCCGAAGAAGGCGCCCATCAGGATCATGCCGTCCATACCGATGTTCATGATACCGGCATGCTCTGTCAATGCGCCGCCGAGCGCGGCAATCGCCACCGGCGTTGCACGGCGAAGCATTTCATTGAACATACCGGGGGAGAGAAGGTCTCCGAGGAAGCGGAAGAAATCGTTCATACGCTTGCCTCCTTTCTGCGTTCGTCGGCGGCAAGTCTGGCCCTTCTGCGCTGCAGCATGGATTCGATAGAGGCCGTAATGCCGCTTTCTGCCGCCATGAAAAAGATAATGACCGTTTGCAGAATCAGATAGATTTGTGACGGAATGCCGATCAGCTCCATGCCCTGCGCACCGATTTTCAAAATGGCAAAGAACAGCGAGAGCAGAATGACAGCAACAGGCTGATAGGAGGCGATCATTGCGACCATGATGGCTTCAAAATAGTAGTCATTGCTGATCGAGCTTTTATACAAATGCTCAACGCCGTAAACCCGGAACATGCCGACAAGTCCGCACATTGCGCCGGAAATCAGCATGCAGACAAGCACGAGCCGGTCGGTTTTCATGCCGGAGAAGAAGGCGAAGCGCGGATTCTGTCCTGTGATTTTCATTTCAAAGCCCTTAGAGGTTTTGGACATCACATACCAAACAAGAAAAGAAATGATCGCCGCCGCAAGAATAGCGGTCGTCAGGTTGGAGCGCGGGATCAGCTTAGTGAACCAGTAGTCCGCGTTCAGCGATTGCGTAGCCGCAACGAGGTTCTTGTTTGCGTTCTTCCACGGGCCTTTTGCCAAATACTGGCATAGGAACGCCGCAATCGTATTCAGCATAATCGTCGTAATGACTTCGTTTACCTTGACCTTAACCTTCAGAAAACCAGGGATAAAGGCGTATGCGGCCCCGACAGCCATGCCGCCGAGCGCGGCAAGCGGAATCACGATCCACCGCGTCACACCGTTCAGCCAAATGCCGATCTGACAGGCAAAGATCGCGCCGAGGAGCAGCTGTCCTTCGCCGCCGACGTTGAAGATACCGACCCGTGCACCGAGCACGCAAGCCAAACCGCAAACGCAAAGCACCATCGCGTATTCGAGGAAATCGCCGACATGCCGCCAGGAATCAAACGCGCCGCTCAGCATCGCACCGTATGCCGTCAGCGGGTTGAAGCCGGAGGCGGCAAGTATAATTGCGCCGATGGCAAAGGCCAGAAGCACGCTGATGAACAGAGAGAACAAATAACGGAATCGCGTAAACAGATTCTTCATGCTTTCACCTCCTGTTCGCTGCGGTCGCCGGTCATGTAATAGCCGATCTCTTCTTTGGTAATCGCATCCGCATTCCACATACCGGTGATTTTTCCTTCGTACATGGTCAGAATGCGGTCGGAAAGACGAAATACCTCGTCGAGATCGGCGGAGGAAAGCAGGATCGCAGCGCCTTCGTTCCGCTTATCGACAATGGCTTTATGGATAAATTCGATTGCGCCGACATCCACGCCGCGCGTCGGCTGCGCAATAATCAGCACCGGCGTATCGAAGCTGAATTCCCGCGCGACGACAACCTTCTGCATGTTGCCCCCGGACATGGAGCCGACGGTCACATCCAATCCGGCGCCGCGGATATCATATTGATTGTAGACTTTTTGTGTATACGCCTCGATTTCCTTTTGCTTTTGATGAAATCCGAATGCGTTGAACTCCTTGTCGTCATGCTTGCCGACCATCAAATTATCCCGTACCGAAGCGGCAGGGGAGACGCCGGTAGCAATGCGGTCCTCCGGAATGTGGGACAGCCCAAGCGCACGGATCTTGTCGGGCGTAATGCGGGCGGCTTCCTGCCCGAGAACCTTGATGCTGCCGCTTTCCGGCTTGCGCATGCCTGTGATGGCCTCTAAAAGCTCGCTCTGTCCGTTACCCTCTATGGCCGCAATGCCGACAATCTCCCCGGCATGGACGGATAGGGACAGATCCTTCACGGCGGTCAGACCGCGATCATCGCGTACAACCAGATGCTCGACCGTGATACATTCTTCGCCCTTGACGTCCGTCTTTTGCAGCTGATCATACAGTATCGGACGACCGACCATCAGAGAAGCCAAGTCTCGTTCATCGGTGTCGCAGGTGTTCTTCACACCGACCAGCTTGCCCTTGCGCATCACGCCGACACGGTCGGAAATCGCCATGACCTCATATAACTTGTGCGTAATAATAATAACGGTCAAACCCTGCTCCCGAACGACTTTGCGAATCACATCAAAGAGCTCGTCCGTTTCCTGCGGCGTCAATACGGCGGTCGGTTCGTCGAGAATCAATATCCTTGCACCGCGGTACAATGCCTTTAGAATTTCCACGCGCTGCTGCAGCCCGACGCCGATTTCACGGACAATGGCGGACGGATCGACGGCAAGACCGTAGGTATCGACAAGCGACTGTACCCGCTTTTCCGCTTCCCGGTTATCGAAAAGGAATCCGAACTTCTTCGGCTCCTTGCTCATGACGATATTCTGCGCGACCGTAAACGACGGCACAAGCATAAAGTGCTGATGCACCATGCCGACGCCCTGGGCGATGGCGTTTTTCGGGGAGAAGTCGGTCACGCGCTTTCCTTCGATAAACACGTCACCGGCAGTGGGCTCCTGGATGCCGTAAAGGATGTTCATCAGCGTGCTTTTACCCGCGCCGTTTTCTCCGACAAGCGCAAAGACCTCGCCGTGACGGATATCCAACGTGACATCATCGTTGGCGAGCACGCCGGGAAATTCCATGGAAATGTGCGAAAACGAAACTGCGTAATCTTCCAATGGGGATACCTCCATAAAAAAGCGGCGGGACAGAGTATGCCCCGCCGAGGTTGCGGCGCGATTGTCAATCGCGTTGATCTTTATCTGGTTGTATTGACCTTGATTTCGCCGGAAATGATCTTGGCCTTTAATGCTTCTACTTCGGCCTTGAGATCGGCAGGAACCTGCTGTGTCATAGTGTCGTCACCGTAGCCGATGCCGATGTAGCCGGTTGCCATATCCGCAACCCATGTCGTTCCGAAACGGCTCGAATCCCCGTTCAGAAATTCCGATACGGCGGTATAGATCGAGTTGCCGACTTCCTTCTTCATCGAGCAGATAATGACTTCGGGATCGATATACTTTTGATCGGAGTCTACGCCGATGGCATAGAAGCCCTTTTCCTTGGCGGCTTCAAATACACCGTCGCCGCAGGCCGAGGCAATCTGGAAAATAACGTCCGCACCCTGGTCGTTCAAGGCAATGGCGCAGTCCTTGCCGAGCGCAGGATCGTCGTAGTTGTTGGAGTAGTTCTTAACAACCTTCACATCCGCGTTCCGGTATTTCGCACCTTGCTCGTAACCGACGATAAAGTCGTTGATCGTATCGACATTCTCACCACCAACAGCACCGACTGTGCCAGATTTTGTCATGGCAGCGGCGATATAACCGGCGAGGAACGAACCCTCGTTTTGCGCATAGGTGATGTTCAAAACATTACCGACAGGATTTTCCGTCGCGTTATCGATCCAAATGAACTTTCTCGACGGATATTCCGGAGCGATGGTTTCCACATCGTAGAACTCCCAACCGACAAGCACGACGATATCCGCCTTTTCGGCGGCGTTCTTCATCTGGATCGCGTGGTTTTCGTTGTTGCACTCAATCGTGATCGGGTTGATGCCGAAGTCCTTAGTCAGCTTGTCCAAGCCTTCCTTGGAGGAATCATAGAACGAACGATCACCGAACTTGCCGGCGACGACGACGGCAACGGTCGTATTACCGCCCGCACCGTTTCCGGCAGGCTGGCAGGCAAAGGCCGTAAAAAGCAGCAAAACAGAAAGAACCGCTATCAAAGCTTTTTTCATTTTCATATCTCTCCTTTTTCGGTTGCCCGTCACGCGGGCTGTTCTTATTATACCCATTTATGGGACAGAATGCAAGATGTAAACCGGGCAAATTGCATTCCTTTTGCCGCAAAAAGACAAACGAAACGGGAACGCAATCACGTCCCCGTTTCGTTACTGCAGCGCGTTAAGGACTGCTCGCAGCGTTCGTCTTTGGTTATCGTCCAGCATCGGCGCAAGAAAACGGTAGGTTTCCTCCATGGATGCAGCGTTCAGTTCTCCGTTTCGTTTTTGCTCGGCAGTCAGTCTTTGCAGCGTTTCCCACAGTTCCCCCTTGGATTGCTTTCGATAATATTCATAATCCTCTGTCAGCAATGTCGATCACCTCCGTCCGTATTGTATGCGATAGACACATAAACTGTGCGGCTCGCATAGAATGTGGATGGAGGTGGACTATGTCTTTTCGTCAAACCATATTACCCGACAGCAAAACGAGTGACGCCGCCATAGCACTCGGCCGCTTTATTCGAGAGGAATACGGACGCAACGGCGTGCGGATGTATCTGTCCTTTCTACAGGAAATATTTCCGTCGGAATGGAGCAAAAGCATTGCAGACGCGCTCGAATCACCGATGCCTGTTCCGAGCGCACCGCCACGGCAAAGTGAAACGCCGCCGATGCCGCCGATCCCGCCGCCGGAGCCACCGCGGGGAAGCGGGAAGCCGGATATGGAAAAGATGCTCCGCCTTGTGCAGCTGATGGGCAATCTCAAGACATAAAAAGGCCCCGACGTTCATCGGGGCGTCCAATGGATCACGAAACAAACTGGTAAACGGTAAAGCCGACATAGGCGCAAAGCAGAAGGATACCTTGCCAACGCTTGAGCTTGCCCTTCAGCAACGCGGGGATACACAGCACAGCCATCACGAGCAGCATCAGCGGAATGTCGATGATTAAGCTGGAATTGACGCCGCCGAGCATTTTTTCGGACGGAATGGCAAACGGAGAAATCGTAATAGCCATACCCGAAACAAGCACGATGTTGAACAGATTCGCGCCGATCACGTTGCCGAGCGACAGCGCGCCGTGTCCTTTGATCAGACTTGTAATCGCTGTGATCAGCTCCGGCAGGGAAGTACCGAGAGCAACCATGGTAAGGCCGATGACGCTGTCGGGCACGCCGAGTGCCTGCGCGATCAAGGTGCCGTTATCAACAAGCAACCGTGCGCCGACGGCGATGGCGGCAGCACCGACGACCATCAGGACGATTTCCAACCAAAGCGCCTTAGGCTTGGATTCTTCCTCTTCACCGCCGTCGTCTTCTGCAAGTTCCGGATGCTTTTTCATATGCATGGTAGAGATTACCATGTAGGCCACAAAAACGATCAGATAAGCAATGCCCATCCAACGGTCGAATGCGCCGCGCGTCCATGCGATAACCGAATAGGAAACGGCAGCGATAAAGAAGAATATGGTGGGAAGCAGGAACGTTTTGGGATTGACCTTGCCGGGTTTTACGGCAACGGTCAGCGCAGCGATCAAAGCGGTATTGCAGATGATTGAGCCGATGGCATTGCCGTAGGAAATACCGGCATTGCCTTCGATGGCAGCTTGACTGGAAACCATGACTTCCGGCAGCGTTGTACCGATGGATACGATGGTCGCGCCGATCAAAAGCTCCGGAAGATGGAACCGATGCGCAATGCCGACGGAGCCGTCAACAAACCAATCGCCGCCTTTGATCAGAAGAGCAAAGCCAAGCAGAAACAGTAAAACAGGGACAAGCATACATTTTTCTCCTTTCAAATCAGCCTGCATACATAAAAGCAAAAAGAAAACAAGGCCTCCATGCATACAAATAATGCATAAAAGTCTTGCGATTTGATACCGCTGCGGAACGAATCGTTCGTGCTGACGCAAACAGTCCCGCCTTGCGGCGGTGCTACTCCCTTTTACGCACCCTATTATATTAGCTTTTTGTGAACTCGTCAAGTGGTGACTTGTTTCGGAGAGATTATTTTGTTATACTGAATCTATCTATATGGGAAACGGAGGAAGCGTCATGCAAATTACGATCGAGGGGCATAGCATAGAGGCCCATGCCGGCGATAGACTGGTGGATTTGATCCGGCGGCTTGGATTGGACACAGATTCGCTAAAAATAAGACCGCTTGCGGCGGATATAGCGGGCGAAGTCTTTACCTTGAATTATGCGCCCTTGCGCGGCGTTTCTGAGGATAACGCACCGTCCACGGAGCGCCTTCGCCGTGCGATCCGAAATGGCGCAGGCAAGGTTTCCTTGATCCGCTATGATGAGGCACGCGGCAAAGCGGTCTATGAACGCACGCTGCTGTTTGTATTCTTCCTTGCCATGCGGGAACTGTTTCCGAACGCCAAGGCGCGCGTAAATCACGCAATCGGAGCCGGCCTGGATATTGAAATTGTCAGCGATGAGCCGTTCGGTGAGGAGGAGGTAGAGCGCCTTCGTGAAAAATGCCGTGCTATTGTGACGGAGGATTATCCGCTGGAACGGAAACGTATGGATATCCGCAGCGCGATTGATTTGTTCGAGCGCGACGGACAGGCAGACAAGGTACGGCTGCTGATCTGGCGAAAGTTTACTTATTTTGATGTATACTGTCATGACGATTACGCCGATTATTTCTACGGCGAAATGTGCCCGTCCACCGGGTATGCCAAGGTGTTCGATCTGCAATATCGGGACGGCGGCCTGTTCCTTTTGCGCCCGTCTGCACGGGATGTGGATATTGCCGCAAGGTATGTGTATTCACCGCACATTGCTGCCACATTCGAGGAAAGCGAGCGTTGGGGACAGCTGATGCACTGCACGACGGTGTCCGATCTGAACGCGATGGTCGAGGATGGCAAGGTTCGTGAACTGATCCGGGTCAACGAGGCTCTGCATGAGCGTCGGTTTGCGGAGATCGCCACGATGATTTTTCAGCGCGGGGCAAAGGCTGTATTGATCGCAGGGCCGTCAAGTTCCGGCAAAACGACGAGCGCCAACCGCTTGGCGACACAGCTGCGCGTGCTCGGCAAGTCCCCGATCCTGCTTTCGCTCGATGATTATTATATCGACCGGAAATATGTCAAGCCGGATGAGAACGGGCAGATTGATTATGAGCATCTGAACATGATCGACGTGCCGCAGTTCAATCAGGATTTGGAGGCATTGCTGGACGGCAAAACGGTGGAGATTCCGACGTTCGATTTTGCCACAGGGTCGCGCCTGTATAACGGGCATGAAGTGACGTTAAAGGACGATGCGATCCTGATTATCGAAGGACTGCATGCCTTAAATCCTGCCTTGCTGACGCCGGCCATCGACAAAAAACGCGTTTTCAAACTGTTTGTTTCCGCACTGACGACCATTAATCTGGACGATCATAACCGAATTCCGACGACGGATGTTCGTTTGCTGCGACGCATGGTACGCGACTATCTCACACGCGGCTCATCCATCGAGCGGACGCTCGGCATGTGGGAGAGCGTGCAGCGCGGCGAGCGTCGTTGGATTTTCCCGTATCAGGAGAGCGCGGACGCGATCATGAATACCGCTTTGGTGTATGAGCTTTGTGTGCTGAAAAAGCATATCTATCCGCTTTTATCCGCCGTATCGCCGGGAGAACCGTGTTATGATGAAGTGCTGAATATCATTAAGTTTTTGAACTATATCAGCGATGCCGCCGTCGAGGACGAGATCCCTCCGACCAGTATTCTGCGCGAGTTTGTTGGCGGCAACGCGTTTTATCGAAAGGAACCGGTAACGGAATGAACAATATTATGGATAAGGAAAACACAACCGCCGATCTGCCGGAAGCAAAACCGGCTAAAAAGCCGAAGACAGGGCTGATACGCTTTGCCGCGGCGGTCGCATGCATTCTCCTGCTCTTCGGCATCGGCTTTATCGGCGTATCTGTGATCGTCAGCGATACCGACTTTATCGAGGACCAGTATGCCGCGCTCGGCACCGATCAGGAAATGGGCATGACGATCCCCGATCTCAGCAAGGCGACCATGGCGCTGTTCAATTACATGCGCGGCAATCGGGACGACATCAAGGTATCCGTCATGATGAACGGCGTGGAAGTGGATGACCTGTTCTACCACACAAAAGAAGTCGTCCATATGGAAGAAGTTCGTGCGCTTTGGCGAGGATTGACTGCGTTCGTCATCGTCGGCATGGCTGTTGCGCTCGGCCTGCTGGCCGCTATCGTATTTTTCGGAAGGCACAATACGCGCCTCCGCGCAACCGGCGCAGGCTTTTTGATCGGTACGCTTCTGTTTGCCGGTGTCATGGCGACAGCGGCAATCTGGGCGATCTCGGATTTCAACAGCTTTTGGACGGTGTTCCATTTCATCATTTTCCCGGATTCACTGATCACTTATTTATCCGGCGGCATGACGGTGGAAACGTATAACAGCCTGAACTGGGTATTCGAGCCGTCGTTTGCCATGATCCGTATGCTGGACGAGCTCTTTTTGCCGCTTGTTCTGCGGGCAAGCATCGTGTTCGGCGTGGAGATCGTCGCCTTTCTGCTGCTTTCGCTATTGATGTACAATCGCGGCCGCAAGCTCTCTCAGGCGGGCAGCGATATCGTCGAGGTGCGTGAGGTCGTCGAGCAGGATCGTTATGTGCCGGTCGATGATGCGCCGGATCTTGTTTTGCAGCACAAGCTCCAAAATGCTTCTCTAAAGCAAAAAATGAAGATGATGGAGGAACTGCGCCGCGATCCGAATGAACCCGTTCCCGATACGGACAAGCCGGAGGAAACGGAAAAGGCGGAGGAAGCAACGGATCCTGCAAAAGAGGAAACTATTGATAACGCCGCATCCGAAGCTGATGCTAACAACGAGATATTGGAGCTTCCTAAGGATACAGAGTCGGCTGCTCTGTCGGATATTGAAATTGATACAAAAACCGAATCCGAATGGGAACGACCGAAGGAAGAAACGGAAGAGAACGGAGAACCCGAAAATGACCTATTTTGAAACAGCCAAAGAAAAGCAGCAGGCGTTGTCCCGAAGCGGACACGCTTTGCTTTTGTCCATTGAAACGTCATGTGATGAAACCGCAGCGGCTGTCGTGCGAGACGGACGCGAGGTCATATCCAACGTCGTCTATACGCAGATCCCGCTGCATCGTCGGTTCGGCGGCGTCGTGCCGGAGCTGGCAAGCCGCAACCATGTCGATCAGATCGGCATCGTTGTGGAGCAGGCGTTAGAAGATGCAGGAGAAACGTTGGATTCGATAGATGCGATAGCCGTCACCTGTGGGCCGGGGCTTGTCGGCGCGTTGCTGGTCGGCGTCAGCTATGCCAAGGCCTTGGCATTATCACACAATCTGCCGCTTGTCGGCACCAATCATATTCTCGGCCATATTGCGGCAAATTATCTGACCTTTCCCGATCTCAAGCCGCCGTTTACCTGCCTTGTCGCTTCGGGCGGACACAGCCATATCGTAACAGTGAACGATTACGATCGTTGCGAGTTGATCGGCAAAACACGCGACGACGCCGCAGGCGAGGCTTTTGATAAGGTTGCTCGTGTCCTCGGCCTGCCGTATCCCGGCGGCCCGGAGCTCGAGAAGCTCGCAAAAGAAGGCGATCCGAAAGCGATCCGCTTTCATTCTGCCTTTAACGAGGGCGAAGGCTTTGACATGAGTTTTTCCGGCTTGAAAACGGCGGTCATCAATACGATGCACACCGCAGAGCAAAAGGGGGAGACTGTCAACCGTGCGGACGTAGCGGCGAGCTTTCAGTATGCGGTCAATTCGATCCTGTCCGATAAGGCGGTACGCGCGGCCAAAGGCACGCTGGCGCTTGCGGGCGGGGTTTCCGCAAATCGCAATTTGCGCGACATGCTGCAGCGCAAGTGCGACAAGAAAGGCATACGCTTCTGCTGTCCGGATTTCAAGTACTGCACGGACAATGCGGCCATGATCGGCTCGGCGGGATTCTACCTGTTGATGAAGGGACATATTTCGGATCTTGATTTGAACGCTACGCCCTATTTACCGATCTGTTGAAACCTGTATAAAGAAGAAAAGACGACGGGATTTCCCGCCGTCTTGTCTTTCGGAGCGATTATTTTGCAGGTTCGATCAGACCGAAGTTGCCGTCCTTGCGCTTATACAGCACGTTCACATCGCCGGTTTCCGCGTTTTCGAATACGAAGAACGCGTGACCCAAAAGCTCGATCTGGAGCATTGCTTCTTCCTCGCTCATGGGCTTGAAGGGGAAGGACTTGAACCGGACAATGCGCGGTCCATTTTCTTCGTCCTCGTCCTCAACGGGAGGAAGATCAATGAACGCATCCTGACGGAGGCTCTTGGCAAGGCGGGTGCGGTTATGGACAATCTGCTTTTCGAGCTTATCCAGAACGTTATCCAGGGAAGCATACATGTCGGTCGAGGTCTCTTCGGCGCGGATCAGACGGCCGCCGTGCGGAATAGTGACTTCCACAATGTGACGGTTCTTTTCCACGGAGAGGGTGACCTGCGCTTCGGTGTCCTGCGGGAAGTACCGGTCAAGCTTCGAGAGCTTCTTCTCGGCAACCTCACGCATGTAGGAGGAGATCTCCAAATTCTTTCCGCTAATCGAAATACGCATACAGCTTCACTCCTTCTGACACAGTTTGTTTATGTGTCATCTATACTATATCACAAAATCGTCGGCTTGGCACCCCCTTTTTATCAAAAATGTAAAATTTCACAAACTTTTTCTTTTTCGACAAAAATATAGGAGGCTTGGAATACGTTATCGGGGTATCCGAGTGACGGAACAGAGACAATTCACTTTACAATGGATTGACGAATCCGAGCGTTTGGAGTATCATAAGGACAGAAATCATGGGGAGAGTGGAATCATTATGAACAACAATCAGCGCATGGCAGCGCGCTTTACCGAAATTTTCAACACGACGCCGTTGTACTTTGCGGCTGCGCCCGGCCGCACGGAGCTCGGCGGCAATCACACCGATCATCAGCACGGACGCGTGCTGGCTGCGGCTGTAAATTTAGTGACCGAAGCGGTATTGGCAAAGAATGACTGTAACGAGATTCGCGTGCAGTCCGAAGGATATCCGATGGTGACGATCAAGCTCGACGACCTTTTGCCGAAGAAGGAGGAGCAGGGCACCACGGCGGCGCTGATCCGCGGCGTAGCGGCGCGTTTTGTCCAGATGGGATATGCAATCGAGGGCTTCGATGCCTATGCCGTATCGACCGTTCTTCCGGGCAGCGGGCTGTCGAGCTCTGCGGCCTTTGAAGTGCTGATCGGCACGATTCTGAATCATTTATATGCCAACTCGGAAGTATCTGCCGTTGAGATTGCCAAGATCGCGCAGTATGCCGAGAATATGTATTTCGGAAAGCCCTGCGGCCTGATGGATCAGATGGCGTCCTCCGTCGGCAGCGTCATCGGCATCGACTTCGCAGACCCCGAGAATCCTGTGATTGAACGGATCGCGTTTGACTTTGCGGAAAGCGGCTACGCGCTTTGCATCATAGATTCCGGTGCGGACCATGCGAACCTCACGGATGAATACGCCGCCATTCCGCGGGATATGAAGGCGGTTGCAAGTTTGTTCGGCAAGGAATACCTGCGGGATGTCGATGAAAAAGAATTTGATAAATTGATGAATGTCGTGCGTGATGTGTATGGCGATCGCGCTGTGCTTCGCGCTATGCACTTTTTCGAGGAAAACAAGCGCGTCAAGCGTCAGATCACCGCGCTGCAACACGGAGATGTCCAAACGTATCTGAACGAAGTGACGGCTTCCGGCCGCTCCTCGTGGACCCTGCTCCAAAACGTTGTTCCGAATGGGGAGACCCGCCATCAAAACATGGCGATTGCTTTGGCGCTTGCCGAACAGCTTTTGGCAGGAGAGGGCGCATGCCGTGTCCACGGCGGCGGATTTGCCGGGACGATTCAGGCGTTTGTGCCGACGGCGAAGCTCAAGTCGTTCTGCGAGGGCATGGAGAGCGTACTCGGCAAGGGCGCATGCCATGTGCTCCAGGTAAGGATGGATGGCGGCGTGCTGCAAAGTTTGTAACATTCCGGTGACAAATCCGCTGAAAAGGTTGCTTCTTTTGTAAAGATTTGGTATAATCCAATCGAAGCAGAAAGGAGTACCGAATGAATCTTCTGTTTTTTCTGACGCCGAAGTGCGACGTGTGCGTACTCGAAAAGGACTATACCTTGCGACAAGCCATCGAAAAAATGCGAACCGTGCGGCATACCGCCGTTCCCGTGATTGATGCGCAGGGGTACTATTGCGGAAGCGTTTCGGAGGGCGATCTGCTCCGCGGCGTGCTCGAAACTGAAAATGCGAAGGAGTGGGAATCCACGCCAATCACAGCTGTGATGCGGACAGATTTCAACCCGCCGGTCACCGTCATGACCGGGTTGGAGGAATTGCTGCGAACAGCGACCAATCAGAATTTCGTACCGGTCGTAGATGATCGCGGCATGTTTATCGGCATCGTGACCCGGAAAGCGATCATGCAGTATTACATCGACAATTATTTTGACAAGCTGCAACAGGCACAATAACAACAAAAAGCCCCAAGTTTGGGGCTTTTCTTATTATGTAATCAGTTTTCGCAAAAGGCGCGGATCCGGGCGTCGAAAGAAATATCCTCCGGTGCATCCGGCGCCGTTGTATCTATTTCGATCACTTGACCGAATAAGCGCCGCGGATTCTTACGACAGGAGATCGCTTCAAAATCCTCAAACCGGTCAAGATTCTGTGTCAGATGCGCAAAATGCCGCGTCCCGGAAGCAACGCGGGCAAGGTAACGTTCGTGCAGAACATGCAGGTCGCCGGTCAAGGCGATCGTCAGCACATCATAGTTTGCTGCCTTGGCAGCAGCTTCGAGCCGGTCAAGCTCCGGCTGACGATAGTTGCTTTCCAAAAGCAAGGAATGTCCGGTCGCGGCGCAGCAGGAAAAGATTTGCAGCAAAATATCGAATGTCAAAAAGCTGAGGTTTAGATTTTCCTGTCGATTATGACAAACGATTCGTTCGCACAGCAGCTCCTTGAAGCGATCCTTTGTAAACGCCGGTATGCCGTATCGGGCGGAAAGACGGTGGGCGAGCGTCGTTTTTCCGGCGGCCAGCTCTCCGGTAATGATGATCAATTTACGCTGCATAGTCCCTCCAGTTTGTCATTCAGCTTTTGGTATATCGGACGCATCCACGGCTCGCTGCACACGGCAACCGCGTCCTGCAGGGAAAACCATGCGGCGGCGCTGTTTTCGTCCGGTTTGTGATGTAAAGGCTCGTTTTCATCTGCTTCCAGTAAATACGTTGCGTTAAGATGCAGATGCGCAGGAACATATTTGCCGCGCTTTCGATGCGGGTTTACGGTTAACGTTTCAATCGAATAGAGCGCCTCCGTAACGGGTCGAATCGATGCAAGACCGGTTTCTTCTGTCGCCTCGCGTAGCGCAACCGCCAGCAGATCGGTTTCTCCGTCGGCATGACCGCCAGTCCATGCCCACGAATCATAGATATTGTGATAAATCATCAAGACCTTGCTGCGATCCCGGTTTACGATCCATGCGGAAGCCGTCAGATGCAGAACAAGGTTCGAACGATCGTATACGTCCGGATAACGGGATAGGGCGTCCAGTATGACGCTTTTATCCGCGGCTTCCTGCTCGTTATACGGGCTGTACGAGGCAAGCTGTTTTGCGAATTGCATATCATCAAACAAATTCCTTACATTTTGCGACAGTATACCATATTATACGGTTGAATGCAAGTTTTTGTGTTGCGCTTGCTGTCGAACGCGATTTTTCACGGTTCGTTTGCTTTTCGGACTTCCCTTTTTTGCACGGGTGTGTTATACTGACACAAGAGTAAGAGGGGAGATAGGCAATGTATCAGAGAGTTTTATTGAAGATCAGCGGCGAGGCACTCTCCACCACGGAGCGTCCCGTTTGTTTTGAAAAGATCGAAAAGACGGCAGCGGATGTCAAGATGCTCCATGAAGCGGGCATTCAGGTCGGCATCGTCACCGGCGGCGGCAATATCATGCGCGGACGCGATACCGTAGAACAGGATCGCAGCCGTATGGACAATATGGGTATGCTTGCCACGGCGATCAACGCGCTTGCTTTGCAGGACTGTCTGCTTCGGCTCGGCGTTCCGACGGTTGTCATGAGCTCCGTTGCGATGCACCGCTTCTGTGAGGAATTCACGGCCCGCGGCGCTGTCGAAGCTCTTGAAGCGGGCAAGGTTGTTGTGTTTGCCGGCGGGTCGGGCTGTCCGTATTTTTCAACCGACACCGCGTCTGCGCTTCGCGCGCTTGAAATCAAGGCCGATGCGCTGCTGCTGGCCAAAAACGTGGATGCCGTTTATTCCGCAGATCCGAAAAAAGATCCGAATGCAAAACGATATGACCATTTGACCTATCAAAAAGTGCTGGAGGATAACCTGCAGGCGACCGATTTAACGGCCATCACCCTTTGCCGCGAGCAGAACATGCCGATTCTTGTGTTTGCCCTGAAGGAAATCGGCAGGGTAGCCAACGGCGAAAAAGTGGGAACACGTATTGACGCTGACGAGGCGTGACCCGATACGGTAGCCTTGTACGGAATAACAGACAATAGATCGGAGGATACACCAATGGCGGATATTTTGGACAACACCAAGGAAAGAATGCAAAAAACGATCAACGTCCTAAAGTCGGAGCTTTCCAGCCTTCGTGCGGGACGTGCCAACGCACAGGTTCTTGACCGCATCACCGTGGATTACTACGGCACCAATACGCCGATCACACAGCTCGGCAACATCTCCGTCCCGGAGCCGCGGATGCTCATTATCTCTTTGTGGGATAATAAGATGATCTCCGCTGTCGAGAAGGCCATCCAGAAGTCGGATCTCGGCATCAACCCGGCGAACGACGGCAAGGTGATCCGTCTTGTCTTCCCTGAGCTGACGGAGGAGCGCAGAAAGGACCTCGTCAAGACCGTTCGCAAAAAGGGCGAGGAAAGCAAGGTTGCGGTTCGCTCTATTCGCCGCGATGCGATTGAGCAGATCAAAAAACAAAAGAAGGACAGCGAGATCACCGAGGATGATCAGAAGCAGCTCGAAACTAAAACGCAAAAGCTGACCGACGATTCGATCAAGGAAATCGACGCGATTCTGGCGGCGAAGGAAAAGGAGATCCTTTCGGTTTGACGGACGTATTGGGGCTGCCTCTTTCGGAAGCTGTATACCGCTTAACCGAAACGGGGGAAACGGTTACGACGATAGAGGTGTCGAGCCGCAAGGGATCGCGCGGCGAGGATGCTCGCGTCATCAAAACAGAACAAACGGATGCGGGAACGACCGTGTATTGGTCGCGCTTCCGTACTACAGCGGAGTAAGATGGGGAGGTGCAAGGCGCTTTGCTTTGCACTCTCTTTCATAGAGCACGTGATTCGGCTTGCATTGGGAGGACGTTATGCGATACTCGGATGAACAGCTTGCGGCGTTTGGACTCAAAAGAGAAACGATTCCGCGCCATGTTGCCATCATTATGGACGGAAACGGTCGATGGGCAAAGGCGCGCGGCTTAGGGCGAAGCGCAGGACACCGTGCCGGCGTCAACGCTCTACGGGATATCATTCGCTTTTCAAGTGACGCCGGCATCGAAGCCTTGACCGTGTATGCCTTTTCCACCGAAAACAAAAAGCGGCCTCCGGAGGAGATCGGCGTACTGTGTTCGCTTCTGATCGAGTATTTCAAAAAGGAGATCGACGAGCTCGACGAGAACCGTGTCTGTATTCGCTGCATCGGCGATCTTTCATGGTTCCCCGAGAACGTACAGAACGCGGTTCGCAAGGCGGAGGCACGGACGGCGAAGAACGAAGGCCTAAAGCTCAATATTGCATTGAACTACGGCTCACAGGCCGAAATCATCCGTGCCATGCAGTTGGCTTGTGAAACCGCAGGCAAAGAAAAGCGTACTCCGACGCAGGCTGATTTTGAAGCGTATCTTTATACGGCGGGATTGCCGCCCGTCGATCTGTTGATCCGTACGAGTGGGGAAGAGAGGCTTTCCAACTTCCTGCTGTATCAGCTGGCGTATGCCGAACTGTATTTCACCGATGTCTATTGGCCGGATTTCACAAAAGATATTTATATCGAAGCTTTGCGCAGCTTTGCTGGCCGTTCCCGCCGATTCGGGGGATTAACCGCAAAATAATGCGCATAAGGTATTACAGATGAAACAAACTGTCATTGTCCTCGGCAGCACGGGCTCTATCGGCAAACAGACGCTTGATGTGCTGCAAATGCATCGAGATCGGTTCACCCTGCTCGGCATCAGCGCGGATCGGGATTCGGACACGCTTCGAGCGCAGGCCGCCGCGTGGAAGCCGAAGTTCGTTGCATGTCGTGCCAAAGCCGATCCGGCCATGTACCCCGCGGGGTCAGAGCTGCTCACCGGCGATGATGCTTCCGAGCGTTTAGCGGCGATCCCGTGCGATATCGTTGTACTGGCGATTTCCGGCTATGCGGCGCTGCGACCGCTGCTGGCGGCGATTTCGAACGGCAAACGTATTGCGATCGCCAATAAAGAAAGCCTCGTTTGCGGCGGAGATTTGGTGAAACGTGCTTTGAAACGGTACGGCGCGGAACTGACGCCGATTGACAGCGAACAAAGCGCCTTGTTCCAATGCCTGCAAAATGGCAGACGAAGCGAGGTAAAACGCTTACTCCTGACAGCGTCCGGCGGGCCGTTCTTTCGCCGCACACGGGAAGAGCTGAAGAATGTAACCATGGAGGAGGTGTTGCACCATCCGACATGGAATATGGGCCGAAAGATCACGCTTGATTCTGCAACCCTGTTTAATAAGGGATTGGAGGTGATCGAGGCAGCAAGGCTGTTTGACTTTGGAGCGCATCAGATCGGGGTTTTGATCCATCCACAATCCATTGTTCATTCGATGGTGGAATATGACGACGGGTCGATTATTGCCAATCTTGCCGTGCCGGATATGCGGCTGCCTATCCAGTACGCGCTGACCTACCCGGAGCGTATCGCTTCACTGGCAAAGCCGCTTGATCTTGCATCGGCGCACGATCTCGAATTCTACACCGCCGATCCGGAACGATTCATTGCTTTACGGCTTGCATTCGATGCGCTGCGCACCGAGGGCGGATGTCCGATCGTCTTTAACGGCGCCAATGAACGGGCAGCCGAGCTGTATTTTTCCGGTGTCATCGACTTTACCGATATTGAACGCTGCGTCGCCGATGCGTTGGAGGCCTATCAGCCGCGCACGATTGATTCCGTTGAAACGATTGCCGAGGTGGATGCTTGGTCGCGGGCGTTCGTTTCGGAACGTATATTGTCACAATAAGGAAAGAAGAATATGAGTTCTGTTTTATACGCCGTGCTGGCCATATTGCTGCTGTCTGTATTGATCGTGCTGCATGAGCTCGGTCATTATCTGATGGGCAGATGGCTCGGCTTCGGCATTGAGGAGTTTGCCATCGGCATGGGGCCGGTGCTGTTTAGAAAAAAAGGCAAAAAGACCGATTTCGCTTTGCGGGCGTTTTTGATCGGTGGCTCGTGCCGGTTCGTCGGCGAGGACGAAAACGGTGCCACGCCGGACAGTTTTAATGCGCAAAAGGCATGGAAACGTCTATTGGTCGTGGCGGCAGGCCCTTTGATGAACGTGCTGACTGCCCTTGTGCTTGCCTTTATCCTGCTGCTCGCCTATGGTACAACGTCTGTGCTGCCGGGCAAGGAGTATATTCAAATCAACGCCGTTTCCGAAGACAGTGCGGCAAACGCCGCCGATCTGCGGGCCGGCGATGTTCTGCTTGCCGTCAACGGGGAACGATTTACCGGCTATGATGCTTTCAAATCAAAGTTTGACGCGGTCAGTCAAAATGAAGTCGATATCCTGATCAATCGCGGCGGTACTCTGGAGTTGGAGGATGTGCAAGACGGCGAGACCGTTCGCCATACAAAGACACTGAACGGCGGCGAAGAAATGACGATCCATGTGACCGATATACGCGACAAGCGAACCGGCAACAACCTGCTCGGCGTGAATCTGCTGATCCATTACGGCGAAGTCATCGAACGGCATTACAATGTTGCGACCGCCGCAGTAGGCGCCTTTCCGCTGTGCGGCGATCTGATTGCACAGGTCTACGGGGCGCTGTTCGACCTGTTCACAGGCAAAGCCTGCGTAACGGAAATGTCCGGCGTCGTCGGAACCGTTTCCGTCATGACGGAAGCGATGGAAACAGCCAGCACCTACGGCATCGCAGACGTTATCTACACCGTTCTGATGCTTGGCGCGCTGATCTCCGTCAACTTTGCCGTCGTGAACCTGCTGCCGATTCCGGCACTCGACGGCGGACGGCTTGTGTTCATCGTCCTTGAGCTGCTGCGCGGAAAGCCGATCGACCCCGAAAAAGAGGGCATCGTGCACTTTGCGGGAATGATTCTGCTGCTTGCGCTGGTGGTTGTGCTGATGGTCAGCGATATATTGAAATTCTTCTGATACGGAGGGGCGTATGGTTAGAAGTGTAACGGCAGGCAGCGTGCAGATCGGCGGCGGTGCCAAGGTTTCCGTGCAGTCGATGTGCAATACCGACACACGCAACGTCGAAGCGACCGTTGAGCAGATACATCGGCTTGAAGCGGCAGGCTGCGAAATCATTCGTGTTGCCGTCTTTGACCAAGCGGCGGCGGAGGCTGTCAGAGCCATCAAGGATCAGATTTCCATTCCGCTCGTTGCCGATGTCCATTTCGATTACCGTCTGGCGCTGAAAGCCGTAGAAAACGGCGTCGATAAGCTCCGTATCAATCCAGGCAATATCGGAAGCGAGGATCGCGTCCGCATGGTGGCGGATTGCTGCAAGGCGCACGGCGTCCCGATCCGGATCGGCGTCAACGGCGGCTCTTTGGAAAAGCATCTGTTGGAATTGTATCGTGTCGATCCCGCCGAAGCGATGCTGCAGAGCGCGCTCGGACATGCCTCGATTTTGGAACGCTGCGGATTTGACGATATCGTGCTGTCGTTGAAGTGTACGACCGTGCAGGCTACCGTTGCGGCTTACCGGCTTGCTCGGCAAAAGACCGATTATCCGCTGCATGTCGGCATAACGGAGACCGGGCCCATCGAAACCGGTATTATCAAAAGCGCTGCCGGTATCGGTTCGCTTTTGATGGACGGTATCGGCGATACGATCCGCGTATCGTTGACCGGCGATCCGATCAAGGAGGTGGAAACCGGTCTTGCTATTTTACGTGCTGTCGGCGTGCGCAAGGATGATGTGGAGATCGTTTCCTGCCCGACATGCGGACGCACTCGCTGCAATGTTGAAGAAGCGGTCGATTATGTCAATCAGCATGTGCGGCACAATGCCGGATATCTGAAAATCGCCGTGATGGGCTGTGCCGTCAATGGACCGGGAGAGGCGAGGGAGGCCGATCTCGGCGTGGCATTCGGGGACGGGAAAGGCATCTTGTTCAAAAAGGGCGAAATCATTGAAAACGGCAGCTATGAAACGATGCTGCATCGCGTTGTGGAAACGGCCAATCAGATGCTGGAGCAGGCCTGCTCGGCAAATCGGAAGGGATAACAACGGGGACGCTTAGTCCCCGGTGAGGTGGATATGAAGGAAGCATTACGGGAAATCTATGATTTGGTCGGGATTGCCGAGTCGCAGCTGCAAATCAAGAGCGTGCTGGCGATGCGCAGCAAGAACGTCATGCAGATCGAGTGCGACCGTAAAAAAGGGCAAATAGAGGATGATCGCCTGTCCCGCTGGGAGGATCTGATGAACGATCTTCTGACGGGATGGAAGATTACATATACCTATCATCTGATCGGCGAACCGGAGAACGCGGTTGTTGTACCCAAGGTGAAGGAAAAGGATGTAGAGGCGCCGCCACCCGAGGATGGCGTTCTATACGGCAAGCTCATCAAAAAGAACGAAATCACGGCGATCTGTTCGGTCGAGGTGGACGAAGGCGACACGGTCATTTCCGGTCGTCTTGTTTCGGCTGAGCTTCGGGACGACTGGTCTATGCGTGAGCGCCGTCCGAACTGCCGCGTGCAGGTCAATATCACCGACTTTACCGATTCGATCTACTGTTCCGTCAGTATGCGTGAGGAGTGGCAGGCGATCCGGCTGCAAAACTGGCTCTCGGCAACGGATAAGGCCGGTAAAGATCTGAAAATCAAAGGCATCTGTAAGGTCAAGAAGAAGACAGGGGAGCGTTCGTTCTATGTCGATTCCATCGAACAGACCGACCGCGTTCTGCGCATGGATGATAGCGAGGAAAAACGTGTTGAGCTGCATCTGCATTCCCGCATGTCCACGATGGACGGTATCACGAATCTGACCGACGCGTTCAAAACCGCCAAGCGTTGGGGACATAAGGCCTTGGCTGTTACCGACCACGGTGTTGTGCAGGCATTCCCGGAAGCAGCTAAAGCGGCCAAGGCAACCGGTGTAAAGGCCCTGTTCGGTGTCGAGGGGTATTTGATTCCGGATACCGATTCGCAGCCGTTTGAAAACACGGTCTATACGGTATTTGATATTGAAACAACGGGCTTAAAGGCGGAGCATAACGAGATCATCGAGATCGGCGCGGTTCGCGTCGAAAACGGTGCTGTGACAAAGCGGTTCCAGTCCTTTATTGACGATGGCCTGACGATCCCGAAAAACATCACCGAGCTGACCGGCATCACGGAAGCCATGGTGCAGGGCGCGCCGACCACGCGCATCGTATTGGAGCAATTCCGCGAATTTGCGGAGGGCACTACGCTTGTCGCGCACAATGCCAACTTCGACGTAGGCTTCATTACCCATCACGGCTCCCGCTTTGGTATTACGTTTCCGATGCCTTATGCGGATACGCTGATGCTTTCACGGTATCTGCTGCATGATGAATTGCCGAACCACAAGCTCGACACGATCTGTGATTATTTGCAGATCGACATGGGAAGCCATCACCGTGCCGACGATGATGCGAACAGCTGCGCCATGATCCTGCTGCACTTCATCGAAATGCTGCGTTCCCGTGATGTGCATACGATCCCTGTCATTCCCGATGCGGACGAGCATTACCACCATCAGCTGACGACGAAGGAGCGCCATCGCACAAACCATATCATCATCCTTGCCAAGACGCAGAAGGGTATGAAGAATCTCTATCGGATCATCAGCTATTCGCATCTGGATCATCTGCACGGCAAGCCGGAAATCCCGCGCAGCATGCTTTCCGTATTTCGAAGTGACCTGATCCTTGGTTCTGCATGCGAAGCGGGCGAGCTGTTCCGGGCGATCCTAAACGGAGAGCCGGAGGAGAAGATCGAAAAGATCGCCAAGTTCTACGACTACCTCGAAATTCAGCCCATCGGCAACAATGAATTTCTTGTGCGCGAGGGTAAGGTGGCCGATGATGAAGGCCTACGCGATCTGAACCGCAGGATCGTCGCACTCGGCGAAAAGCTCAATATGCCGGTGGCGGCGACCGGCGACGTGCATTTTCTCGCGCCGCAGGATTCCATCTACCGGGCGATTCTGATGAGCAAGCTCGGCTTTGAGGATGCGGAGCAGCAGGCGCCGCTGTATTTCAAAACGACGACCGACATGCTGGAGGAGTTTTCCTATCTCGGCCCGGAGAAATGCCATGAGGTCGTGATCGACGTTCCGAATCGCATTGCGGACCTGTGCGAAACGCTAAAGCCTTTCCCGGACGGAACACACGCGCCGAAGATCCCGAACGCGGCGGAGGAGCTTCGTTCAATGGCGGTCAATAAAGCGCATGAAATATACGGCGATCCGCTGCCGGAGATCGTGCAGGCTCGATTGGATAAGGAATTGAAATCCATCATCGGCAACGACTTCTCCAGTCTGTACCTGATGGCGCAGCGGCTTGTGCATAAGTCTCTGTCCGACGGTTACCTTGTCGGCTCGCGTGGATCGGTCGGCTCGTCGTTTGTGGCGACAATGGCCGGTATCACCGAGGTCAATGCGCTGCCGGCACATTACGTTTGCCCGAAATGCAAGTTCTCTGACTTCAATGTGGATCACACGGTCTATACGATCGGCGCCGATCTGCCAAACCGGAATTGTCCTGTCTGCGGAACGAATCTCAAAAAGGACGGCTTTGAAATTCCGTTCGAAGTATTCTTGGGCTTTCACGGCGACAAGACGCCCGATATCGACTTGAACTTTTCCGGCGAATATCAACCGGTCGCGCATAAGTACGTAGAAGAAATGTTCGGTAAGGGACATGCATTCCGCGCCGGCACGATCTCCGGCATTGCCGAGAAGAAAGGGTATGAGTGCGTATACTCGTTCCAGGAAAAGACTGGCAAGACCTACAATAACGCGGAAATCGAACGCCTTTGCAAGGGCTGCCTGAACGTCAAGGTCACCACCGGTCAGCATCCGGGCGGTATCGTTATCGTGCCGAAGGACAATGACGAGTTTGTCGAAATTTATGATTATACGCCGGTGCAGTACCCGGCGGACAAGGTCGATAAGAACACGATCACTACACATTTCGACTTCCACGCAATGGACGACCGTCTTGTTAAGCTCGATATTCTCGGCCACGACGATCCGACCGCGCTGCGCATGCTGGAGGATATCACGGGTCTGAATCCGCGTTCGATCCCGCTTGACGATCCGGATACGCGCGAGCTGTTCTGGTCCACGCAATCGCTGCATATTGATCTGAAGGAAATCGACTGCTCGCTCGGCACGCTCGGCGTTCCGGAGTTCGGTACCGGTTTTGTGCGGCAGGTGCTCGAAAACACGCGCCCGAATACGATTGAGGAGCTTGTCCGTATTGCGGGCCTGACGCACGGCACGGACGTTTGGCTGAACAATGCGGAGCCGCTGGTCATGGGCGGCATTGCCAAGCTGAACGAGGTGCTTTGCACGCGTGACGATATCATGAACTATCTGATCGCACATGATATGGAACCGTCGCTGTCATTCAAGATCATGGAGCGTGTCCGTAAGGGCAAGGGCCTGACCGACGAAATGGAGCAAGCCATGAAAGACGGCAACATTCCGGAATGGTTTATCGGCTCCTGCAAAAAAATCAAGTATATGTTCCCGCGCGGCCATGCGGCGGCGTATACGATGATGTCGTTCCGCGTCGCCTACTATAAGGTGCATTATCCGAAGGAGTTCTACGCTGTCTACTACACGGTGCGTGCGGACGCGTTCGATATCACCAAGTCGCTCGGCGGGCCGGAAGCTGTCTTAAAGCAGATCAAGCTGCTTGAAGAAGGGGCTAATCAAAAGACGGACAGCGAAAAGAAGAAGGACAAGGAACTGCAGACGATCCTCGAACTGGTGTATGAGATGAACCTGCGTGGGATTCCGATGCTGAATGTCGATATCTATAAGAGCGACGCAACCAAGTTCCTGATCGAAGGCGACGCGATCCGCCCGCCGTTCAATGCGATCCCCGGTGTGGGCGGCGGCGCGGCCGAGGGCATTGTGCAGCGGAGAAAGCCCGGTGCGGTTTATCCGACAATTGAGGACTTTGCAAATGAGACCGGCGCAAACAGCGGTATCGTGGCTTCTTTGGAGGCTCTCGGCTGCTTTGCAGGAATGCCGCGGAAAAAGCAAATGTCGCTGTTCGATATTTGATCTATAAAAATATCGAAAAAAACAGGATCGAAATACAAATACGAACGAATGTGCGCTTGACTTTCAGGCGCACATTCGTTAAAATATACATGAGTAATCCTGCACGTCCGGTGCGTTTATCTATAAATGTTTGATTCGGTGCTTTTCAACCGCGTGGTATAGATCTGATTGCGGCTGTTTATTGTTTCGACAATACCTGAATTCTATTCTTTTGGGGATAACCGGGCGTTCAGCTCGGTTATATTATTATATACATTGGGGGAAAACAATGGGCTGGTTACCATACGTACTGGCAGCGGTCGGCTTAGTCCTGGGAGGGGCGGCCGGTGTTCTCGGCGGGTATTTCTACCGCAAGAACGTTGCAGAAGCCAAGATCGAAAAAGCAGAAGACACCGTAAAACGCTTGTATGACGAGGCGGAGAAGAAGGCAGAGGAAATCCAAAAGGAAAAGCTCCTCGAAGCAAAAGAGGAAACGATTCGGATCCGTTCCGAAGCGGATAAGGAAATCCGGGATCGCAGAGCCGAGGTGCAGCGCACCGAACGCCGCTTGTTCCAGCGGGAAGAATCCTTGGACAAGAAACTGGAAAGCGTCGAAGCCCGCGAGCAGGCTATGAACAAGCGCCTTGCCGAAATCGACAAGACCGAAGAAGAAATCAACGAAATGCACCGCAAGCAGGTTGAGGAATTGGAACGCATTTCCGGCTTGACGAGCGAGGAAGCCAAGAACATTCTGATCAGCAACGTCGAACAGGAAGCCCGTCACGATGCGGCGATCCTGCTCCGCGACATCGAGCAAAAGACCAAGGAGGAAGCCGATAAACGCGCGCGCAACATCGTTTCTCTTGCCATTCAGCGTTGTGCCGCCGATCAGGTAGCGGAAGCGACTGTTTCCGTCGTTGCGCTGCCGAACGATGAAATGAAGGGGCGCATCATCGGCCGTGAGGGCCGCAATATCCGCGCACTCGAAACCGCGACCGGCGTAGACCTGATCATCGACGATACGCCGGAAGCCGTGATCCTTTCCTCATTCGATCCGGTACGGCGCGAGGTGGCTCGTATCGCTCTTGAAAAGCTGATCATGGACGGCCGCATCCATCCCGCCAGAATCGAAGAAATGGTGGAGAAGGCCAAGAAGGAAGTCGATACGCAGATCCGCGAAGCCGGTGAAGCGGCTGTACTCGAGGTCGGCGTACACGGGCTGCATCACGAGCTTGTCCGTTATCTCGGACGCATGCGTTACCGCACAAGCTATGGTCAGAACGTCCTGCGGCATTCCATCGAGGTCGCGCATTTGGCGGGTATCATGGCGGCAGAGCTTGGCGCAAACGTGACGCTTGCCAAGCGTGCCGGTCTTCTGCATGATATCGGCAAGTCCATCGACCATGAGGTAGAAGGCAGCCACGTACAGATCGGCGCCGATCTTGCCAAGAAGTACCGCGAGAACGCAGCTATCATTCATTGCATTATGGCACACCACGGCGATGTCGAGCCGAACTCCATCGAGGCTGTGCTTGTACAGGCTGCGGATGCGATTTCCGCTGCGCGTCCGGGCGCACGCCGCGAGACGCTTGAAACCTACATCAAGCGCCTTGAAAAGCTGGAGGAGATTGCCAACTCGTTCGATGGCGTCGATTATTCCTACGCGATCCAGGCAGGCCGCGAGATTCGCATTATCGTGAAGCCCGAGAAGATTTCGGATGCCGAAACCGTCGTGGTGGCGCGGGATATCGCCAAGCGGATCGAAAACGAGTTGGAATATCCGGGCCAGATCAAGGTCAATGTCATCCGCGAAACGCGCACGACCGACTTTGCAAAATAAGATACCTTGGGGCATATCGGGATCGGTATGCCCTTTTCTGTGCAGGAAAGGAGATTGACGGCTATCATGCTTTATCCGATAGCGGACGCCCATTGCGACTATCTGTACGGTGCAATGGAATACAACTGGAATATCCATACCGGCAAGCGCGATCAGACAATGACGCTGCCGAACTTTATCGAAGGCAATGTCCGGCTTCAGTTTTTTGCCGCATGGACCGATACATCGTTAGAGGTTCCGCCGCTGGAGCAGGTGCTTTTGATGATCGACCGGTATTACAATATGCTCGAGTCGGAGCCGAAGCTCTGCAAGCTGACCAAAGACTATGACCCGACCGGTGATCGAATCGCAACGCTGTTGACCATAGAAGGCGCGGAATGCTGCGAGGCATCGCCGTCGATCCTTCGCGATCTGTATCGGCTCGGCGTGCGTGCCGCCACGTTTACATGGAACAGCAACAACGAGCTGGCCGGTGCGGCGATGGGTAAGCGACCGAAGGGCTTGACTAAGGACGGAAAAGAACTGCTGCGGGAAATGAACCGGCTCGGCATGGCATTCGATGTCTCGCACCTTTCCGATGCTGGCATAGAGGATGCGTTGAAGCTGTCGGATGTGCCGATCTTCGCTTCGCATTCCAACTGCCGTGCGCTGTGCAATGTTCCGCGCGCTTTGAAAGACGAGTATATCCGCGAAATCGCTAAACGCGGCGGCGTCGTCGGCATCAACTATTACGGCCCGCAGCTGACCAAGAGCGGTACTGCAACCATCGACGATATCGTGCGGCACATCGTGCATGCAGTCGAGATCGGCGGCATCGACGCAGTATGCCTCGGCTCCGATTTCGATGGCATGACGCGCTATCCTGTCGATCTGCCGAACCCGTCCAAACTGCAGGATATGTGCAAAGCGTTAGAGCGTGCCGGATTTACCCAAAACGAGGTACAAAAGATCGCTTATCAAAATTTGCACGATTATATTGTACAATTTGTTTGACAAACGGCAAAACGGGTGCTATAATACATCCGTTGCCGTTAAAGGGGCATGATGTAATGGTAACATAGCGGTCTCCAAAACCGTTCTTGAGGGTTCGAGTCCTTCTGCCCCTGCCAATTGATTTACCATCCGCTTTCGGATGGTTTTTCGATTCTTTAGAGAAAAGATTGCATGCATAAAATCATTATCATCGGCTGCCCGGGCAGCGGAAAAAGCACGTTTTCTTTCGCTTTGCAAAAGAAAACCGGTCTGCCACTATACCATTTGGACAATATTTGGTGGAATCCAGATCGGACACACATCACCCGGGATGAGATGGATAAACAACAGCTTGCGCTTGTGTCCAAAGACGAATGGATTATAGACGGCGATTACAGCCGAACCTATTCCATTCGCTTTGCGGCATGCGACACGATTTTCTTTCTGGATTATCCGGAATCCGTTTGTATGACGGGAATCACGGAACGGATCGGCAAAGATCGTCCCGATATCCCATGGACGGAACAATGGCTTGATCCCGAACTTGTTGAAGAAGTGAAAAACTATGCGGAGAAAAAACGCCCCATGGTTCTTCGCTTGATCGCAACTTACTCTGAAAAACAAGTTTACATTTTTCACAGTAGGGAAGAAACTGAAAAATGGCTATAGGAGTATTGATACATTACGAGCCGTCCGTTTCGGGACGGCTCGTGCTGTTTTCTCTCATTTCTTTTTCTTCTTTGGCTTGACCTCACATCTTGCGCTCATCTCTGCATAATAGCGGATCCGCTCGCACAGCGCATCGGTAAAGTCCTTTTTCTCGGTGCGGAAGCGCCACCAGCCGGTGGAGGAGGGGAGATTCATTCTCGCTTCGTTGCCAAGGCCTAAGTAGTCCTGCATCGGGATGATGGCCAGCTCCGCAACGGAATTGAGAACGCCGCGAACAAAGCCGAACGGCATACCCTCACGCTCATTTAAGCCGAGATAGTTCACCGCAAATTCGATGCATTCCGGCGTGGTGTCCTCGACCCAGCCCATGATCGGGCAATTATCGTGCGTGCCGGTATAGGCCACACAATGCACCGGGTAGTTGTGCGGCAGCTCACGCGAATCCGTCATCGGATCAAAGCCGAACTGCATGACGCGCATACCGGGCAGACCGGAATCGGACAGCAGCTTTTTCACCTCAGGCGTAAGGAAGCCGAGATCCTCTGCGATCAGCCGGACGTGCGGGCAATGCGATTTCAGCGCGCGAATCAGATCCATCCCGGGCGAGGGATACCATTGACCGGGACGCGCATCCTCCGAACCGTAAGGAACGGCCCAGAAGCTCTCCAGTCCGCGGAAATGGTCGATGCGCACAACGTCGAATCTGGCGCCGGTACGAGCCAGTCGGTGACACCACCATGCGAAATTATCGCGGTAGTGAACCGGCCAGTCATACACCGGATTTCCCCAAAGCTGTCCTAATACGGTGAAATAATCCGGGGGTACGCCCGCAAGCAGACGCGGTTTGTGCTGCTCATCCATGCAGAACAGCCAAGGCTCGCTCCAAACCTCGACGGAATCGTGCGGCACGTAGATCGGCAGATCGCCGATAATGGAAATGCCGTTTGCGTTCGCATAGGCTTTCAGCGCGGAAAACTGCGTGTCAAATTCATACTGGAGGAAACATTGGAAATCAATGTCATGCACCAGCATCTGCCGATAATACGCAACAGCTTCCGGCTTGTGGGAAACGATGGCTTCGTCGGGCCATTCATACCATGGCTTGTTTTCAAATTTTGTTTTCAACGCGGAGAACAGCGCATATTCTTCGAGCCAATCGGCGTTGGCCTCTCGGAAAGCTGCCATCTGATGACGGTCGAAACGATTAAAAGCTTTGCGAAGTACCGTGAAGCGGTTTTCCCACAGCTTGCCGTAATCGACATTTTTCGGATCATCGCCCCAATCCAAATCGCACTCTTCCTGCGTCAAAAGACCGTCTTCGATCAGCAGATCAAGGTCGATAAAATACGGATTGCCTGCAAAGGAAGAAGCACTTTGGTAAGGAGAATCGGAATAGCCGGTCGGCGTTACGGGAAGCATCTGCCAGTAAGTTTGGCCGCCGCGATGCAGAAAATCGACAAAAGCAAAAGCCTCTTTGCCGAGCGTGCCGATGCCGTACCGACTCGGCAGAGAAGAAATGTGCATTAAAATGCCGCAAGATCGTTTCATAACATTCCCCTTATCGTGATGAAATTTCCGTTTGTATTTTACCACACCTGTGCTATAATACAAGCGCAGATTCAAAAATTTCGAAAAAAACATTAAGAAAAGGAGAATAACAAGCATGAATCCTTATATACAGCTTTCGCCGGAAGTCAAAGCCGCTTTGCAAGCGGGCCAACCGGTCGTGGCACTCGAAAGCACGATCATCTCACACGGCATGCCGTATCCGCAGAATGTAGAAACGGCATTGGAATGTCAGCGCATCTGCCGGGAAAACGGTGCTGTTCCCGCGACCTGCGCGGTGATCGGCGGAAAGCTCTGCGCCGGTTTGACCGACGAACAGATTGATTATCTCGGACGGGAGGGCAGAAACGTCACAAAAGCGTCTCGGCGCGATCTGCCGATGCTTTGCGCCAAGAAGATGGACGGTGCGACGACCGTGGCGGCAACGATGATCATAGCTGCTATGGCGGGCATCAAGGTGTTTGCCACGGGCGGTATCGGCGGCGTGCATCGGGGCGCAGAAACGACGATGGACATTTCTGCCGATCTGGAGGAGCTTGCGCAAACACCGGTGTGCGTTGTCTGCGCCGGTGCAAAGAGCATTTTGGACCTCGGGCTCACGATGGAATATCTGGAGACGAAGGGCGTTCCCGTCATCGGCTTCGGAACGGATGAGCTCCCCGCTTTTTATACGCGCCGCAGCGGCTATTCCGTCCCGTGGCGCTGCGATACGGCAAAGGAACTTGCGTCAGCAGTATATGCGCAGAGAGAACTCGGCTATCGAGGCGGTATGCTCGTTGTGAACCCGATTCCCGAGGCATATTCGATGGACGAGAAAGTGATTAACCAGGCGATTGATGAAGCGATTGAAGAAGCAAACCGCCTTGGCATTAAGGGCAAGGACACAACGCCGTTCCTGCTTGCCAAAATCAAGGACCTGACCGGCGGAGACAGTCTTGCATCGAATATCCAGCTGGTTTATAATAATGTGCGGCTGGCAGCGCAAACCGCCGCGCTGCTGTGATCGAAAAAGGACTAATGTGCCGTTCTGCTCGGAACGGCATTTTCTGTATGCTCTTTTACGATGCGACGCTTGCAAAACGAAACAAAGTTTGGTAAGGTATAGAAGGAATATTTTGCATGGAGGAAAAGATGCGGATTCTGCTCAGCAATGACGACGGCATAGACGCGCCCGGTATAGCGGCGCTGATTCGTGCGCTGTCAAAGAGGCATACGCTGTATGTGGTTGCGCCGGACCGGCCGCAAAGCTCGGTAAGCCGCAAGGTTTCCATCGGGACGCCGCTGCATCCCCAAAAACGGGTGCTTTCCGAATTTCCGCAGGTTTGGGCGTATGCGCTCGATGGTACGCCGGTGGATTGCGTCCGGGTCGCGCTTGGTAACCTTCTTCCGATAAAGCCGGATCTTTGCGTGACCGGCATCAATTTCGGCTATAATATCGGAACGGATACCCTGTATTCCGGAACGTGTGCGGCGGCGATAGAAGCGGCCGTCAACGGCGTTCCGGCTATCGCTATGTCCTGCGGTGTGGAAAACGGCGGCGCTTGGATGGACACAGCCGGAGAGATTGCCCTCGGTATGACAGAGTTTTATAAAAAGCACCCGTTGTCCGCCGGCACGTTCTATAATGTGAATGTGCCGGATCTGCCGCTTGCGCAGATCAAAGGAGTTCGGCAGGCGGAGCTTTCCCGGATTCCTTATGATCTGCCGTATGAAAAGGTGGAGGATGAAACAGATCCTTACATTTTTACAAAGTGGACTAAGGCGCAGGAGACGAATCCGAATACGGATCGTTCGCTTGCGTATGCCGGCTATGTCGCTGTGTCTGTCTTAACCTACGGTCATGCCCATAATGAAATGATCGGGAATACAGAGCCGGAAGAATGGGCGCATATCGGAGGCAGCCGATGCGAGTAGCAGTTGTCGGCGGCGGTGCGGCAGGGCAGATCGCCGCGATCAAAGCCGCCCAAAGCGGGCACAGCGTAACAATTTACGAAAGAAACGAGAAGCTCGGCAAAAAGCTGTTCATCACCGGCAAAGGCCGCTGCAATCTGACCAATGCGAGTGGCAGAGACGGATTCTTTCAAAATGTGGTGCACAATCCTCGTTTTCTGTACAGCGCATACGCGTCGTTCGATCAGGAAGCGATCATTTCCTTGATCGAAAAAGCAGGCGTTCCGACGAAGGTGGAGCGAGGGCAGCGCGTTTTTCCTGCTTCCGATAAATCAAGCGATATTCTGAAGGCGCTCGAAAAGACGGTCAAACAGGCAGGGGTAACGGTAAAGCTGCATACGCGCGTGTCGGAAATCCTGACGCGGGACGGTGCAGTCTGCGGTATACGCACAGACACCGGAGAGGAAATGTGTGATGCGGTGATTTTGGCAACGGGCGGCGTGTCGTATACAGCGACAGGCAGCACGGGCGACGGAATTCGATTTGCCGAAAAGCTCGGGCATCGCGTCACCGACCTGCACCCGGCGCTTGTCCCGCTTGAAACGGAAGAAACGTGGTGTGGAGAGCTTTCCGGATTGACGCTGAAAAACGTTACCCTGCATGCGTACCGGGGGAAGAAGGAAGTGTATTCGGAGCTTGGCGAAATGCTCTTTACGCATTTCGGCGTCAGCGGCCCGCTTGTACTGTCGTGCTCCAGTTTGATCGCGGATCAGCCGGAGGGCACGCTGCTGAAAATCGACTTAAAGCCGGGACTTACGCAGGAGCAGCTTGATGCGCGCTTGCAGCGGGATATAGCCGCAAATATTCGCAAGGGCTTGGAGGGCGCGCTGTATGGGCTTTTGCCGCAGCGATTGTTGTCGATCGTGCTGGAACAGGCGGGACTTCAACCGACGATGCCTGCCGCACAGTTCTCAAAGGCACAGCGGCATGCGCTGATTGAGACGCTGAAAGGGTTACCCTTGCATGTAACAGGTGCAAGATCGTTTGCAGAAGCTATCATCACGCGTGGTGGGGTGGACGTGCGGGATGTGAACCCTTCCACGATGGAATCGAAAAAGATCAAGAACTTGTATTTTGCCGGCGAAATGCTGGATGTGGACGCATTTACGGGCGGCTTCAATTTGCAGATTGCATGGTCCACCGGGGCATTGGCCGGAAGCAGTATTCTGATGCAGTAAGGAGAAAGATATGAAATACAGCGTAGCGATTGACGGACCCGCTGGCGCGGGGAAAAGCACAATAGCCAAGTTGGCAGCGAAAAAGCTCGGCATTCCGTATCTGGATACCGGCGCAATGTACCGCGCGGTTGCCGTTTCCTGCAAGAAAAACAGGATAGATGTAACGGATTGGGAAGCGGTTCGTGCTTTTTTGCCGTCTGCGCGAATCGAAGTGAAATACCTTCCGAACGGCGAACAGCGTATGCTTGCAGAGCATGAGGATGTCACCGGCCTGCTGCGCACCGAGGATATATCGCAGGGTGCTTCTCTCGTGAGCCAGATCCCGGAGGTGCGGGATTATCTCGTTGCCTTGCAGCGGGAGGTTGCACACCGGCAGGCGGTCATCATGGACGGACGCGATATCTGCACGAATGTACTTTCCGATACGCCGCATAAGTTCTTTGTAACGGCTTCCGCCGAGGAACGTGCGAACCGTCGCGTCAAGCAACTCATCGAGGCCGGGCAGCCCGCCAACTATGATACGATTTTAGCAGATATTATCCGTCGTGATAAGCAGGACAGCGAACGCGCATATATGCCGTTGGTTTGCAAAGAAGATACGGTCAAGATTGACACCACAAACATGACGATCGAGCAGGCTGTGGAGGCGCTGCTCGCGGAGGTGAAGGAATAAATGCTGTACGTGATCGCGTACATCCTTGTGAAGCCTATCTTGCTGTTGCTGTATCGTCCGAAGGTCATCAACCGGAAAGCCATGCGGCAAAAGGGCAAGGTGATTTACGTTTCCAATCACATGGTGCTGTCAGACCCGATTGCGGTAGCGATCCTGTCGAACCGCATGATTCATTTTATGGCGAAGTCTATGCTTTCGGATAAACCGATTGGGCGTTGGCTGTTTGCGCAGCTTTTAACGTTTCCGGTTGTACAGTATACAGCGGACACCAAGGCCATCAAAAAGGCGATCGGGCTGTTGGAGCAAGGTAAGGCCTTCGGGATTTTTCCGGAGGGACACCGCTGCATGGACGGCGCGACAATGGACGTTTTTGACAGAGGCTGTGCCTTTATAGCGATGCGGGCAAATGCACCGGTTGTGCCGCTGTATGTCTGCCCGGGCGCATGGACGATCGGAAAGCGTATGCGCGTCGCGGTGGGCGATCCGATCCTGCCCGCGGAGGTCAAGGCTCGTTGCCCCGGCAGAAAACCGGTCGATGCGCTGAATGCATCGATCACGGACGCGATGATCACCCTTCGGGATCAAGCGGAGGCGCTGTAATGCAGATTTTGGTCGGAGAACACAGCGGCTTCTGCTTCGGTGTGCGCAGAGCCGTCGAGATGGCGGAGAATGCAGCAGGACACGGCACGGTATACACATACGGCAATATCATCCATAACGAGGATGTAGTGGACTCCTTAAAGCAGAAGGGCGTTCTGCCGGTGGAATCGCTCGAAAGCCTTTGCGATGGCGATACGCTCATCATTCGCGCTCACGGCGCGCCGCCGTCTGTGTACGCCTACTGCCTGGCGCATGGAATCAGGATACTGGACGCAACCTGCCCGTTTGTCATGCGGATCCATAAGATCGTTGAAAAGGCTGCGCAGACGGGGGAGCGCGTCTATATTGCCGGAAAACCCGATCATCCGGAAGTGATCGGTATACTGGGCTGCGCGGGAGAGAACGCGGCGGTGCTGAGCTGTGCCGAGGAAGCGGCGTCTGTTCCGGCTTGCGAAAGAGCGGCCCTTGTTTCCCAGACAACACAGAAGCAGGAAACATTTGAAAGCATCCAAACGGCGTTGAAAACGCGCATAAAAGACCTTCAGGTGTACAACACAATCTGCGATACGACAAGGCTTCGACAGGAGGAAGCAAAGGCACTTTCCAAGAAATGTACGAGAATGCTTGTTTTGGGTTCATCGTCCAGCGCAAACACAAAAGCATTGTACGATTTATGCACCGAGTATTGCAAAAATGCTGAAATCATCGGGAAAATCTGCAAAATTCCTCTTGAAAATTTTTCTCATGATGATATAATAGGACTTGTCGCGGGAGCATCGACTCCGAATGCGACAATTAGGGAGGTATATTCACGAATGAGCGAACTCGAGAAGACGATTGAAACCATCGAAGCGGAAGCTCCCGCTGAGGTTGTCGCCGAAACCACTGAACCCGTCGCGGAAGAGACCGTGGCAGAGACCGTTGCTGTCGAAGCGGAAGCTGCAGCTGAGCCTGTACAGGAAGCTGTTGAAGAAACTGGAGACAATTTTGAACAAGCCTTTGAAAAGACCGTTAAGCGTATTCGTCCCGGTCAGGTTATCACCGGTACGGTGTTGCAGGTCGTAGACGGCGAAGTGTTCGTCAACATTGGCTACAAGTCCGACGGTGTGGTTCCGAAGAACGAGTTTGCTGCCGATCCCGAAGTGAAGCCCGAAGACGTAGTTAAAGAGGGCGACACCATTGATGTCGAAGTGATCAAGGTCAACGACGGCGAAGGCAATGTTCTGCTTTCCCGCAAGAACGTCGAAGGCAAGAAGATCTGGGACGAGCTCCTTTCCGAGGAGTCTGTCGGCAAGGTCTTTGAAGCTACCGGCAAGGAAGTCGTCAAGGGCGGTCTTGTGACCGATATCATGGGCGTTCGCGCGTTCGTGCCCGCCTCTCACGTCTCCACCAAGTACGTTGAGAAGCTCGACGGTTACGTTGGCAAGACCTTCAAGGTCAAAGTTCTTGAAGTAGACAAGCAGCGCAAGCGCATGGTTGCTTCCGCAAAGCAGGTTCTCTTGGACGAAGCAGCTGCCGAAAAGGCCGCTAAGTGGGACGCTCTCGTCGTCGGCGAGAAGGTCCACGGCGTCGTTCGCCGCATCACCGATTTCGGTGCATTTGTTGACATCGGCGGCATCGACGGTCTCGTTCACGTGACCGATTGTGCTTGGGGCCGCGTCAAGCATCCGTCCGATGCACTGTCCATCGGTCAGGAAATCGAGGTTCTGATTCTGAACGTCGATAAGGAGAAGGAGCGCGTTTCCCTCGGTTACAAGCAGCTCCAGCCGAAGCCTTGGACCAAGGCGGCTGAGAAGTATCCGATCGGCTCCATCGTCGAGGGCAAGGTTGTCCGTATTGTTCCGTTCGGCGCGTTCGTTGCGCTTGAGCCGACGATCGACGGCCTTATCCACATTTCTCAGGTCGCCGTCAAGCGCGTTGAGAAGGTTGAGGATGAACTGAAGGTCGGCGATATCGTTCGCTGCAAGGTTCTCGAAGTCAACGTCGAAGCCAAGCGTATTTCCCTGTCCCGCAAGGAAGCGATCCTTGAGGAGAACCCGGAAGTTGCCGAGCAGCTCGCCGCTGAGAAGGCCGAGCGTGAGCGTCTCTATCAGGAGCGCCGCGCACAGCGTGAGCAGCAGAACAAGGATCGTCAGGAGCGTCAGGAGCGCCGTTCGCAGGAGAACAGCGAGCGCCAGACCTCTCGTCCGGATCGTCGTCGTCGCAACAGCGAAGACGGTGATTACGAGCTCCCGCCGGTACAGCAGACCACCACTTCTCTGGCGGATCTGTTTGCCAACTTCAAGGCAGAGCGCGAGGACTAATCAAAAACGTTTACAAAGCGAGAGATTCCGTAAGGAGTCTCTCGCTTTTGTAATCTGCAAAAATCAACAAAGTTCTCGACGGATCGGCATGCATATGCTATACTATCCCTATCCGAAAAAAGGAAGTATTGTTCTGTGAAATCAGCGAAGAAAAGAAACATAAAAAAGCTGCTCCTTTCCGTTCTTGCGGTCGTGTGCAGCATGCTGTTGCTTTACGCGGTATTCTGTATGGTTTCGACGCCGCTGTTTTATCCGCAGTTTTCCAAATCCGCCGAGAAGCTCCACACGATACCGAACCTATGGGGCGGGTTTATTCCGCAGGGCGTCACAAAGGCAGAGGACAGAGATGGTTATTTCGTTTGCGGCTACATGTCCGGCGATAACCCTTCCCGCATCTATCGGATCGATGCAGACGGCTCGGAAACCGAAATTTTGCTTGCCAAAGAAGACGGCTCCGCATACACGGGGCACGCGGGCGGATTGACTGCCAGCGGTAAATTTGTCTATATCAGCAATGCATCCAAGATTTTCGTCTTATCCGATGAAGCTGTCAGAACGGCAAAAAACGGCGACACGATAGCTTTTATCGGCAGATTTGCGGTGCCCTGCCGTTCGTCGTTCTGCGCAAGCGACGGGAAAATGCTGTATGTCGGGGAGTATCATGCGGACGGTTACGAAACGGACGACTCTCACAGCATCCAAACAACAGACGGGCATGTATATCAAGCAGTTGTATTTGCATACCCTTTGGACGAGAATGCCGAATTCGGTGTAGACGCTTCCTTGAAGCCTGTTATGGCCTTTGTAGTGCGGGATATGGCACAGGGATTTGCCATGTCGTCCAACGGTGAGACGTACCTGTCTTGCTCTTGGGGATTGCATGACGCAGAATTATATCGTTACACAACGGATGGAGAGCCGGATGGGGTGTTTCGGCTTGAAGATAAGACGATACCGCTGTATGTGTTGGACAGCAACAGACAGACGGGAAAGCTGACAATGCCGCATATGAGCGAGGACATGGATTATCGGGATGGGCGATTGCTGATAGCCTTTGAAGCAGGCGCAGTTAAGTACGGCGGTGGTCTGCTGCCGTTTTCCGTTCGCAGCTTTGTGGCGGTTGATCCCGATACATTTTGAGAATCATAAATCGACTCTTGACAAAATTCTGTTTTTGTCGGATGATATCGGTATGTTTTCAAGAAATTGGTTTCTGTTCTCTCATGAAAAGCTTTTGCACTCCGGCGACATCCGAGGAAAGGAGTTACACCAATGAATCGAACCGGTAAAATGATCTTATCTGCCGTTTTACTTGTACTTTGTATCCTGTTCATCGTTTTGATAAAAAGCTTCGATGTGGCGGCGATAGGACCGCAGGATACTGCAGTCGGGTTTTCACATTTGAATCAAGCATTCCATTCGTGGACCGGCACCAACATGCTGTGGTACCGGGTAACGGAAATATGCGGTTATTTGGCTATTTTGCTTGCACTTGGCTTTGTTGCGCTCGGTGCGGTACAGCTGTTAATGCGCCGCAGCTTTTTGAAGGTGGATCCTCAGATTTACGCCATCGGTGGCTTGCTTGTTGCGATTGCCGTTCTGTATGTCCTTTTTGAAAAGGTGATTATCAATTATCGCCCGATCATCATGCCGGGGGACACGGAGCCGGAAGCGTCCTTTCCGTCCTCACACACAATGCTGTCCTGCTGTGTATTCGGCGGCGCACTTTTGCTTTTGCCGAAATATTGCAAGGGGCTGACGCTGCGTATCGGACAAATCGTTCTTTCTGTGCTGCTGGTGATTACGGTTGTCGGCCGGCTGGTCAGCGGCGTGCATTGGCTGACAGATATTATGGGCGGTGTGCTGATCAGCTTATTCCTGCTGTCGGTCTATGAGATCGCTCTTGAACAGATAAACAGCACAGAGAAGACAAAGGGAAAACGGAAATAAATTAGATACGGTCAGACGGCTTTGTACCGTTTGCCGCAAGGAGGACGGTTCATGCAAAAACCGATCATCGGCATTACAGCTCTGTACGATAATGAAAAAGACAGCTATTGGATGCTGCCGAGCTATATAGATGCAGTTCGGCGCGCAGGCGGGTATCCGATCTTGCTGCCGCCGACAGCGGACGAAGAGGAAGTACACAAAACAGCAAAGACCTGCAACGGCTTGCTGTTCGCCGGCGGACAGGACGTTTCGCCGCGTTTATACGGCAAGGAGAATGATACCGGAAATGTCGTTACATGTGAAAGACGCGATACATTTGAAAGACTGCTGCTCCGGTACGCCGTCGAACACGATATACCGACACTCGGCATCTGCCGCGGCCTGCAGTTGATCAACGCCGTTTTGGGCGGGACATTGTACCGGGATTTACCGACGCAGAATCCGTCGGAGGTTTGCCATCGGCAGGAGAGACCCTATACGATTCCGAGCCATACCGTGCAGATTCGTAAGGAAAGCGCCTTGTATGCGCTTTTAAAGACCGGAACGCTCGCCGTAAACAGCTGTCACCATCAGGGAATCGAACGGTTAGCGCCTTCGCTGCAGATTATGGCAACCGCGCCGGACGGGTTGATCGAGGCTGTCGATAAGCCGGATCAACGATTTCTTTGGGCCGTGCAATGGCATCCGGAAATGATGCCCGTGGGCGATGTATCGAGCTACACAATATTCAAAGCATTTATAGACATCTGCAAGATATAACACAATAGAATATATATTCTATATCTATATAGGACGGAGACGCATAAGCTCCGTTCTGTTTTCTTTTCAGCTAATCCAAAAGCGAACTTTTTTTGATCTTTATGCGTTACGGTTGCAAAATCCCGCAGTTTTTGGTATGATATCTTGCAGAATATATTAGCCGTTCCGTCGGAACAAAGGAGCATATATTGGCAGAGCAAAAGCCGCTTACGGCCTACAAGACCATATCGAGCAACGCGGAAATCGAGCTGATTGAAAGAAAGTCTCGGTTTATCGGTCGTTGCTTCAAGGTAACCGATGAAGCGGAAGTGCTCGGCATACTGGATCGTATCCGAAAAGAAAATTGGGATGCCACGCATAATTGCTATGCATACCGTCTGCGGAGCGGCGCTGCGCGATATTCGGATGACGGCGAGCCCTCCGGAACGGCAGGCATGCCGATGATGGAAGGCATTCGCAACATGGGTGTGGAGGACGTGCTTGTCATCGTAACGCGCTATTTCGGCGGCATTCTGCTCGGCACAGGGGGCTTGGTTCGTGCATACTCCAAATCAACCTGCGACGCAGTTCGCGCGGCAGGCGTCGTGAATATGCTTCCGTGCTACGCATACTCGATACAAATGTCGTACCCGCATTGGAATACGGTGCAAAAGCTGTGCGAACGATACGGCAGAATCGAAACTACGGATTTTACCGACACCGTGCAATGTCTTGTGTGGATCGAACGGACAAAAGCGGGTGTTTTCACAACTGCGCTCAGCGAGCGTACGGACGGCAGGGTAGTGGCGATACCGGTACGGGAGGATTGCTTCCCGTTCCCGGATGCGGAGGAAACGGTATGAAACGTAAAAAGATATTGTTAACGGTTATTTGGGGACTGTTCATAGCCGTCCTGCTCCTTAGCACGCTTTCGTTTGCCGAAGAAGACCATCCGATCCGCATGTCGATCGCCGCAGATCCGGAAACGGAAATGGAGTCGGGCGGCACAATGCCGTTTTTGACGTTTACACTCTACAATGACAGCGATACCGCTTATACGCTTCATGATGCGAAGCTCTCCGGCGGGTACGATGATGCCGAGCGCCCCTTGAACGGAGAAATGACGATTGATGCGCATGGAAAGCGCGAATTCATCTTGCATGATGTGGCCATTGCGGATCAGCAGCTGGATACCGATATTCTGTATACGCTGACGTGGACCGAGATCACCGAAATACCCGCAGAGCCGTCTGTGGAGACAACGGAGGCAGATTCACAGACCGAAGGGGAAACGGAACTTGAATACGAAACCGAATTGGCAACAGTACCCGCACCGACACCGGCATCAGAAATTGTGCGTACGGAAAGAAGCACTTCCGCCGTCATTCGTGTAGAGCGGTTTGTCCTGCCGGAATTGACGATCACCGCGACAGCAGCACAGCCGATGGTCGCCGCAGGAGAGACGTTTACCGTCGTTTATCGCGTAGCCAACGAAACAAAATACGATATCACAAACATTACGCTTACGGATGAAGCCTATACGGGAAATATTCCGTTGCCGGGTACCGAGCTGACGGCAGGAGCTGCTGTCACGGTGCCGATCGAGTATACGATGGGTGAATCCGATATGGTGTTTCAGCCGACGGCAACGTATATAGCGGCACAGCGTCAGACTTTGACGGCGTGCAAGGAGGTTTTGACAGTCGGCGCAGTCGTGATCGGCATACGCATAGATGTGCAGCAATATCCGTCCAACGAAGACGGCACGACGTTTGCCATCACGATCACCAATACCGGCAATCGCGCCATGAAGCAGCTGCAGTTGTATGACGAGATCAATACGCAGATAGATAAGCCGTTTGACCTTGCGGCACAGCAGCAAAAAGTATTGACCTTTAATGTGCCCTCGGCATATTCGGCAGGGCTTGTCCGTACCGTGCGCTTCCGTTTGACCGGCAAGGATTACTTTGAAGATGATTTCACGTTCGTCGATGCCAACAGCTATGATTGTATTCCTTATGTGACTTCCGACGCCGTCCGGCTCAGCCTGCTTGCCACGGTCGCCGATGCCTATTACGATGAAAACGGGAAGCTGTGCGGCGTCATTCAGTTTGAAATCCGCAACTATTCCGATGTGCGCATCACGGACGCCGTGCTGTCGGAATTGACCGTATTCGGAACTGTAACAGCTTTCGACGAGCTGCAGCGCGGCGAAACCTTTTATCAGACCGTTTATCAGGTGGACGGCATACCGTCCGTTTCGTTCCGCGTAACGGCAAAGGACACGACCGGTCAGAACTATCAGACAGAGACGATTTCGTTGAATCTGGAACAGCTTTCAACGCTGGCCGAACGGACTGAGAATAACACGATCATCTATCATTCCAATACGTTTTTGCAGGATCTGTCCGATAAAATTCGAGAGACGTTCCGAAACGGCTTGGGCGTCGCTATGATTCTGATTCTTATCAGCGCAATTCTGTGCTTGATTCTATGGGGGATCGAGTCCCATTTGCGTTCCAAGCTACCGCAGCAGTCACTTCTTTCGATTCGCGTACCGAAAACCCAAAAGACCGCGCAGACTGCCGTGGATACCGTTTTGGCCGGATCGCCTGCCGATCAGTTGGGCTATAAGGTGCCGGCAAAGCTGCGCTACACAGGCGCCGAAAATATCAAAAAACGGGCTGCCGAGAAAGAAGACAGTTCTGTGTTCGCACCGATCAAACGCAAGATCGACGAATACTGGGCGAATCCCGAATCTGCTGATGACGGGTATCGCGCTCATCGTCCGGCGTCCACGTTTGCCGCATTTCTGGCGGCGGAAAAAGAGAAGCTCGCTTCTTCGTCTGACGAAGCTTTTGCTTCGATGAACCCTGGTCCGGCAGTATCGGACTCTGAATCGGCAGAAAATCCGACTTCGACTTCTGACATGGAAAATGAATCCGTTTCCAACAACGTGAAGAACGACGAGCCAAGCGAGGAACATACGGAGGATTGGGCGGAGGCTTCCGCGACGAATGAGACGGTTGAAACACAGAATGACGAATCGGTCATGATAGAAGCGAGGGAAACCGTAGAGAATATTATTCCGGAGCCTGTCGAAGCGGTCGAACCGGAATCTTTGGAACCGGAAATCAAAAAGGAAACAGACCCGTCTGTGCTTGAAACTGCTTCCGAATCGGAACAAAGCAACGTCTTTGTTGACGAAATGCATACAGAATTGCCTGCTGAAAAAGAGTGCGGCATAGAGGAAGATGCTCCGTCGGAAATCCACGACGCCGTCGAATTCAATAAAGAACCGATCACGTTATCGACGGGAACCGTTTTAGAGGAGCAAGCGGACATAGATCCAGAGTCTGCTGCGGTTACAACTGCTGTTGAGCAAATGGATGCTTCCGACACGGACAAAAATGATGAGAAAAGTGTTTCCGAGCAAATCGCAGAGGAGACAGAGCCGATCTTATCCGAAACAGAGGAGATAGGGACAACGGAGGAGACAATCGCTCCTATCGAGGCTTCGGCGATCACAGCAGAGCAAGCCCCCGATCAAACAGAACAAGCAGTTGCTTCTATATCGGCAAGGACATTGCGTATACTGGAGTTGACGCCGCAAAACCGTCGAAGACCAATGCGGCCGAATCGGATTGTACATATCGGATAGAAAGAAGGTATACTTATGGAATGGATTTGGATCGCAGCTTTGATCATCGTCGGTTTGGCGGCTATCGCATTGCTGCTGGGGTATATCTTCTTTCGATACATGTGCTTGGAGAACCATAAGGCAGCAGACAACCTTGACGGCGGGGAGGGTCGTGCGTTACAGCCTTACGTCCCTGTCATAAAGGAGAAAGCAAAACAGAATGCTGCTTGTCGGCATGAGGTTGTTTCGATCAAGTCATTTGATGGATTGACTCTTCGCGCCAAGCTCTATCCGAACCGCCAAGCTGACCGCATCGTGATACTGGTTCACGGCTATCACAGCTCCTCCGCATGGGATTTCGGCGCGAGCTTTGAAATGTATTATCGGGCAGGGTATACGATATTGGCGCTGGATGATCGTGCCCACGGCGCGAGCGAAGGCAAATATATCGGCTTCGGTGCGCTCGATCAGCGGGATGTCCGCGCTTGGATGGATTGGACGGCGGAACGCTTTGGCACCGATTGCCGCATCGCCATCATAGGCGTTTCGATGGGTGCCGCAACGGTTATGCTCACAACCGGCAATTATCCGATCCCGCAGTTGGCCTGCGCGATTGAAGATTGCGGATACACTTCCCTCATGGATGTCACCGATTACTTGATTCGGCTGCGGCATGTACCCGCATTTCCGCTTCGTCAGCTGGCTTCTTTGTGGTGCAGGCTTCTTGCAGGGTACTGGTTCTCTGAAACCAATGCCGAGGAGGCCGTAAAAAAATCACATATCCCGACCCTGTTCATTCACGGAACCGCCGACAAATTTGTTCAGTTTTACATGCTGGATCGAGTGTATCAGGCATGTGCGGCTCCGAAACAGAAGGCTGTCTTTGAGGACGCCGTGCACGGGGAATCCAGTTATAAGTATCCGGAACGCTACGAAAATACGGTGCTTTCCTTCCTGCATACGTATATGAACTGAATAAAGCAACAACACAGCAACGTAAG
>JAEEGL014387654.1_pt1 | contig 43550 bp, 33 predicted proteins | sample 9134231 | NCBI WGS metagenome assembly JAEEGL01 (sample SAMN16246548, study PRJNA631951) | gut metagenome | biome: gut microbiome; feature: rumen; material: fiber-attached | host: Bos | place: Iran: Karaj | collected 2018-10
CCCCGGCCCCCGGCTTTGACGCTGCCGCCTGGAAATCGGTCTCCCCGGACCGCGCCCGCGGCGGACTCGCCCGCCGCTTCCGCCTCGCCGGCACCCTCTTCGGCGCCGGCGGCGGCATCGCCGACATCCCCCTGGCCGTCATCGACGACCGCGACGAAATCCGCCAGCACCTCGTCCGCCAGGGGGAGTACGTTGTCGACGGCGTCCGGCTTGTGGAGGTCCGCACGGGCGAGGTCGTGCTGGAGGGCCCCGAAGGCCAGGCCGTTCTCGCCCTTGAACGCGCCTCCGCCGCCAAAGGCCGTCCCGGCGCGGCGGATGCGGCGGCTGCGGACCTCCCCGCCCTCGACCGCTTCGGCGGCCATGAGGTGTTTCCCGGACGCTGGGAGTTCTCGCGCGAAAAACTTCTCGACTACTACACCGAGCTGCGTTCCGAGCCCGAGCGACTCGTCGCCATCTTCGATTCCATGGAACCTCTTTGGCAGAACGGCGACCCCGACACGCACGTCATCGAGGGCTACCAGCTCAACGTCCAGGGGGAGGCCGACTTCTTCGCCGCCATGGGCATGAAGCAGGGGGACATTGTTCGCGCCGTCAACTCCATTCGCATGTCCAACCGCCGCCGCGCCGAAGCCTGCATCGCCGCCTTCGTCCGCGGAGAGGAGGACACCTTCGTATTCGATGTCGAACGCGACGGCGTCCCCTCCCAGAAGGTCTACGTGTTTGAATAGGCGCCGATCCACCAGCATCAGGAGGGGCGGTAGGGCGCGTTCGCCGAACGCACCGCTTTGGATTGATGCAGTTTTGCTACGGCAATGAAACGAAGAGGAGACTGAGATGGAGAAACAACAGGTAGTAAAGGACATGCTCGAACTGTTCCGGACAAGCGGCGGCAATGTCGTACAAGGAAAGGCGGCGCTTGAAGGATGTGAAGGACTCATCATGTTTGATGAGCCGATATTCGGCATCTCCGCTGCGGATGACGATATCTATAGGGAATTCAAAAAGCCGGAAGTCGTCGGCGAAAACTTTATGCTTCCTAGAGAGTGGCTTCCGGAAGCGAAGTGCGTCATCTCGTTCTTTCTGCCCTTCACGCAGCGCGTCAGAAGCTCAAACAGAGGCGATCCGGAGAATACTTCGCCGGAATGGCTGCATGCCAGAATCGAAGGCCAGGCATTCATTAATTCCTATGCGGAAAAGCTCAAAGGCTATTTTGCCAGCCGCGGTGTAGCCTCCTGCGTTCCGGCGACAGATCCCAGATTCGCCGTTCAATCCTCGGTGCTTCCGCCTGAGAACCACAAAGCGCTGCACATTGCGAGCAACTGGTCGGAAAGGCATGTCGCGTATGCGTCGGGTCTTGGTACATTCTGCCTGACGCGCGGCCTGATCTCCGAAAAAGGCGTTGCCGGAAGGTATGGAAGCATAATCATCAGCGAAGCAATTGCACCGGACAAAAGACCCTATACGGGGGTGTACGACTACTGCATTCGGTGCGGTGCCTGCGTGAAGAGGTGTCCGGCTGGGGCGATTTCGCTGGAGCATGGAAAGAATCAGCTTAAGTGCAAGCAATGGATGGAAATGACCGCAAAGAAGTATGACCCCAGATACGGTTGCGGCAAGTGCCAGACAGGTGTGCCTTGCGAAGGCGGAATCCCCAAACGGGATGCCGGCGGGGACAATGCAGCTTGCTGAGCACAGAGGGGCCAGAGCTTTGCCGCAATTCTACCCCAGCACCGACCGGTAGACGGCCAGGGTTTCGGCAGCGGTGCGGTCCCAGGAGAACGTTGGCGCCCGTTCCAGTCCGCGGCGGCGCAGGTCGTCCAGCCGCGCCGGATCCATCAGCAGATCTGCTGCCGCCTTCGCGAAGGCATGCACATCGTTGCGCGGGACCACGACCGCCGCATCCCCCACCACTTCCGGCTGCGATCCGCCGTCCGTGCAGAGCACCGGAAGCCCTGCCCGCATTGCCTCGACCAGCTGCAGGCCGAACCCCTCGTAGCTTGACGGATGCGTCAGGAGGTCCGCCGTTCGGTACGCCTCCGCCAGCTGCGCGGAGGTCACGAAGCCCGTGAACTCGACCGAATTCCCAAGCCCGAGTTCCGAGGCGAGTTGCTCCGCCTCGGGATAGCGCGGGTCCTTCGGCCCGACTACGCGAAGTCGCACCGGGAACGGGCAGAGCGATTGAATTTCGCGCAGCGCCTCCACCAGCAGGGGCACGTTCTTATAGGAATCCATCCGTCCGACGTAGAGCAGCGTCCGGGGGGCGTTTCCCGTCTGCGCGCGGCGGGCTTCGGCCTTCTCCGCGCCGGTTGCGCCGCCCGGGGCGTCCGCCCCGTCGAAGACGACGTGGATGTGCGCGGCAAGGGCAGGGGATAGCTTCAGCGTGTTCACGAGGTCGCGCCGCGTCGCCTCGCTCCCCGTGATGACGGTGGCGCGCCGGAGCGTTTCGCGCAGGCAGAACCGGTAGAGGCCCTTGAGCCGGCTGGTGCGGGAGTTCGGCGCGTAGCCCGGGACAACGAGCGGGATGATGTCGTGGATGTTGGCGATGCAGCGGCGGCCCGGCCTGGGCGGACGCGGGAAGGACAAATACGGAATCAGGTAGTTGGGCGAGTGGAAGAGCGTCGTCCCGAGGCGCCTAAGCAAAGGCGGAAGCCCCCACTGGCCCTTCGGCGAAAACGGCCCGTACGGCACGATGGAAGACGTGAGGTTGGAAAGCCCGTCCAGGGAGCAGTCGCGCCACGCCGCGGCGCGGAACTCCTCCGCCCGGAACAGCGCATGGAATCGCAGGTCCGGCGCGAGCCGCGGCAGGCGCGCCAGCATTTCGCGTGTGTAGACGCCAATGCCCGAGGGCTTGTCGGTGATCCAGCGGGAATCGAGGACGATCATAGCGAGTGGTACACGGCGAGGGTCTCGCGCGCGGTGCGCTCCCAGCGGTAGCGCGCGGCGTGGACGGGTCCGGCGGCGCGAAGCGCCTCCAGACGTTCGGGATGGGAGAAGAGGCCGACAATCTCATGCGCCCACTCGTCGGCGTCGAAGCCCTTCAGGACGAGCGCGGCGTCGCCGAGCACTTCGGGCAGGGAGCCGCCCGCCGACGAGACGACGGGCGTTCCGCACGCCATCGCCTCCAGCGGCGGGAAGCCGAACCCCTCGTAGAAGGACGGCACCACGAGGGCCGAGGCCCCCGTGTAGAGCGCCGGAAGGGCGCCGTCGGGGGCGTACCGGATGTAGTGGACGCAGTCGGCGCGCGGGGTGTCGCGGAAGCGCACAAGAATGGGCTCGCACTTCCATCCCGGCATGCCCGAGATGACGAGGTCCAGATCGCGCGTGGCAGAGTCCGCCGCCAGCCGCTCGAAGACGTCCACGAGAAACGGCAGGTTCTTGCGCGGTTCGATGGTCCCGACGGCAAGTAGGTACGGGCGCGTCAGTCCAAGCGTCTCGCGGAGGCGGGCCACCTCCCGTTCGGAGGCCGAGCGGAAGTCCGGCGAGATGCCGAGCGGGATGGCGTGGAGCTTCCCGCGGGACTCCGGCAGCAGATCCTCGATTTCGCGGGCGCTGAATTCGGAGATGGTGACGATGGCGTCGGCTTCGGCGGCGGTGCGGCGAATGCCGCGGCGCAGGTTGCGCAGGTTCTTCTCCTCGGCGAACTCCGGGAAGCGCTCGAAGCTCATGTCGAAGATGGTGACGACGCTCTTGCCGTGCCGCAGAGGCGGACGCAGGAAGTTCGTGAAGTGGAACACATCGGCGGGGCCGGAGAGGCGGTCGAACGCGGGCCACCGGAGGTTTCGCCACAGGCGCTGGAGAATGGCGCCGGGCAGAAGCCGCCACGGGACGGCCTCCGCGCCGGGGATGTCCACGGAGCCGCGACGCCGGAAGTCGAGATAGAACAGCCGAAGCGCGTCCTCGGGCGGGAGGATGGCGAGAAGCTCCTCCGCGAGAACTCGCGTATAGCGACCGATGCCGGCCCGCTGCGTGACGGCCGGCTGGTAGTCCATGCAGATGCGCATGGTGGGAAGTGTACCGGATTCGGCAGGGCTAGACAAGGGTTTCGCGTCTTATCGGGGCATTCGGTTCCTGCGGCGTCTTCGTCTTGTCCGGCGCCGGGGTCTGCGCGGCCATTGATTCACCGGCTGGCGGGCCGGAGGCGGCGCATCCCGGCGGGGCTTCGCCCGCACCAGTCTGCGTACGCGGCTTTGCTGCCCGCCCCGGCCTCGCCATCCGGCGAATCTGCCCGCTCCGCCCCTGGCCGTCCGCGACTGCGACGTCTCCGGTACCGCCCTCGACGGCCTACCGGTGGGCGTGGTGTAGGCCTCCGTCTCCACGCTTTCCAGAACGCCCATCGCCTTCGTTTTCACCGAAATCTACGAAAAACAATTGATAGTATAATACAATTATTTATAATACTCTATGAAATAAGTAAAATGACAAAGATTTCGGTGGAATCCATCTCCGTGCGAAGCGATGCGGGGAGCCCCGGACAGAGGCGTCTCGCGGCGATTGATGAGGGTGTCGAGGGGAAAGGTGCGGCGGACAGCGCAGGCCCGAAAGGGCGTTCAGGCGGATGCAGGGTGCGCTGGCACGGCGGAGGGCCAGCTTGGTGGCTGCCCGGAGCCGCAACCGTGCGCGATGCGCCCGCCTGGCGCGGTGTTGCCCCCGCCGAGTTCTGCGCCCATGACCAGAGCCAATGCCGACGGAGTAAGGGGGAATTTCTCATCTGGGAGCGGTCGTACAGCACAGCCCCCATCCGTGACCGAATACCTTATCGGTCGGAAGTCGATCGGAAGTCGGTGGACTTCCGGCCGTTTTTCCTCTATGCTTTAGGACACGCGGACGGCAGGTGCCGCACCTGCGCCCGTTCCAGTTTCCATGAAATGCAGCGCCCTTCGGGGTGGCTTGGTTGTTTTCCCACATGTACACCGTTCTCCTCACCCTTCTCTTCGGCGCCGCTGTCGGCACCACCCTCGGCCTTACCGATTCCGCCACGGTCGGCTGGTCCGTGTTCTGGGGCATCTTCGCGGCCATCGTCTCGTACGGCGTCGCGACGTTTCTCTTCCGCCGGGCTCTAGGAAAGCGCATGGCAGTCCTCCAGGAGACGATGGCGGAAGGCCAGAAACGGATGCAGGCCCGCGCGAAGTCATTTGAGTTCCGCCCCGGCGCCGACCCCCGGCAGGCCATGAAGGAGATGGAGGCGATGTCCGGCAAGGTGCTGCGTCAGGCGATCGAGCTTTCGGGGGGCCTGGAGCCGTTCGTGGGCTGGGTCCCGCTGATGTCCCGGCAGATCGCGACGATGCGCATGCAGTTCCACTACCAGCTCAAGGAGTTCGACAAGGTGGACGCGCTGCTCCCGAAGTGCATGATTCTCGACCCGATGAGCGCATCGATGAAGCTGGCGCAGCTCTACCGCGGCAAGACCCCGACGGACGACATCCGCAAGGCGTTCGACAAGGTGGTGCCGCGCCTGAAGTACAACCAGAGCATCCTGCCGTACTCGCTTATGGCGTGGATCTACGTCCAGGATGAAATCGCGGCCGAGGAGCAGGTGCGCAAGGCGACGTCGCCGGACCGCAAGGCCGAGGCGGAGGAGCGTCGCAAGGCCGCCTCCGAGGCCGCCTACAAGGTTCTCGTCGAGGCCTGCCGGAACAACGAGCACGACACCCTCAAACGCAACCGCGACAAGCTCGCCAACCAAAAGGTTCGCGAGTTCTCCAACGCCGGACTCGCCGAGCAGTGGTACGCCCTTTTCCTTGAGACGCCGAAAATCCAGCAGCGCCGCGTCATGCCCAGAGCCGACGGCCGACCCTTCTAGAAAACCTACATGCGCGCCCGCGATACCATTGATGTCGTCCACTCCGTCGTCGCCGTTCTGGCGGACGCGGCGGCGTTCGCCGCGGCGTTCCTCCTCGCGGCGTGGATTCGCTTCGACAGCGGCTGGTACGAGCAGACCTCCCTGCGCCGGTGGCTCTTCGGCAGCAACGGCCACTGGAACTCCCCGGAGTATCTCTGGGGCGCGGCGGCCGCCGTGCTCGTCGGCTACATCGTGATGCGCCGTCTGCGGCTGTACCGGCGGCCTCAGACGGGACGCTTCGGCGACAAGGTCCCGCGCATGGTGCGCGCCGTGGCGATCATGGTCGTCGTGGGACTCGTCGCGCTGGCGTTGCTGCGCAACCGCCTTGTCGAGGACTTTTCCACCGGCGTCCTGCTGCTCTTCGCCCCCTGCGCGCTGGTGCTGATGCTCGCGGAACGGCGCGTGCTGCACAAGCTCGAAATCCGCCAGTGCCGCCGCCGCCGCTCCGACCGCCGCATGGTCGTGGTGGGGTCGGACGCCGTGGCCGCCCACATCGTCGGGGAATACCGCCGCGACCCGCGTCTCCGCATCGAGGCCGCCGGCCTCTTCCTGTCAGCCCCCGGCGCCGCCGTCGACCCCGGGCTCGCGGACATCCCTGTGCTCGGCACCGAGGCCGACTTGGAGCGCGTGCTGCCGGGCATCGAGCGGCTGCGGCTCGTCATCGTCGCTGACACGGCCGGCATCCGGCGCGAGCGCCTCGCCGAGATCGTCCGCCTCTGCGAACGGTTGCTCGCCCGCTTCACCCTCGTGCCCGACCTCTTTCGCGTGATGACCTCGTCCATGGAGGTCGAGACCGTTGGCGACATCCCGATGCTGGGTCTCGGTCGCTGGCCGCTTGAGAACGCCTGGAACCGCGCCGCCAAGCGCATCGAGGACATCGCCGGCGCCATCGTCGGGCTCATCCTGTCCGCTCCGGTCGTACTGCTGTTCGGCATCCTGCACAAGCTCCAGTCGCCGGGCCCGATGTTCTACGCGCAGGTTCGCTGCGGCTACCGTGGCCACCCCTTCACCATCTACAAGCTCCGGACGATGGGCACCGATGCCGAGGCCGTGAGCGGCCCTGTCTTCGCGCAGCCCGACGATCCGCGCCGGACGCGCCTCGGCTCCTGGATGCGCGCGCACAACATCGACGAGCTCCCCCAGTTCTGGAACGTCCTCAAGGGCGACATGAGCCTCGTGGGACCACGTCCCGAGCGCCCCGTCTTCGTCGAGAAGTTCGGCGACGAAATCGACCACTACATGTGGCGCCACAACTGCCGCCCCGGCATTACCGGCTGGGCACAGGTCAACGGCTTCCGGGGCGACACCTCCATCGCCGGACGCCTTCGCTGCGATCTCTACTACCTCGAGAACTGGTCGCTCGCGCTTGACCTGAAGATCCTCGTTCGGACCCTGTTCGCGAGGAAGAACGCCTACTAGGGAGTCCGAAGTCCGAAGTCCGAGAGTCCGAGAGTCCGAGAGTCCGAAAGTCCGAAAGTCCGAAAGTCCGAAAGTCCGAAAGTCCGAAAGTCCGAAAGTCCGAAAGTCTGAGAGTCCGAAGTCCTTTCCATGATTCATTCCCCCTCCACTATCTTCCACAGCACCTGGATTGGTGCCGGTTTGCTTGCCTGGTTCATCGCGCAGGGCTGCAAGCTCATCCACTCATTTATCAAGACGCGCACCATCGACTTCACGTACTTCGTGAGCACGGGCGGCATGCCGAGCGCTCACTCGGCGGCCGTGTGCGGCGTGGCGTGGTCCATCGGGCTCACCGAGGGGTTCGGAACGCCGGTCTTCGCGGTGGCGTTTACCATTGCGTGCGTGACGATGTTCGACGCCTCGACGCTCCGTCTCAATGCCGGACGCCAGGCGCAGCTCCTCAACGAAATCGCGCGCGAGGTGTTCGCCGGCCGCAAAGTACCGAAGGAACCGCTGCGGGAATTGCTCGGACACACGCCGCTGGAGGTCGTCATAGGGATGCTCGTCGGCATTCTCGTCGCGACCGGCGTCGTGATGTGGGTGCAGTCAAGCGGCCCATCCGTCCCGTAGCCAGAGTCCTCCATGCCGCTTCTTGAAATCCGCGATCTTTGCGTCGACTATCGCCGGAACGGCGGACGCCCCTTCCGGGCCGTGCGCGGCGTGAGCCTGTCCGTGGACGCGGGGCAGAGCATCGGCATCGTGGGCGAAAGCGGTTGCGGCAAGTCGACTTTGGCCCGCGCGGTGCTGGGGCTGGAGCCAATCGCGGAGGGCGACATCCTCTTCGGCGGGCGCAGTCTCCGCACGTTCACCCGCGCCGACTGGGCGGACTACCGTCGCCAAGTGCAGATGGTGTTTCAAGATTCGCTCGGAACGCTCAACCCTCGTATGCGCGTCGGCGCTGCGCTTGCCGAGGCGCTGCGTTTCCACGGCAAGCCCGTGTCGCGGACGGCCGAGCTCCTGTCGCTCGTGGAGCTTCCCGCGGCGCTGGCGGAGCGGTATCCGCACGAACTTAGCGGCGGGCAGCGGCAGCGCATCTCCATCGCGCGCGCCCTCGCCGTCGAGCCGCGGCTCGTGGTGGCGGACGAACCGGTCTCTGCCCTTGACGTATCCATCCAGGCGAGCGTCATCCATCTGCTGGACCGTCTGCGGCGCGCCCTCGGCGTCGGCTTTCTCTTCATCGCCCACGACCTGGCGGTCGTGCGGGCGCTCTGTCCCGTGGCGCATGTCATGAACCGCGGCGTCGTGGTGGAGGCCGGTTCGACGGAGGAGCTCTTCACGCATCCGCGCGACCCGTATACGCAATCGCTTCTCGATGCGGTTCCGGACGTACGCCGCGGCCTCGCCGCCCGTGCCTGAAGAATGCCCGAAACAAGGCATGACGTTGACCGAGACGGCTGCGTAGGGTAGAATCGGTTTTATCTTCCTTGCCGTCTTCAGTCTTCTTTTCCATGCCCCCGTTCTCTCCTTCTTCCGGACAATCCCCTCCTTCTCCGCAAGACAGCCCCTTCCAGGCCGATTTCGGAAGTGACTCCCGTTCGCCGTACCGGAAGTCCGGGTTTTTCCATGACGGGTTTCTCATCAGGGAGTTCGTGAAGCGCGACTTCAAGTCGCGCTACGACCGAAGCATCCTCGGAATGTTCTGGTGCGTGCTCCAGCCAACGCTCACCATGGGGCTGCTGTACACCGTGTTTTCGGTTTTCTTCAAGAACGCCATCCCGAACTTCCCTCTCTACCTCATCTCGGGCATCGTGCTTTACCAGTTTTTCGTCGAGACGACAACCTCGGCCATGCGTTCGCTCCAGGAGAATGCCGGGCTCATCGCGAAGGTGAAGGTGCCGCTTTGGACCTATCCCGTCACGCGCGCCGTGTCGAGCCTCGTGAACTTCCTGTTCGCGCTGGTTCCCCTCTTCGCGGTCGTGCTTCTCACGAAGGTCCCGATTCGCCCCACGATGCTCCTTTTCGCCTACAGCACGTTCTGCATGCTCCTGTTCTCGCTGGGAATCGGACTCTTCCTCGCGGCGCTTGCCGTCTTCTTCCACGACATCAAGTTCCTCTGGGGCTTCGCGTGCAGACTGTGCATGTACGCGACGCCGATCTTCTACCCGGAGGAGACCCTGATGCGCGCACACCACTGGATGGTGTACTTCAACCCGCTCTACCACATGATCCACTTCTCCCGCATGGTTCTGAACGGACGTATCCCGTCCGCGACCGAGTTCGGAGCCTGCCTGTTCTTCGGGCTCGTCTCGGTTGTGCTGGGAACGCTTCTGTTCCGTTCGCTCAAGAACAAGTTCGCGCTTGCCCTCTGACTTTAGACTTCCGACCTTCGACCCCATGGACACCCTCATTGAAGCCAGCCACGTCTCGCTCCGCTTCTCCGCCCCGGCGGAGAAGAAGGGAAGCCTCAAGAAATGGGTGCTTGACGCCTTGCGCGGACGAATTCACCACCGCCATTTCCTCGCCGTGGACGACGTTTCGTTTCAAATCACGCGGGGCGAGGCCGTGGGGCTCGTCGGCCGCAACGGCGCGGGCAAGAGCACTCTCCTGAAGCTCGTCACCGGCATCGCGACCCCGACGTCGGGATCGATTGCCGTTCAAGGCCAGGTGGCGCCGCTTCTGGCGCTCGGCAATGGCCTTGACACGACGCTCACCGGACGCGAGAACATCTATCTCAACGGCGCCATCCTCGGCTACCGGAAGGAGTGGCTGAAGGAGCACGAGGCAGACATCATAGATTTCTCCGAACTCAGGGACTTCATTGACGCGCCCGTCCGCACCTATTCCTCGGGCATGACGATGCGTCTCGCCTTCTCGATCGCGACCGCCGCCTCTCCCGAGATTCTGATTCTCGACGAGGTTCTCGCCGTCGGCGACGCCGCGTTCCAGGCCAAGTGCCGCGCCCGCATCGCCGAAATCGTCGAGGACGGCGCGACGGTCTTCTTCGTCTCTCACTCCCTCAACGACATCCAAAAGCTCTGCTCCCGCGCCATCTGGCTGGAAAAAGGGCGGGTCGTCATGGATGGACCTGTCCAGGAGGTCTGCCCTGTCTTCGGCGAGTTCTCAAAGCTGCCGTTCTTCCCGATTTCGGAATTCATCCCGCCAGGTCCGGTCGACGGCACAGTCCCCGTCGCCCGGTTCCGCTCCCGGCGCCTTGGCTGCCAACTGCTTACCTCTGACCGCGAAGAGATGCAGAACATCATCCTGAAACTGTCGGGCTGGACGTGCGATGGCGTTGTGTTCCGGACGTTTCCAGACGCCCGTCCCGGCACCGTCCCTCTCCTGCGGTTCCTTCACCTCGCCGACCGGGTGCACACCTTCGTCGCAGGCGAGGACGAAGCCGCCGCCTTCCGCGACCAACCCGACGCATGGAAATTCGAGAAGGTTGTCGGGCACGTCTATTCCGATGCAGCGCCGAGGCTCGTGCCCGTTCACCGCCTTTCCAATCCGAAACGTCCCGGATTCGTCCTGGCTGTCGGCGATGCGGAGCGCGATGCGGCCCTCGCAGCCAATCCGACCCTTGTTCCATTTGGAAAACCATTCTTCGTCCAGCCATGAACTTTCCACCGACTGCACTCGTCACCCTTGGCAGGCTGCTGCGCCGCGACGGATTTGCCTTCTTCGGCAAGTGCGCCCGCTACGCTTTCTCCCGCGACGCCTGGCTCTGGCTCCTGCGTGGCGGCAAAAAGCATCCAGCCCCGGCGTCCACCCTTGGTCGATGCGATGGAAGTGATGTCCGTGCATCGGAATGGTTTGATGCGGACTGGTATCTGCAAAACAATCCCGACGTGCGTCAGGCCAATGTCGATCCAGCCGTCCACTATCTCCACCATGGCCGAGAGTCCCTGCGGAATCCCGGCCCCGATTTCGTCGGGGACGAATACCTCGCCCTCAACCAGGACGTCCGCGATGCGGGTGTGAATCCGCTTCTCCATTTTGAGCGACACGGCCGGAACGAGAACAGGCCGATGTCGTTTCTCCAGATGAGAGCCGATGCTTATCCTGAGGGTGCCGTCGAGGCCGAACGGGAGTTTCCCGCTGCGCCGCGCCGACACCGCCGGACCGTCGTATTCGCGGCGCATTCCGGTGCATCCCGGATTCCGGATTCAACGCTCCTCTATCTCCGCGGTCTGAAGGAAGTCGCGGATGATATCGTCTTTATCGCGAGCAATCCCGTTCTCCCGGACGAGATTGGCAAGCTTGACGGGCTCGTTCGCTTCGCCGTCTTCCGCGACCATCGCGGATACGATTTCTTCTCCTACCGCCTTGGCTGTGAGCTGGCTAGGAACCGCGGGCTTCTGGATTCCGCCACGACGGACGAACTCATTCTGGCAAACGACTCCTGCTATGCCCCTGTCCATCCGTTCCCTGAATGCTTCGCCAAGATGGCCGACCGCCCTTGCGACTTCTGGGGCATGACGTCAAATACGAGCTTCGTCGGGAGGGAGCATGTCCAGTCCTTCTTCTTCGTGTTCCGCCGGCCCGTCCTCGACGACGGTTCCCTGGAACGCTTCCTAGAGGGCGTGGAACGGGTGTCGGAGCGGTGGGAGGTTGTTCGGCGCTACGAGGCGGGCCTCACATCTTCGCTGGCCGCCGAGGGTCACGCATGGGACACCCTTGTCCCGAAATCGTTCGCGGCGGAGACCGGAGCCACGCCGACAAAGAGGCCGCTTGCTCTGATGTCCGAATTCGGAATGCCCCTGCTGAAGACCTCGGCGATGAAGGGGGACATGAAGGACGACCGGGACGAGGTTCTCGCCTTCGTCCGGGCACGCAACCCCGAACTGGCCGCAACAATCCCTGCCACGGCGACACCATTGGACTACGGACTCCTCCGAAGGCTCCGGGAAGAGCATCCGCGCTCGTTCGCGGACAAGATTGCTGTCATCCGCCGGAAACGAATCGAGAAAGATATTCCCGTCCGTGCCTTGTTCCTTGTCTTCTCCCCTTCGATGTTCCCCGCGCGTCCTCTTCTCGACGCCATGCTTCGCGATCCCGGTTTCGACCCGCGCATCCTCGTCATTCCAGACCTGCGCTGGCGGGACCGCGATCCGGAAATCGCCCGTCGCGCCTGCCGGGCGGATCTCGCCGAATACCCGGCCGAACGTTTTCTCGAGGCGAAGCCGGACGAATCGGGCGTCTGGCCGGATTCGATTGGCGATTTCGGCGCGGACATCGTCTGCTATCCGTCCCCCTACGACCTCTCCTGCTTTCGCTACAATCCGCACTGGGCTATCGGGCGCAACTTCCTTCCGGTTTACATCAGCTACAGCTTTTCCACGTCGATACACGGCTACAACGTCCTCGGACGACAAAATTACGCCTATTTCTGGAAGGTGTTCACCGAGTGCGATGCCACGACGAAGGAATACGCGGAGCATTCAATTCTCAGAGGAGCGAATGCGGAAACCATGGGCTATTTCAAGATGGACGCGCTCGCGTCCGCGAAACCGTGGCCCCGCAACGGGAACCGCAAGCGGGTTCTAATCGCTCCGCACCACTCCGTTGACGGCGGCACGAACGACACGTTGGCACTATCGAACTTCCAGCGCTACGCAGACTACTTTCTCGCGCTTCCGGAGAGGCACCCGGAACTCGATTTCGTGTTCCGCCCGCATCCGTTCCTCTTCACGGTGCTTTCCCGTCCGAACAAATGGGGACAGGCAAAGGTCGATGACTGGATTGCCCGCATGAAGGCGCATCCGAATGTCCGGTGGAGCGCCGAAGGCGACTACTTCCCCGCCTTTGCCTCGTGCGACGCCATCGTGCAGGACTGCGGGTCGTATCTCGCGGAATGGTTCTACACCGGAAAACCCTGCTGCTACATGCTCAAGAATTCCTCCGACATCGACGCGAAGTTCACGCCGACCGGGAGAGACTGCCTTTCGTACTGCTACCTCGCCTACGACGAGGCGGCCATCGAGGCGTTCCTGCGCGATGTCGTGGAAGGCGGATGCGACCCGAAGGCCGCAGCGCGCGATGAATTCCGGAAGACCATCATGGTCAACCATCCGCACGCCGCAGACGCCGCGCTCAAAAGCATCAGGCATGCACTGGGCATGGGCTGAGACAAACTCCCTTGGGGAAGACTGGTCGTCAATTCCCGTCCCCTTGTTCGACCGAATGGACATACCATCCAGACGACCGGGCGATGCGGTGGAGATGGACTCCGCCACCCGAAAGAGGTTCCAGATTGCGACGACTCAACACGTACCGCACATTCCACCGTGCGAGCACGGAAATCGGCGCCGAAACTCGGAACACGTCAAAGTTGGTCTCGGCCATCGCCGGCTCGGCCGTAGTTCCAAGATCGATGCGGACTCCTGATGCGAAACGGTTCCACACCTCCGGGAATCTCCCGCCAGTATCCAGGTCTAGCCATCGTTCCTCTGCCGGATAGAGATTTCCAGCATTGATGGTTGGCGCCCCCGCCAGCAGCGGATACTGGTTCATGGGGAAGCATTCGCCTTCCACGAGCCAAGCGCCTCGGTCGGCCGCGACGATGGAACGGATGGTCTTTGCCAGTCTGGAATCCCGGACGCCGGCATCGCCCCGTTGGATGGGGTTGACGAACGCCCCCGCGCATAGCGCAAGTCCGGCGAAAAACGCCACAGCCGCTTCTTTCCGTGCCGGAAACCGGAGAAACAGGTAGTTGCCGACAAGGGCGACGGCCGTAATGGCGGCAAGCATAGAATTGGACAGATACGCGGGAAAAGCGGAACGGGCGAGCGCAAAGGCGGTCGCGGCCATGCATGCGGCCAGCGGCAATGCGAGGCGAACGGACGGCGTCTCCTCCCTGATGAGCGAAACAGATCGAATCAAGAGGAGAAACTGCGCGAATGAAACCGCAACGAAGGCTCTGGGGGGCGTCGAGCGCCACAGCATGGATGCCTTTGCCGCCCACTCCGGAAATCCGATGGCGCAATACACTCCGAGCAGAATGGCTACTGCGGCTAGGAACATGGACGGCAGATCCAGAACGCGGCGTTTCAGGAAAAGAAGGGCCGCCATGACGTATCCCAGCGGGAAAAAGTCGAGGAAGACGGAACGGTTGAAGGAATTCCCGTCTTCGATAACTGGAGACGTCCACGGGAAAAACAAATTGCCCCACGACAGGCCGAATCCCTTCCAGAACCCCCCGCCGCAATGGAGCCGCTGGCCGGGATAGACGGTTCCTTGCACGGCCAGAAACGCATCACGGGACAGGGTGAGGTACCAGGCAAGACACATCGTCGCCGCGAAGACAACGATGATGGCAAAAGAGGCTGTGAGGGCGCCACATCGGAAGTCTTTTGCATGTCGGACTGTAACCCATGCGGATAGTGCCGCGAACACATAGGCGAGAGAAACCATGGCGGCCGGATAGAGGGTCATCGCGTATGCGACGGCGGAATAGCCCATGCCGACGATGGGAAGCCACCGGTTCCGCAAAGAGGTTTCGCGCAGAAAACGGTCTAGACAGAGAATGAACAGGGAACCTGAAATCAGCATTTCGGCGAGCGCATTGATGGCACCCCACCATTGTATGACGGGCGCAAGAACGCCCAATGCGGCCCCGACGCCGGAAAGAATCCTGTCCCCATCGGTCAGCAGCTTGAGCAGTTCGTACAGAACGAGCAGCAAAGCCAGCCAACGTCCAGCCCAGAAGAAGGCCAGGCCTCTGTTGAATCCCAAGAGGACATATCCGGCTAGGAATGGGCGGAACGCGACAAGGAAATGGCGGACAGGCTGGGCGTAAACGGAGAACATGTCGGTCGGCATGGCACGGGGAATGTCGTTGAAATACGGCCATGCGGGGTGCGCAGACGCTTGGGCAATCGTGAGAGGCGCGAAGACAGCCCATTCATCGGATCGAATCTGCCTTTCGGTTCCGAATAGGGGAGGTTTGGCGGCTTCGTTCGCTACGTATCGGTTCCACATGCCGATCGAGGTGCCGCTCAACTCGAAGATGACGAAAAACGCCAAAACGCCCGCCGCAAGGGCGAAGCGGTTCCTGTCGATGAATGTCCAGATGGCGCCGACAGGAAAAACTAAGTGCAGGAACAACAGGAAGCACGGGAAGGCCAGAACGGCGGTCCGGAGCAGAAACGTTCGCCAGCTCCACGGCCTCGCAAAGCAAACGCCTTCCCTGACAACGGCGGAATGGACACGGAAGGCGAGTCCAGGCTCTTGGCCGAAGTCCAATCGAAGACGGCATATCCGCCCCGGAAGAAAAAACGTTCGTCTGCACCGCCCTGCGGGCAAGGGAAGGGCGAGTCGCCGATCCGGGGAAAAGTTCTGTTGTTCCGGCGTTCCCCAAAACACTTCGAGCAATGTATTCCGGCTGACGTCAAGATCGATGTCCACATGGGCGTTGCTGCCCGGAACACAATCCCAAACGAGCTTGGAATCCGTTCCTGTTGAGATGACGTCGTTCCCTGAAACAGCGCATTGGCACGCAATCGCTTCCGCCAAATCGAGGGGGACGGACGGGGAGGAACTGCCCCATATGGAAAGGCCCCGGACCTCCATCAAAAACGAAGACAATGCGGCCAATGAAAGCGCCAGGGCGGCGGACAGAAGAGTCCATTTCAAAACCGATTGCCGCATGACGGGGAAACGGGCATATTGCCCGTTCTGCACGGGCGGGACGCCCGTACCCCCGGATTGCCTCAGCAGGATGGACCGAGTCGTCTTGGACATTGCGATGTTCCGGCGTCCGTTGGCGGTCAATCGCTCGGAATATCCGGATTGGACAGCGTTTGAAGGACTGTCATCGCATCCTTGGCGAACACGGCGTTTTCCCCCTTGCGGAGGGAGGTCTTCGCGTAGAGGTCGAACTCCTCGCGGTCGAAGAAAACGACCTTCCAGAAGTAGGCGTAGTTCTGGCGGGCGAATTCCTTTTCAAGCGGATGGGACGGGGCGGACTTCCGGTTGAAGACAAGAACCGGCAGAACGCTGCGCCCGACGGCGTAATGGGGGTTGTAGCGGAAATCCGACCGGTCGGAGGCCGATGGGTAGAAGACAATCCCCGGACTGGGGAGCAAATCGCACCATACGTCGTCGGAGTCCGTTCGAGCGGCGATTGTCCGCGTCTGCGGGAGCATGTCTGCTAGCCTTGCCCGGGCTGCGCGCAGTTCCGCAAGACATTTGGACTTGGTTGGAAACCGATTGTCTGGTATGGCAGCGGCAACCACGGAAAAACGCTGGACGTCCCGCAGCGAGGCCGTCACCGGGCGGATCCAGGGTTCGTCGCCGGAAAGAGACAGGATGACTGTGTCAATGGTCCTGCCTGTCGCCATCATGCGGCGCAAAAGGGTTTCTGTCTCGTGGAGCGACTTGTGGTGGTTCTCCCGTGCCATGCGGGGGATGTCCATGCCCGACTGGCCTCTGCTTCGGGGAAATTGCGGGAGGATGGCGGCGAGTTCCGGATTTTCCCGTTTGATGAACGAATAGACGTCGTCCAGATTTTCCAGCGAATCGCCCTTGAGCGCCTTGATCTTGACAAGCGGATCGCGGTAGTCCCGCATAGTGGTAAGCGGGAACTTGATAGGCGCCGCCTTATGTTTTGTCTGGAATGACTCCGGGACAATTCCGCCGCAGACGTAGCCGCAATTCAACAGATCCCGCGTCAGCATGGATTCGCATCGGATGACAACCTGCCCGCGGTTCCGGCATGGTTCCATCCGGTCAAACCACCTGTCGAGTTCCGAGCCCTCGAGAATGGCTGGCCCGAATACGTAGAAGTATGAAGGAATCATTCGCCGGCCATATTGGCACACAACCGACATACCCCAGAAATCGAACCGGTCTTCCGGCTTCGCCGCTTGATTGCGGCGGGCCATCTCGGCGAATGTTTCGGAAAACGGGAACACGGGCCCGTAGCAGGAATCGTTGCAGACGACGAGTTCATCGCAAACACCCGGTTCAAGCAGGCCGAGCTCCTTTGCCTCGTTCCACCCGATTTTGTAGGAGCCGAAGTCGTAGCAGCCATGGTGGCGGAACACGGCCAGCCGGACGAGGCTTTGCAGTTTTGCGATTTCGTCTGGAAACACGGGGCTGTTGGCGATGAATACGATGTTGTCGACGACTTCCCGAAGTCCGCGCAGATAGTACAGGACCGTGTCCTTGATGCGCCCGTCGCCGGAGAACGACGCGAAGATGGCCGTCCGGCGGTGGACGGAGGGCGCGGCGGGGAATTCTCGCCGGAGTTCGACCGCGCCGGCCGGAAATGGTTTCTCGTAGTTTTCCAACGTGGAAACAGAGCGGTTCTCCCGGATGCCGTTGTACGCGTAGTGGAGTGGGGGAATGAAGCCGCTGACTTTTACATCCAGATTGACGGCTTCGTATTCCCGGGGGACGAAATCCGGATTGGGCAGGCGCGTACGGGGATGGGGGGGCGTCAGGAAGTCCTGAATGGGGTCGATCCCCTTTTCCTCGACATCCGGATACTCTCGCCGGTACCATGCCTCGTCTACGAGGCCCGATGCCTTCAGAACGCGTCTGTTGCGGATGCCGGAAAAGAGCCACCGCCAGGCGCTCGCCGAAAACGCGTAGCGGAAACACTTTCCAATCGTGGCAAGACCGTCACGGCGGAAAAGGGATTGGAAAAAGCGGCAGAATGCACGAATCATTTTCAGGATGTCCGGTTGGTGTGACGGATGTCAGTAGGGAATTTCAAGAGATTGCTTGATGGAACGAAGCGCGGTTTCGGCGGCGTGCGGATGGTTGACCATGATGGTCTTCCGGAATTCGTCGCGCGCGGCGGCCTTCGGGTCGCATCCGCCTTCCACGACGTCGCGCAGGAACTCCTCGATGGCCGACTCGTCGTAGGCGGGATAGCTGTGCGAAAGGCATTCCTTTCCGGTTGGCGTGAACTTCGCGTCGATGTCGGAGGGGCCCTTGAGCAGGTAGCAGCAGGGTTTTCCGGTGTAGAGCCATTCCGCGAGATACGACCCGCAGTCCTGCACGATGGCGTCGCACGAGGCAAAGGCGGGGAAGTAGTCGCCTTCGGCGCTCCACCGGACATTCGGATGCGCCTTCATGCGGGCAATCCAATTCTCGGTCCTTTTCACGCCCCATTTCGAGGGGCGCGACAGCACCGTGAAGAGGAACGGATGGGGGCGGAACACGAAATCGAGTTCCGGATGCCTCTCCGGAAGCGCCAGAAAGTAGTCCGCGTATCGTTGGAAGTTGGAAAGCGCTAGCACGTTGTTCGCGCCACCGTCAACGGAGTGATGAGGGGCAATCAGAACCCGCTTCCGGCTCCCGTTGCGGGGCCACGGTTTCGCGGACGCGAGCGCGTCCATCTTGAAATAGCCCACGGTTTCCGCATTCGCGCCTTTGAGAATCGAATGCTCCGCGTATTCCCTCGTCGTGGCATCGCACTCGGTGAACACCTTCCAGAAACAGGTGTAGTTTCGCAGTCCGAGAACGCCATAGCCGAACACCGATGTGGAGAAACTGTAGCTGATGTAGATGGGAAGAAAACTGCGGCCGACGCACCAGCGCGGGTTGTATTTGAAGTCGGAGAGTTCGTAGGGCGAGGGGTGGCAGACGATATCTGCGCCGAAGTCCGAGAGAATATCGGTCCACTGTCCGTCCGCGCCGTGCGTGACGGGGAGAAACGCCTCCGCCGGATACGTCTCCGCGAGCATGGTTCGGCAACGCTCCATCGCCATGGCCGGATCGGCACTGGCGATGCCGCGAAGATCGGGGATGACGGCGAGACGCGCGTCGAATCGCGGGTCGCGACGCATCGCGTCAAAAAGCGGGCGCGCGGGGAACATCGAGGCGGAGGCAACGAAGAAGACGGCGCGGACTCTCTCGCCCCTCGCGGTCTTCGCGCGGACGGCGGCGACTTTTGCGGGGAATGCGGCCTGGTGCTCTTTCGGCGACGGGAAGCGCCAGGCCGGATCTGCGTGGTTGTCTGTGTCGGCGGGCTGGAGGTAGGAGATTCGAAGCCCGCATCGGCGGCCGATACGCTCATAGTGGACAAGTGGATTCGTGTTTGGCGGAAGGCCGTTCAGGGCGGCGTATTCGGCACCGCAGAAATCGGGGCCGGGGTCGAGTCCGGCTGGATGGCCGACGATGAGATAGTGCAGCGCGGGGTCGACGCCGGAGGCAACGACGTCCGGATGCTCTCGCAAATACCATGCGCGATCGAAAAGCGGAGACCGCTTGATCGTTGCGCGATTGCGCAAGCCACGCCACGCAAGTGCGATTCCACGTGGGTGCGAGGCGTACCGGCGGAGGCGGTCGGTCAGGTCGCGGAGACGCATGGAGATCAGAAGAACTATCCCTTGATCTTTGAAAAGAGGTCTGTTGTCGAGACGCCCGGAGTGCGGGGGAGGTAGATGACCTCGACGCCGCAGGCGTCCTTGAGCCAGTCGAAGCGCCCCTCGTAGTCGGCGCCGATGATGAAGATGTCGGCGTGGTGCTCGCGGATGTAGTCGGCCTTCTTCTCCTCGCAGTCCTCCTTGAAGACCTCATCGACGCACTTGAGCTCCGCGACGATCGCCGCGCGCTGCTCGTACGGGAAGGCGAGGCCGTGGTGCTTGTTCTTGCTGGCGATGAACTCGTCGCTCGAGACGCCGACGACAAGCCGGTCGCAGAGCGCGCGGGCGCGCTGCAGGATGCGCAGATGCCCGTAGTGGAACATGTCGAACGTGCCGAAGGTGATTCCGGTTTTCATAGTTTCAGGTCGAAAGTTGGGATCAGGCGATAGACTTCATCCTCTTGAACCTTTCCAACGCCTCGTCCCATGCGTCCGCGCAGGAGGGTTTCGGTTCGTAGGCGACGGGGGGATCGGAGACTCCCATGAGCTCGCGGGCCTCCGCGAGATCCTTCAGGTCGCCCATTGCGATCATCTGGACGAGAACATTGCCCGCGCAGGCGCCCTCCGTGGGGCCGCAGAGCACGGGGACGCCGAGGGCGTCCGCCGTCATCCGGCAGTGCAGCGTGTTGCGCGTCGCGCCGCCAATCATGTTGAGACCGTCGCGCTTCACTCCCGTAATCCGCTCCAGCTGCCCCCAGAGCTCCTTGTAGCGAAGCACCATGCTTTCCAGTGCGCAGCGCGCGAAGGCGCCCTTGCTCTCGGGGACAGGCTGGCCAGTGCGTTTGCACCAGGCTGCGATCTTCTCGTCCATGTGCCCGGCGCGGGCGAAGGCCGGCGCGTCCGGATCTATGAAGGAAACCAGCGGCTTGGCCTTCGCGGCCATTTCGGTCATGCGGTCGTAGGGGACAATCTCGCCCTGTTCCTTCCAGGCCTTGTGGAGCTCCTGGTATATCCACATGCCCGTGAGGTTTTTCATGAACCGGATGCCGCCCGTGACGCCGATTTCGTTGGTCCAGCTGCATTCGTAGGCTTCGTCCGTGAAAATCGGCTCGGGAATCTCCGCGCCGACGAGCCCCCATGTGCCGGTCGAGAGGCAGCCCCAGGAGCCCTTCTTCGGGACGGGTATCGCCGCGACGGCGGAGGCGGTGTCGTGTGTGCCGACGGCAACGACCTTCGTCCCGTAGCCTTCGAGGTTCCGGACGGGTCCGAGAACGGTGCCGGGTCGGACGAGTTCGCCGAAGATGCGGCGCGGAAGACCCGCGTCATCGATCAGCTTCCATGCCCAGTCGCGGGCGCGGACATCAAGGCACTGGCTTGTCGAGGCCATTGTGATTTCGTTGGACAGGACGCCGGAAAGCCAGTAGTCCATCAGATCTGGCACCATCAGGAAGCGATCTGCGCGATCCAGCTGCGATGCAGGGGAGCGGGACTCCGCCACGAGCTGGAAAAGCGTGTTGATGGGCATGAACTGCGTTCCGGTAGCATCGTAGATGGAGCGGCGGCCGAGACGTTTGCAGGTGGCGTCCATCACGCCGTCAAGACGCGGGTCGCGGTAGGAATGCGGGAGGCCCGTGAGCCGTCCAGCCTTGTCCACAAGCGCGAAATCCACACCCCAGGTGTCTACGCCGATGGAGACCGGCTCACTGCCAATAGCGCGGGCCCGACGGATGCCCTCGAGAATGTTGCGGTAGAGCGCAATCATGTCCCAGTGAAGCCCGCCTGGAAGGGGGGTCTGGGTGTTCTCAAAGCGATTCGTTTCCTCAAAGCGGAGACGCGCCCCGTCGAACCTGCCGGCAATGACGCGCCCGCTTCCGGCGCCGAGATCAGAAGCTACATAGACCTTTTCGTTCATGGCAGAATTATAGCAAAGGGACGGGCTTGAGAGCAATCCAGTTTCAATGAAGGTGCTTATATCAAGAACCTTGCACACCAAAGCGAATTGGACTTCAATCGGTGGGTCGTCGGATGGTGGAGATACGTGCAGGGCAACCAGCGGCCGAAGGGAATTGACTTCTCGGCGGGGCAAAAGGTATCATCCCGTCATGCGTCCGCTGGCAGATGCCTGCGCGGCGGCGATGCTCTCACACAGGTAATCTGCCGATAGACATCATGAACTCCCTCACCGGCCTGACCACCGAATACCGCGTCGATCCCGTCGGGATGGACGTGGCGACGCCACGCCTTTCGTGGAAGCTGCCGGACGGCGGCGCGCGCAACGTCAAGCAGGTCGCGTACCGTGTCCGCGTGGCGACCAACATCGCCCGCCTTGCCGTCCCCGACGCCTGGGACTCCGGCGAGATTCGAAGCGCGCAGTCTGTGAACGTCGAATACGCCGGCCGGCCGCTGGAGCCGTCCTGCGAATACTTCTGGACGGTCGAAACGCTCGACAACCACGGACGCCGCGCCGTCTCCGATGTCGCCCGCTGGCGCACGGGGCTTCTCCACCCCGGGAACTGGACGGCGAAGTGGATCACGGTGAATCCGCAGACGCTGGAGGACTATGACTTGAAGGGCGCCGAATGGGTGGCGGCGTCCGAAGATTCCCCGGCATCGCTTGTATTCGATGCCGAACCCGGCGACCTCGACCCGCGCGCGGCGGAACTCACGAAAACGCGCGGCTCGTGGCGTCCGTCGTTCGACGTGTACAGGACGAAGCCCGCGATTCTCGCCTGCGCGGCTTCCGGGAATTTCTCCGTCGAGGTGAACGGCCGGACGGTCATGAAGCTCGGTGGAGGGTCGCTCTTGCGCTACGTCGATGTCGCGGGACACCTGAAGGAAGGGGAAAACGCTGTCGCGGCTCGCGTGGAAAACGGCGGCGCGTTTCTCGCGTCGCTGTCGCTTCCAGGCGGGCGCGTGCTCGCGACGGGGCGCGAATGGCGCGGAACGCCTATCGCACAGCCATTCGGCGGACAACTCTTCCGCACCGTTGAAAAAGTCTCGCCGGCGTTCCGCAAGGCGTTCCGCATCGACAAGCCTGTCCGGGACGTCGTGCTGCACATCTCGGGCCTTGGCTTCTACGAGGCGTTCCTTGACGGGAAGCGCATCGGGCGCAAGGTTCTCGACCCCGCGCCAACCGACTACGACGACCGCGTCCTCTACTCGACCTACGAACTCGCCGATGCCCTCGCGACGCCCGGCGAGCATGTGCTGGAGGTGTTGCTGGGACGCGGTGCGTACGATATCCACGTGCCGGAAGTATGGAATCTCGACGAGGCTCCCTGGCGCGCCACGCCGTGTCTCATCGCGCAGCTGGAAATCCGCTATGCGGACGGCTCGTCCGGGCGCCTCGTCACGGACGGCTCGTGGCGGCAGGTCGGCAGCCCGATTCTCTGGGACGACCTGCGCGAAGGCGAAATCCACGCGCCGGGTCTCGTTCCGCAAATCGACCTGCCAGCCGCCGAGACAGCCGGCCCATCGGGACGTCTGGAGGCGATGTCGCTTCCCGGCGCGGAGAAGGTCGAAACTCGGCGTCCCGTCTCCGTCAAGCGGCTGGCGAACGGCCATTGGTCCGTCGATTTCGGGCAGAGCCTTTCCGGCTGGACGCGCCTCCGCATGCAAGGGCTCGCGAAAGGCGACGTCGTCACGGTGCAGCATTGCGAAAAACGCAACGCGGACGACACCTTCCGCCTGGACGGAAACGACATGTTCTTCCAGTATCCGCATTCCGTCCTGCGAATGCCCGGCGGCTGGCTGGAGCGCAACCGCTATGTCGCGACGGGTGCAGCCGAGGAGTTGTACGAGCCGAAATTCTCCTACAGCGGCTTCCGCTACGCGGAGATTGGCGGGTTGCGGGAACCGCTCCGCCCTAGCGACATTGAGGCATACCAGATCAACACCGCGTCCCGTCCGGCGGGGTCGTTTGAATGCTCCAGCGACCTCTTCAACCGCATCCACGGGCTGTTCGTCCGCGCCTACATGAGCAACTTCACGGACGGCGTCCCGACGGACTGCCCGCAGCGCGAGAAGAACGGCTGGACGGGCGATGCGCAGCTCGCCGCCGAGATGGGGCAGTACATCTTCGACAACACGGCAGGCTACGAGAAGTGGTGCCGCGACCTCGTGGACGCCCAGCGTCCCGATGGCGGCATCCCGCGGCTTGTCCCCTTCTCCGGCTGGGGATCCGGAGGCGCCGGCCCGGCTTGGGATGCCGCCGTTGCGGTCGTGCCGTGGACGCTCTACCGGTATCGCGGCGACCGGCGCATCCTCGAAGAGACGTATCCGGCGCTGCGCCGCTACATCGAATGGGGCGAAACGCGGCTTGACGGACGGGGACTCGCCGACTACGGTCTCGGAGACTGGTGCGCGCCGATGCCGCAGGACGAGTGGGGAACCTACACGCCGCTGGCATGCACCTCGACGGCCTGGTGGTACCAGGCGGTGCGGATTGCCACTGCGGAGGCGAGGCTTCTCGGCCGCACCGAAGACGCGGCGCGGTTCGCGGCGCTTGCCGAGCGGACGCAAGAGGCCGCGCAACGGGCGTTCCAGTCGCCCGATGGCACCTGGGCGAGCGGGACGCAGTGCGCGCAGGCCGCCGCCATCGCCACTGGGCTCGTCTCTCCGGAACTTCGCGCAGCGGCGGGGCGCAAGCTCGCAGAAGCCGTCGAAGACGCCGGCCGATTCATCAAGTGCGGCATCCAGGGCGTCAGGTGGCTCTTCCGCGCGCTGTGCGATACCGGACGCGCAGACCTCGCGGTTGCCATCCTCTCGCAGACCGAGCCCCCCAGCTTCGGCGACTGGCTCGCGAGAGGCGCGACGACGGCATGGGAAAGCTGGAGGGACCCGACCTCGCAGAACCACGTCATGTTCGGCGATGTGTCGGCGTGGTTCTTCCAGTATCCCGGCGGCATTCGGCTGGACGACGGCGACGACGCGGTCGGCTTCCGGCGAATCCTCCTCGCGCCGGAGACGGCAGGACTCTCGTGGGTGCGGGCATCGCACGAATGTCCCTACGGGACCATTCGAAGCGAATGGAATCTTGACGACGGTCGCTTCGACTGGACGGTCGAAGTGCCGCCGAACACGACGGCGACAACGCTTCTGCCGCCAGGGCTTGGCGTCGTTTCGGTCCCGGAAGGCGCCGAACCCGCCGCGCCTCGCAACGGCCGAACCGCCTACCGTCTTGGTTCCGGAACCTACAGCTTCAGCGCGGCGACAGAAGCCCTCCATGACCAGAATCGTTAATCAATCTCGGAGAACGCCTAGATTTGCCATGTCAGCCATCATGTGGTAGCATGACGCCATGCAAAAGGTATTCGTTGCATCTGTTCGCCGGGCACTTGCCTTCGCCATAGTGCTTCTTGCAGCGGCGGCGTGGTCTGCTGGCCCCGCCAACTTGGCGGAGGATCTGGCCGCACTCGTCGCGGAGGGGAAGGGCGTTCTCATGCCGGACCTTGCCGTCCCCCATGTCGAGAACCGGGGCATTATGGAGCTTGCCGGCGACTTTCCCGCCTCTTTCCTTGCCGGACTTGTTCCCTCCACGGAATACGGTGTCACTGTCTACCCAGTCGCCATCCGCATCGACGAGGCCACCGGCAACGCCGTCTTCTTCAGCGCCGCCGAGACGCCCTTCTACACGGTCCCCCGCGTCGCCCCTGCAAACTGGTTTGCCCTTCTCCATCCCCTCCTTGCGACCAACCCCTGGTTCGCTGAATCCCGCGTGGTAGCGCAATGGACGCTCGTCCCATCCGAATCGCTGGACGCCTATCTCGCCGCCGTCAACGTGCCGCCGCCCCCACTCCGTTCGCTTCCCGCCCCGACAGGGCTGGAAGTCACGAACCTCATGTTCACGGCAATATCCGTGTCGGAGTCCAACGTCGTGCTGGACGTGGCATGGCCGATGAACGACATCCCGGACGGGGAGCCAATTGACCTCTACTTCTCGCCTGAACTCGCGACGAACATCTGGACGCTTCTGGACTCTGCCACGCCGACCGACCCGACAAACGTCACATTCACCGTGGACGGCGCCAACCTTCCCGGCTTCATCCGCGACACGACGCCGCACGTCCACAACGCCTCGTGCATCCCCATCACGAACATCATCCAGAGCGTGTTTCTGGAGGGCGAAGTGGAGACGAACATCGTCTATTCCTGCGCAACGAATCCGGCCCCGCCGGGCGTCTCCGGCTTCTTCCGCGTCGGCACCCGCCACGATACCGATGGCGATGGTACTGCAGATGGAAATCAAAACCTCAATTCGTTTTCGGGAAGCGAAACTTGGCCTAGGTTTTCAGAGACAGAATGGTCCGGTTGGAGACACAATGATATACGGGAAATCGCATTTCCGTTCGTGTTCAATGCGTTTTCAAATCTAGCCGGTAGGATTGGAATTCTCCCATGATTATGATAAACCGAAAGTTTTTTTTCGTACTTTTGTTGTTTCTGGCGATAGTCATTCCCATTGTCCTAACTCGGACAGTCCACAGGATACAAGGAACGGCTCACAAACAAAAAGTCTTTTACAGCGACATCTCTTTCCATGAAGAAGTTACACAAATTGCAGAGACGAGTCCAAGCTATGAGGAGATTCGCTATTTACGGCATACACTGGAACGTGACGGGGCCATGGCAGAGGTAATGGTCAACGCCACAGATTGGTTTGGAAATCCCATACAGGGAGCTTCCGTTCGGCTGTATTTCAACCAGCCGGAAGGAACAGACAAAGCAAAGGGCGTTGTTGAAGGTCTTACTGATACAAGTGGACGCTTTGAGGCGAAAAAGACAACAACGTACGCATGTCATTGGAGAATTGAAAAAAACGGGTTTTACAGGGCCAGCGGCATTTTGCCGTTCAGCAACCATTTTTCATTTTCCCTAGGCAAGGAAAAACGATGGACGGCATCCCCCCTGCAAGTCAATGCCATTCTTGACAAACGTAGCGGCGCAAAACTGCTTCACGGGTTCATTGGCATCATGGATCTTGCCATTCCGACCAACACATGGGCGGCATTTGACTTTGAAGCAAACGACCTAGTCAAGCCATATGGCAAGGGGATTAATCCCCATCTTTCCTTCTATTCAGTGGGAACGGGGAAACCGCGTGATGCTCGTCTTGCGGGTATCGTATGGACGAATCAACTCTTTATTTCAGCAGAAGGCGGAGGAATATCGCTACTTCGCCAACGGGAAAACACGGACATGCCCTTTTGCTATGAAGCGCCAGACACATTTCAAACAGCAACACTGGAGTTCTTCTCTACAAGATCTCGGCAAGGGATGATAGAAAATCGCGAAATGAAAAAGGATGAGTATATAGTATTCCAAACTGCGGGCAATGGCGATACCAAAGGGAATCCGCATTTTGGCATTATTCGAAATCTTGAGTATTGGCCCGGAGGGCTCCGAATGGAATACTTCTTCAATCCTGTACCCGGAGATAGGAGAACAGATGTGGACATCCATTCAGAATGGGACTTGAAAAGATGAATCGCCAAATCGTTTACTCTTTATGATTACGCTGTCATCACGCCCACAGCCTCGGAACATGGTTGTCTCGTCCGCCATTCAGGATCACGGCTTCAGACCGGCACGGTATTTCATGTTCAACGCCGCCGTTCCAGCCGAGGCGTTCGATGCGTCTGCTTGGGATGATACGCCGTTATTCAATCCGATGGTACATGAAGAATGGATCAACTATGACCCGTGTACATGGGCAGCCAACTGGTATGAATTATTCCAGACTCCGGACTCACGCAATTCCCTGACATGGAAACAGCGATTTGGTGTTGTTTCAGGCTGTACCGAATTGCACAACTATTATTCTTCAGGAGACGAGGTTCTTGCACTTTACACAGGTGCTAATGCCGATGGCGCGATACCTGTCGATTCATTTACCGGTGGGGCGGCACGAAACCATTCCTGGCAGAAGCAGGAACGCTTCAAGGGACGTTCATATGACATACCAAGCGGTTGGGCGGGAACTTCGGAAATGGGATGGGGATTTTCCATTGTTGGTACTTGGGTTGATGGAACCCCTCCCATGTACAATCCACTATATGTTGGGTATATTTTCCTCTCAGATCATGTACGTACCAATCTATATACTTTTGCCCAAGCCAATGCCGCCACAGCTAATCAGCTTCGTTCCGATCCTGTGTTCTCGCAGAATCCCCTCTGGTTATTGACTGCGAACAGCCTTTTGCGTTGGGAACTGGATTGGTTGCTAGCGGCCGGCATTCCTGCTCTCAGCGGCCCTGCGGGAAGTAGGCCATTGGAGGGAATACTGGATATTGAGAACAATAATATGAATACTGTTGCGGACACCCCAGTGTGGCCGCGCCACACTTCTTCGTCTTTCAATGGTTGGCAACACGGTGACATCAAGAGTATAGGCCTTCCCTTCGTGTTTTCAACATTTCAAAGTCTATTGAATTCTTCTTTACAATGAAAAACAATCAACAACTTGTTGCCTTTCTTTTGATGGCAGTTCTTGTCTTTTCCATAGCCATTCTACGGTCAGGAGAGAAAAAGAACCGCAGTCAGCCTAATGTGGAGGACATAGGGTCTCGTATTGGCAAACAGGACAGGGGTGTATCGCAGGTACCATCGCCGAGAGACAGCCCCTTCTTTCAGTTCAACTCAATGGACTCCGTTGATGATGACAACGAGTATGTTGGAAAACTTGAGCAATACGGGGCTCAGATTGATATTGTCTTTCATGTTCATGACGAGTCAAACAAACCGATATCAAACGCCCATGTAGTAGTTTCAAGCACCATGGGGGAGGAGGATGAACGGAGCATGGACGGTTTTACAAATGCCGAGGGTGTTTTTTCATTTCATGGATGGTCAAATTGGTCTGTCGGATGGACGGTGACGTCGGATGGTTTCTATGGGTGTCATAGCAATCTTGTCCTTCGTCCTTTCAGCAATGTTCGCGCCTGGCAGGAAAGATGTTGGTTCATCGAACCCCTTGACATTACAGTCATGCTACTTGCGAAAGACAATCCGCATGAGATGTTATTCCAAGACATTTCATTATCCTTACCTGACCAAGGAATTCCAGTGGGCTTTGACTTACTGGGCGGTGATGTGCTTTCGGCGAACAGCATCGGTACCAAAGAAGACATTGTTTTCATTTCCGACTGCAATCCATTGGTATGGGGAAATGAGGGCAGTTCTCGAAGTGTTCTCGTACGTTTTCCGAATCCAGGTGACGGTGTTGTGATTACAAATCTTCATGGGTCATCCTATCTTCGCGTTCCTAGATTGGCTCCTTTGGATGGATACAGTAAGGAGTTTTCCAGTTCCCTGTTCATTACAAATGGCCATGTCTCACATGCCAATGCAATCTCATCGGACTCATATCTTGTATTTCGTATTCGAAGTCAATTGTCAAATTCAGGTGAAGTTACCAATGCCATTTACGGGAAAATGCGTGGAGACTGGTTTGTCAACGGTCGCAACCGTCTTCTCCGGTTTAAATACTGGGTCAATTGGAATGCTGGGGAGAGAAACATTGAAGACACCTCCGGTTATTGGTAGCGCCAACATCGTCCATGCCTTCGAGACGGCAGCGGCATTTGCGGCGACAAACGCGCAAAGCGTTTCGGGAAATACGACGGTCATTGCCCACAGCCTCGGCAACGTGCTCGTCTCGTCTGCCGTTCAGGATCACGGCTTCAGACCGGCACGGTATTTCATGTTCAACGCCGCCGTTCCAGCCGAGGCGTTCGATGCGTCTGCTTGGGATGAGGGGGGCGAAGCGACGCTAATTGGTGGTTCTCGCAATAGAAATCTCAATCTGTTTTCTTCGATCCCACAGTGGCCGAGACATCAGGTTGATTCGTGGAATGGATGGCGTCATGGAGATATGAAAGACATAGCGATACAGTTCGTGTTTCCCGCATTTGAAGCCATGAAAGGAGAATGTCGATAAGGATGAGACCTTGGATGCGCAAGCCGCTTTTTTGGGGAACGATAACATTGGCCATACTGGCCCTTGGCATTAGTCTTGTTTTCTCAATTGAGAATGATGAAAATACGAGTGGATCCTGCGAGACTTCCCTACGGGATGGAGTTGTTCTCTCAAGTAAATGCGATGTGAATGATCCGCCTCGCCTCTTTACTTCAGCGGCGAGTGCATCATGTTCGGAACAGTATTCCGTAGGAGATATTCGTGATGAAATGGAGCATAACGGTGCATGGGGACTGGTGGACTTTCATGTAAGAGACAGGATGGGAAATCCTATACCCGACGCCACCGTTCATCTGTATTTCACACAGGCCCATGTGGACGATCCCGCTGGAAAACTTGAAGGCAAAACAAATTCTTCGGGATGCTTTTCTGCAAAAAAGGAAACAACATACGCATGCCTGTGGAAGGTTTTCAAAGAAGGGTATTACGAGTCGTTCGGAAAAGTTGAATTCTCTCCGCATTTCTCGATCAAATCGGCAAGGAATCATCGATGGACTGAATCACCGCTAAAGGTAGATGTGGTTCTCAATGAAATATCCCCGGTCAAACTTTTGCATGGAATACGCTATTGGAAGGATATAACCATACCGACGAACACATGGGTCGGGTTCGACTTTGAGAAATGCGATTGCGTCCAACCGTATGGGATGGGTTCCATGACTAATATCCTCTTGCTTACAGGTGGAACTGATTACCAAGGGAAGACCATGGCTCCCGATGTACCATGGACGAATTATTGTCGAATAGCGGCTCCAGGAGGAGGTGTAGCGGTTCACAAAGAGAACACGCAATCTAAAATGCCGTTTCTGTACGAGGCCCCTCCAGACATGTCTAGAACTGAAATCGAGTTTTCATTTGTTCGGACTCGCGAGAAGATATTGCTTGACAACAGAATGGCAGATGGGACATACATGGTTTTCCAAACAATCCCAGTCGGCCCGGAGAATGGCAGGTCGAATTTTGGAATTCTTCGTAAACTTGAATTCTGGCCAGGAGGTTTACGTTTTGAGTTCTTTTACAATTCTGAACCAGATGATTGTCGAATAGCCGCAGACATTTCGACCCCGTGGGATATAGGTCGCTGACAGGAATTGTTATGGACAGGTTCAATCACAGCGATGCCAACGATGCCTTCTTGACGGCACCATATCTGACCTCGTATGTTTCCGGCCTATCCGAACCTACTACACTCATTGCCCACAGCCTTGGCAACGACCTTCAAAGTACTTCATGCTCAATGCCGCCGTTCCTGCAGAGGCGTGTGACTCATCTCCCCTCAAATGAACGTTTTCCCCCGCGCATGCGTTTCCACTAGATGACAGAGTCCCTTTAGCCACAGATACCCTCCCATGAAACTCCAGACACTTCCCCTCCTTCTCGCTCTGGCTGCGTCTGTCGCCGCCCAGGAACCCGCCGCAGACCCCACCAGCGCCTCCGGCAGCATCGCCGATTCGCTTCGCGCCCAGATTGCCGAATTCCACGCCCTCGGCATGAAGGCGCTGGTTGTCGGCTCCGGCGAAAACGCCGGTGTCGCGCTACTCTCCGTCCACGCCGTCCAGGAGCCGGACCGATCCGCCCTCGTCAGGGCAGGAACCACGCTCGCGGTGCCGTTCAACGGCATTCCGGTCACGCTCCGCATTCTGGCCGTCGATCCAGAGGGCGTTCGCATCGAGGCCCCGACCTTGGAGGATGCCCTCGTCGTCCCGGGCGGACTGCGCGCCCTTCCAGCACCGTCGTCGCCCCCGGAGGGCGCCTACCTGCGGCATGTCGAATGCACGGACATCCCGGTGGGCGACCTGCTCCGCCTCATCGCCGACCAGACCGGGGCCAACATCGCCGCATCGGACGAGGCCGCGAAGCTCCCCGCCACTCTTGCCCTGCGCAACGTCACCCCCGAGCACGCTGTCGCCGAGCTCTGCCGCTCCCGCGGCCTCTGGTTCCGCCGCGACTCCGACACGGGCATCCTGCGCGTCACGACGATGGCCGAGTATGAAACCGGCCTCTCCTCCCTCTCCGAGCAGGTCTCCGAATGCTTCACCCTGCTCTATCCCAACGTCGTCGAGGCGGCCTCCATCCTTTACGGCCTCTATCCAGACCGCGTGCTCCTCTCCATGGGCGAGGACGACATCCTCGACTCGGAGCTCAACGACCTCGACCGCCGCATCGAGCGCTTCAACGCCATCGGCGGCGGGCAGTCCACCGCCCTGCTGAGCAAGGCCCCCGGCTCGCTCTCCGCCACAGGCGGCGGTCGCTCCGCCACGGGTTTCAAGACAGGCGTTACCGAAGTCCGCGACCTGCGCGACGACCTGAACGACGCCCGCCGCGCCGCGCCGAAGCTTTCCTCCGAGGACGCTGCGCATGCGCTCTCCGCCTCCGGCGGCGAATCCTCCGCGGCCGACGCCCTTCTCCAGGCGCGGCGCGCCTCCTCCGGCATCTACGTCACCGTCAGCCGTCGCAACAATCTCCTGCTCGTGCGCACCAGTGACCTCGGCGCCATGGAGGAAATCCGCGAGCTCATCCGCCGCATCGACGTGCCCACCCCCATGGTTCTGCTGGAGATGAAGATTCTCAACGTCTCCGTGGGCGACGGCTATGACGCCGACTTCCTCTGGAGCTTCCAGGAGGAGGACTCCCACGGCCACGCCAAGTCCGTCGCAGCCGTCTATCCGTCGCAGACCTCGTTTGAGACGATACTCAAGAACGAGGCGATGAACTTCACGCTCGTGGGCCGCCGCTTCGCGGCAAACCTCCAATGGCTGGAGAGCCAGAACCGGGTCACCGTCGTCGCCACCCCGACCCTCCTTGTCGCCAACAACGAGCTCTCGCGCATCTTCCGCGGCCAGAACCGCCCGCTCGTCAAGGACATCTCCGCCACCGCCACGACGACCGACAACGGCGTCACGACGACCGCCTACGACACCCAGATCGAGTGGAGCGACGTCGGCACGATGATCGTGGTGACGCCCAGCATCAACGCCGACCGCTCCGTCACGCTCCGCCTCATGCACGAGGAATCGACGGTGGACGCCGAGAAGGCCCGCATCCCCATCTCGACATCCAATGCCGACGGCGGTCTGGAATACGCCGAGGTGGACGTTCTCGACTCGCGCAGCATCAGCGGCACCTTCGTCGCGCAGGACGGCGTCCCGATCGCCGTCGGCGGGCTCATCTCCGAGTCCACGGAGAAGGTGGTGCGTCGTGTGCCGTTCCTCGGCCGCATCCCGCTTCTCGGGTTCCTCTTCCGCAGCACCGAGCTCGTGAAGAACCGCAGCGAGCTCGTCATCCTGATCACCCCGCATGTCATCAGCACGCCGGCCGACGGCGCCGCCATCAGCGCGGGCGTTCTGGAGCGCATCTCGAAGGCGCAGTCCGTCATCGACAAGGCCCAGAGCGAGGAGGACGCTGCGCACAAGATCGACAACGCCATCCTGCTGCCCACCGCCCCGCAGGAATTCGACGGGGCGGCGCCTGTCGACCTCCAGGCCGAATGACACGACACGCAGCCACCAACCCGGTCCCGCCCCCATGATACTCGTCTTTCTCCAAAGCGACATCCCGTGCTTCCAGCCGACGGATGATCAGGTCCGCCGATTCGAAGAGTCCCTTGCCGATTGGGCCGACGTCCCCGTGCGCAACTGTCGCACGGAGGCCGAGTTCACGGAGTTTCTCCCGCAGGCGACGGCGGTGTTCGTCTGGGTTTTCCGCCAGGAGTGGTTCGCGCTTGCGCCGCGCCTCCGCCACATCTGCACGCCCGCCGCCGGCCGCGACTACTTCCGCATCGTCCCGCCCGAAGGCGTGACGCTGCACTACGGCTCCTTCCACGGCGCCATCATGGGCGAGACGGCGCTCGGCGCGGTGCTCGCCGTCTGCCACGGACTCCTCCCCTTCGCCGGCGAGATGTCGGGCGGAAAGCGCGCCGACGCCGACTGGCCGCGCATCGCGATGGCATGGCACGGCCGCCGTCTCGGCGGTTCGCGCGTCACGATTCTCGGCTACGGCAACATCGGCCGCCACTTCGCCCGGATGCTCGCCCCGCTGGGAGCCAGGGTGACGGGCGTCACGCGCCGGCCGCATCCCGAACTCGCCGACGAGGCCGCGCGCTTTGGCGTCACCCTCGCCACGGCCGACAGCCTCGACGCCATCCTCCCCGAAACGGACCACCTGGTCTGCTTCCTCCCCTCCGGCGACGAGACAACGAATCTGCTCGATGCCCGCCGCATCGCCCTTCTCCGGCCTTCGGCGGTCCTCTACAACTTCGGGCGCGGCAACCTCGTCGACGAGGACGCCCTCGCGGACGCCCTTTCGGCGGGACGCCTTGGCGGCGCGGTGCTTGACGTGTTCAAGACGGAGCCGCTGCCCGCCGAATCTCCGCTGCGCCGCGCGCCGAACTGCTGGCTCTATCCGCACGCCTCCGCCTTCGCGCCGGACTACCTCGACCTCTACTTCGCGAAGTGCGTCCGGGCCATGCGCGCGTACCACGAGGAGACAACGGCGGCGACCTGCAGATAGCCCGCCGCGCACAGCGCGAGGTCATAGACCGTCCGCGCCTGCGGGTTCCGGATCAGCGCCATCGGCGAGTCCGACAGTATGGCCGCCGCGATTCCCCCTATTAGACACAGCCAGAACTCCGCCGTGAACAGCGCCAGACACGCCGCCGCGCGACGCCGCGTGCCGCCGTCCGCCGCGCGGTCGAAGGCCATCGTCGCGAAGACCGCCAGCGGCAGCGCCATCAGGACGCGGTCGTGGAAATGCCCGGGCATCCAGAGCAGCGAGACGACCGCGGCCGGAAGCAGCCGGATTGCGAAATCGGGATGTCGGCGCAGCCGCCAGCTTCCGTAAAGGCAGAAAGCCAGCCCCAGCGCCGCCGAAACGCCAAGCCACACCGATTCCGGCGCGAACGCCGCGAGACGGGCCACCAACGGCGATGGCAGAAGCCCGGTTCCAATGGCTTCCGCGGCTCGGATTGAGTGCGTGCCGGAGAACATCACGCGCCAGGTCATCGTGACGGGATTCCCGTGGCAGAGTGCCGCAGCCGGCAGCGCGGAGACCGCGCACCACGCCGCCGCCGCAAGCACCGTCTTCCACCGCCGCGCGGACAGCAGCGGCACCGCGAAGAGAACGCCGATTTGCGGCTTGACCATCAGCGCGGCGAACGCCAGCGCGGCGGCGGCTTCGCCGCGCGCGGTTCCCGGTGGGGCCGATGCCAGGACCATCAGCGCCGCCGCCATGAGAAGCCCGTAGTTCGAGACGTCGAGCACACGGAGCAGCGCGAGCCCGAGGAAGCACGCCGCGGCCGCGACGCACAGCGCGCCGTCGGCATCGAGTCCGAGCCTCCGCGCACGCCGCCGCGCCAGAAGCGCCACTGCCAAAAGCGCCGCGAGGTTGGCCACCATGAAGAGCGAGTGCGCCGCGTTCCGGGGCAGCGCCGTCAGCGGCAGCATCCACGTGTACTCCCACGGCGTGTAGGCGTTCACCGGAAGCTTCCCGCGCTCCGGATGGAACACGGAGCAAAAACGCTCCGTCTCAACTCCGCGGAAGCAAACGTCGAATGGATCCGTCCCGGAGCGGACGCACAGCGCCTCGTTGTAGCGCCAATTGAAGTCCATACCCGACCGCCAGGTAGGGGGGAGCAGAAATACGGAGAAGGTGGCGAGCAGCAGCGCCGCCGCAACGGCGCGCCGACGGCCCGCCCGGCGGTCGGGCGCTACCGGATTCACGGGATTCACGTCATTCACGCCATTCACGGTTTGGAACTCGCGGTCGGGCCCCATCGGCGAAACAGATGGTAGGGGCCGATCGCCGAGCGGCCCGCCATCGGGTCGATTAGCGGAAGAGCCCATAGCGGAGGATGCAGTAGATGGCTCGGAATCCATCCTTCCAGCCGATCTTCTTCCCCTCCTTGTAGGTGCGGCCGGAGTAGGAGATGCCGATTTCATAGACGCGCAGCCCGGCGCGGGCCACGCGGGCCGTGATCTCCGGCTCGAACCCGAAGCGGTCCTGCTGGAGCTTCGGCAGAATCTCCGTCAGGCACTCCCGGCGGAATACCTTGTAGCACGTCTCCATGTCGGTGAGATTCAGGTCGGTGAAGAAGTTCGAGAGCGTCGTGAGGAAGACGTTGCCGAGCGTGTGCCAGTAGTAGAGCACACGGTGCGGAAGCCCGCCGAGGAAGCGGCTCCCGTACACGACGTCGGCCTTGCCGTCGAGGATCGGCTTGAGCAGCTGCGGGTATTCGTTCGGGTCATACTCGAGGTCGGCGTCCTGGATGATGATGACGTCGCCCGTAGCCGCGGCGAATCCCGTGCGCAGCGCGGCGCCCTTGCCGCGGTTCTTCTCATGGGCGAGTAGTTTGATCCGGTTGTGCGGGTCTTCGGCGTACTTGGCGGCCAGCGCTTCCATGGCCTTCTGCGAGTCGTCCTTGCTGCAGTCGTTGACGAGGATGATCTCCTTGGCCACGGGGACGTTGGCGACGGCTTCGACGATGACGTGGAGCGTCTTCTCCTCGTTGTAGACAGGGATGACAACGGAGAGCACGAAATCATCTGGGATGGCGAACATGCCGCAGTTCTTGCAAACGGACTCGCCGAGAAGGCTGCAGGCGGCTTCGTATCTCTCTTTGGAATAGGGCGTGTGGACGGGCTGTGGCATGTGCGCATTCTACCAGAATCCCGAACCTTCTTGGAACCGCAAATTACCGACTTCAATAAAAATGGAAAAACTGAAAAAAAAACTCTTGATTTTCCCGCGCGTGATATCTAGGATAGACCCTGTTCTCGCAAAGTGCGCAGTTGCACACCCGCGAGGTAACGTTCACGCTGGGGTCGGAGGGTTTCCGACCCGGCACCACATCAACCCATAGGAGCTCAGAGCTCCAGGAGAAAATACCATGCCCACCGCGAAGAAACCTGCGCCCGCAAAGAAAGCCGCCCCCGCCAAGAAGGCCGCGCCTGCGAAGAAGGCTGCGCCTGCGAAGGCCGCCCCCGCCAAGAAGGCCGCGCCTGCGAAGAAGGCTGCGCCTGCGAAGGCCGCCCCCGCGAAGAAGGCTGCGCCTGCGAAGAAGGCCGCCCCCGCGAAGGCTGCGCCTGCGAAGAAGGCCGCTCCCGCGAAGAAGGCTGCGCCTGCGAAGGCCGCCCCCGCGAAGAAGGCTCCCGCCAAGAAGGCCGCGCCTGCGAAGAAGGCTCCCGCGAAGAAGGCCTAGTAGGCTCTTCTCGTCCGTTTTTGGGCACAGCCCTTCCGGTAACCCCGGAAGGGTTTTCTTTTTCCGCCGTCTTATTGGCCGGCGAATTCATCGGCCAGCGCAATCGCCTGCTCGACGACGGGGTCAGTGTTGTAGTGCTGCCAGCGGCCCCAGCGGCCGATGCCTTGGATGCCGCGGCCGCGCAGTTCCGCGAGCAGGACATCCATCGCCTCGTTCTTCCCGATCGTGTTGAGCGGGTAGGCGTACTCCATGGTGTGGCGGAACGCGCCCGGCGCCGCCGGTACGTTGCGCTCCGTCCGCGTCTCCTTCCAGTAGCCGCGCGATCCGGGGCAGAAGTTCTTCCGGACGAGGTAGCGGTGTTCGGGCAGGGCAGGGTCGGGAAGGTAGATCCAGTGCGCCGGCGAGTCCAAGTCGTCGGCGACGTAGTCAATGTCGATGCCCGTATGGCGCAGCTGCCCCGGCACGGCGGCCGCCGCGTCGGACAGCCCGTCGATGCGCTCGAAGGCCGTCCACGGTACAGTGTTCACGATGATGTCCGCGCGCAAGTCTCCGTTCACGGTGCGCGTGGCCGCATCGAGGGTTCGTACCGGCGTCCCGAGAATGAGCCTGTCCCCAAGCGTCTCAGCCATGCGCAGCCATACCTCGCCCGCCCCGTGGCGGCGCGGGTAGTAGAAGACGGCGTGGCCGGGTTGCGTCCCATAGGGACGGCGCTCGGCGCAACTGCGGCGCGTGTCCTCGTAGGAGACATTCGGAAGCTTCTCCAGCCAGTAGGTGCCGAGCCGGTTCAGGTTGTCGCCGAACATCTTCCGGTTGTAGGGCAGCATGTAGTCCTCGGCAATGCCGCGGCCGAGCTTCCAGACGATCCAGTCCACGAACCGCTCCGGCATCGGGACGCCCGTGTTGCAGCCCGCCTCGGCGATGTCGCGCAGATAGCGCTCCTGCACCGCTTCGGGAAGCTGCCAGATGTTCGCCTCGATCGGGCTGCCGATCTCCGTCCCGTGGATCCAGATGCGCGAATCGCGCTGGAACTGGTTCCATTCGTCCCGCGGCATGTACTGGAAGAGGAAGTCCACCACCGCCGGACGCCGGACGTCGAGGATGTGGCCGCCGCCGATATCCACGGGGGCGCCGTCGACCGTCACGCTGCGCCAAAGCCCTCCCGCTTCCTGCTCCTTTTCCAGGACCAGGAAGTCTGTGACACCGCGCTGCAGTAGACGGCATGCGAAGGACAGGCCGCCCGGACCCGCCCCGAGGATTAGAAACCGTGGCATGAGCGGAATGATACCGTATTTCGCGGCGTCAGGCAATCACCTTGGCTCAAAAAACGCTTGCCAACGGAACCCCGTTTTGCTAGACTCCCCCCGACATTCGCCCGAATAGGCGAACCTTGATGCGGAGAGATGGCCGAGTGGCCGAAGGCGCTGCACTGGAAATGCAGTATACTCCAAAAGGGTATCGAGGGTTCAAATCCCTCTCTCTCCGCCATTTTCTTTTAAGCGGCGAAAACCTAGGATTCGGGGGCATCCACGGAGCAGGCGGCCAGCAGATCCGGGAGCGTCACGGTTCCCTCGTACAGGGCGCGGCCGACGATGACGCCGTCCAGGTTCGGCCGGGCAAGCGCAGCCAGGCTCCGGACGCTGTTGGCCGTCGAGATTCCACCGGAGGCGATGACCGGCAGACCCGGTACCGCATCGCACATCGCGGCCATTGCGGCGAGATTCGGGCCGGATAGCATGCCGTCCGTGGCAGTGTCCGTGTAGATGATCGCCGCGACTCCCATGTCCGCCACCTGGCGGGCGAGATCGGTCGCTTTCGTTCCCGTCGTTTCGACCCAGCCCTTGACCTGGACGAATCCATCGCGGGCGTCTATGCCGACGACGATCCGCCCGGGATGGCGCGCGGCGAGGCGGCGGATGGAATCCGGGTCGGACAGCGCCCGCGAGCCGAGGATGACGCGCCGCACGCCAACGTCCAGAAGCTGTTGCACATGGTCATCGGTGCGAAGACCCCCGCCGACCTCGACGGGAATATTCACGGCGGCGGCAATGGCGGCGACGACGGCAGTGTGGCGGGGCTCCCCGGCAAAGGCGCCGTCGAGGTCTACCAGATGCAGAAATCCGCCGCCCTCCCGTTCCCAGCGGAGCGCGGTGGCGATGGGGTCGTCGGAATAGACGGTTGCCTGATCGGCGCGCCCCTGTCGCAGGCGGACGCAGCAGCCGTTCATCAGGTCAATGGCGGGATAGATTTTCATGGTCGTGGCGGAAGTCGGTTCCGGACCCCGTGGTCCGTGCACCCATCATACCAGATTTTCCGGCGCGCGTCCTCCGTCCATTCCTATCCCAGATGCCGGCCTCCTGCCAGCGGAGAACCCACCGAAATCTTTGCATGTAAATCTGTATTCCTATTCAATCATCATCAATTGTTTGAATGCTATATAATGAGTCCAAAGATTTCGGTGGATTCGGGGCCTCTGGCAAGGGTAAACAAGAACCCGGCCGACCGGATGAATCGGTTGGCCGGGCGCTTTTCAGGGATGACCCTAGGCGGCTAGAGAATGTCGATTTTCTTCGCCAGGGTCTCCGGACGCTTCTTCACGACGACGACGAGGACGCCGTTTTCCAGCTTGGCCGACAGCGCGCCCGGATTGGCCATTTCCGGCAGGTCCACGCTCAGGGCGTAGTTGGCGCGCTCGAACTCCCCCTCGATGAGCTTGAAGCCCGCCGGGGTCTGGAAGGTCGCATGCGTCTTGAGGGTGAGGGTCCGGTTCTCCATGTGGAGCTCGGCGTCGTCCTTCCCGACGCCCGGGACCATGACCTTCAGTTCGTACTCGTCCGGCTTTTCGGACAGGGTGGCGGTCGGCACGATGGTTTTTTCTGCGTTCATTTCAAAGTCTCCTTTCTCTGAATGGGTCGGCATTAGCCGGCGATGGCGATTCTGCGCGGACCGGTCTTCTCGGTCTTCGGAAGCTCGATCCGGAGAATGCCGTTCGTGAACTTGGCGTTCGCCTTGTCGGCGTCCACGCGGAACGGAAGCTCCAGGCGGCGGGACCACGCCGGGCGGACTTCCACGGGTTTGCCCTCTTCGCCTTCGGGGGTGGCGGGCTTGTCCGAAATCACGATGGCCTGCGGTTCAAGGGACAGATCGATGTCCTTCGCCGTCTTGCCGGGAAGTTCCACGTCAATCATCACCGCATCGTCATCCAGATAGACGTTCACGGGCGGGAAGCGGCCCGCGGCGCAGGCCCTCATGTTTCGAAAGGCTCGGCTGTCTGCATCAAGCAGCTCGTCCAGAATGGCCCAGGGATTGATTAGTGCATTCATTGTGTTGAACTCCTTTCTTGACTTTTACGTCAACACCTGCCCAATGCACCCGCCGTGCCACCCCTTCAGACGGTCCAAAACGCCCAGAATGGGTCAAACTGTCGCGAATTTGGGACGTTTCGCCCCTGTTTCCGGTTTCCCGCGATTTCCTGCGCGACCTTGGACTCGGTGGTGGATTGTGGAGTCGCTAGTCCAGCAGCCCCACTTCGGGAAGAAGTCCGACCAACGGCCGGGCGTAGGCGAGGAAGGCGGGGGTCACGTCGTGGCCGTTGCTGGCGATGAACGCGGCGGGCATGGAGCGGGTGCGCCGGGCGACGGAGGCGAGCGGCACGCAGGCATACGATACAGCGTAGCGGGGGCCGGGCTTGCGAACGATGGCGATCGAGCCGCTTTTCGCCTTGCCGGACAGCGCGGTGCGGACGGCGGTTTCGCCCACGGCGCGCGCCTCGGCGGAGTCGCGCTCGGAGGCGATGCCGGGGAAGGTGCGCTGGAGGTACCCGAAGGTATCCGCGCGAACGCGACGGATTCCCGTGCGGGCCTTGATTTCGCGCGCCAGCAGGTCGCCCAGCGCGCCGGTGCCGCTGAGCTGCGCGTTTCCGTGGGAGTCCTTCTCCACGGGGCCGGCGGCGAGTTTCACGGCGACGGGGGTGCCGTCGCGGTCGCGGATGCCCTCCGAAACGGCCACGACGCAGCGGCCGACGCGTTCCATGACGCCCTTCACGTCCTCGGCGAAGGCGTCGAGGTCGAACGGGCGCTCCGGCAGGTAGATGAGGTGCGGGCCGGAATCCGGCGCCGTGCGGGCGAGGGCCGAGGCCGCGGTGAGAAACCCCGCGTCACGGCCCATCACAACGTCGATCTTCACGCCGCCGAGGGCGCGGTTGTCGAGGTCGTCGCCCTGGAAGGCCATCGCGACGAAGCGCGCGGCGCTCCCGTAGCCGGGAGTGTGGTCGTTGCCGCCGCGCAGATCGTTGTCGATCGTCTTGGGGATGTGGAAGCAGGAGAGGTCGAACTTCGCGCGCCGGGCCTCGCGGTCCACCACCTGCACCGTCTCGGCCGAGTCGTTCCCACCGATGTAGAGGAAGAGTCCGATGTCCCGGCGGCGCAGCACCTCGAAAATCCGGCGGCACTCCTCCGGTGTGGGCTTGTGCCGGACGCTGCCGAGCGCCGAGGAGGGCGTCTTCGCGACGGTCTCCAGCGTCTTTTGCGAGACCTTCCGCAGGTCGATGAAATCCTCTTTGAGAATGCCGTCGATGCCGTGGCGGGCGCCGTAGATGGCGCCGATTCCGCCGGATGCGCGGGCGGCGAGCACCGCCCCGACCAGGCTCTGGTTGATGACCATTGACGGACCGCCGCTCTGGGCGATGACCATGTTGCGTACGGGCTGTTTCTTCATGCTTCGTCCCCCAAAATCATTTTGCATTTTGCATTCTGCATTGAGCATTGAACATTGTGCATCGTGCATTGCGCATTTCGCGTTCTGCATTGTGCATTGTGCATTGTGCATTGTGCATCGTGCATTGTGCATTGTCAATCCAGCCTCCACCGCCGATGGCTCCAGAGGTACTGTTCGGGGCATTCGCGGATGTGCGTCTCAAGGCGCTCGTTGAGGTCGCGGGTGATGCGCTCAACGTCCTTCTCCTTGTCGCCGGTCGACTCGTAGCAGAGGGGCTCGGAGAACACGATGCGGATGCGGAGCGGGCCAATCCGGCGGCCGTACCCTAGGACAATCGGGCAGCGCGTCGCCAGATGCAGGCGCGCCGGGGACGTGACGGTGGCGGCGGGACGGCCGAAGAACGGCACGACGATGCCGTTGCTCGCGGCATGCTGGTCGACGAGAAGGGCCAGGCCCTTGCCCGAGCGGAGCGCGCGCAGAAGGCTGAGTCGGTCCGAGGCGTGCTTTTCGACGATCTCCATGGCGCGGCGCGGGTTGCGGCGCTGCATCAGCCTCGTGAAAAGCGGGTTGTCCATGCGGCGGGCGACGGCCACGAGCGGCTTGAGAAGCGACAGCGCCGAGCCCGTCATCTCCCAGTTGCCGAGATGGGCCGTCACAAAGAGGATGCCCTGCCCGGGGTCGTCCATGAGCTTCTTCGTCTCCTCGGGCCGGTCCAGCTCAACGTACTGGTCGAACGTCTCCGGCGTGAGGAGCTTCGTCGAGGCGAGCGCCTCAACGGCGAGGGACGAGAAGTGACGGAACGACTCGCGGGCAATGCGCCGGGCCTCCGCCGGGTCGTTCGTGACTCCCGCGCGCAGGATGTTGTCGATCGCGAGACGGCGGCGGCGACGAAGCAGCGCAAACGACAGGGAACCGAGGCCGCGCGCCATGGCGAGCGACACGCCCAGCGGCACGTGGTCCACCCACGTCACCGCGAGGCTGGCCCCGATGTACTCTACGACGTTCTGGAAGGCGCTCCGTGCCACGCGGATCCCGTCGCTACTTCGGGTCGAGGCGGATCATCGGGGGATCGCGCCAGTTGGAGAGGGGGACCGTCACGGTCTCGGTCTTCCGCATGTTGGGCGTACCCTCGTCCCAGATGGCGTAGACCTCGACCGCGCTGTAGTTCGCGCGGAACGAGCATGTCTCGCCGGGCTTCTTCACGAGGCCGCCGGTCTTCCAGCGGTAGCTGGGGCGGCCCTTGCCGCGCCAGCGCACCATGGCTCCCGGGGTGTCGGAGGTTACGGTCACGGTGGAGACGCATCCGGTGGCCACGGCCAGAAGCGATGCGGTGAAAAGCGTGCGGATGAGATTCTTGGCGTTCATGGGGGCAGTATAGCAGACAGACCGCCCGGGGAAAAGCCCCCGTTTTCCATTGAATGCTTCCCATTCCCCGTTGCGGAGCCGGGAAAATGGGGATGTCCCCTTCTGTCTCCCGTGTGCTAGAATTTCCCCGCATGACCGCCCCGCTGATCCGTCTGGAGGCCTGCGCCTCCACCAACACCGAACTCCTGCGCCTCGCCGAATCCGGCGCCGAGGCGTTCACGATGGTCGTCGCGCGCTACCAGAGCGCGGGACGCGGCCGTGGCGGGCACCGCTGGACCGCCCCGGCCGGCTCGGCGCTGCTCTTCTCCACGCTGCTGCGCCCGTGCGTCCCTGTCGGGACGCTGCCGCTGGCGTCCCTCGCGGTCGGCCTGGCGCTCTGCGAGGCGGTGCGAGAGGAGACGGGGCTCCCGGCAGGACTCAAGTGGCCCAACGACCTCTTGGTCAGGGGGCGAAAATGCGCGGGCATCCTCTGCGAGGGCGTTCCGCCGCGCGGGGACGAACCCCCTGCCGTCGTCGTCGGCATCGGGGTCAACCTCTCGATTCCGCGGGAGGCGCTGCCGCCCCGGCCGATCTTCCCCGCGACGAGTCTGTCCCTCGAAGGGGCGGCCCCGGACGCGGACCGTCTTCTGGAGCGGATTCTCGACGCGCTCCGCCGCTGGATTGCGGCGCTGGAGCGTCCGGACGGCGTCGCGGCCATGGTGGCGCGGTTCGGAGAGCTCGACGCGCTACGCGGCCGACGGCTCCGCGCGGA